>Ga0163144_10002430_pt1 | contig 42976 bp, 34 predicted proteins | sample OliLak19BULKMAT1_FD_123175 | JGI IMG/M metagenome (GOLD analysis project Ga0163144, IMG submission 123175) | Freshwater microbial mat bacterial communities from Lake Vanda, McMurdo Dry Valleys, Antarctica - Oligotrophic Lake LV.19.BULKMAT1 | ecosystem: Environmental > Aquatic > Freshwater >...
GAGACAATCAGCCAGAGACAATCAGCCAGAGACAATCAGCCAGAGACAATCAGCCAGAGACAATCAGCCAGAGACAATCAGCCAGAGACAATCAGCCAGAGACAATCAGCCAGAGACAATCAGGCAGTGAGAATCAGAAAACACATTCTTTTTTTGAAACTGCCAGACACCCACAAGGAATGCCAAGGTTGTGCAAGTTACCAGTTTTTACATGTTTGCACAAGGGACAACTCGAAAAGCCAAGAAAATTCCACTAAATTAACACACGAATGCGGAATGTCGCTTTCGCGGGATGGCCCCTACCGGAAGTCTGCCAGATGTCCCATCAGATGCCCCATCCAGCCATAGACATCAATCGGGCATCAACAAACATGCCCCGCGACAAGCGCGGGGCATGGAGAGGTCAATCGACTTGATTGAACTATGACTTGACTATAACTTGCCGAAGAGACTGGGCTTACGGTGCAAGCCGCTCAGGCCTTCTTTGTCTCTTCCTTCTTCTCGCCCTCAGCGGCCTTCTTCGCCTGACGCTCGGCCAATCGCTTGCGGTCGTGCTCGCGATCGGTTTCCCACAGTTTGACATCCACGAGGCCGCGCTTTGCGAGCATGTCCCGCACTGTATCAGTGGGCTGAGCGCCCGCCGCGATCCAGTGCTTGACGCGCTCATCGTTCAGCGTGACTTGCTTGGCCTTGTCGGGATTGACGGGGTCATAGATGCCCAGGTTTTCCAGCACTGGTCCTTCGCGCCGGGCCCGCTGCTCAATGGCGCAGACGCGGTAGAACGGACGATTGCGACGACCCATGCGTTGCAGACGAATTCGAACCATCGGAAAAAACTCCTCAACCAGCCTGAGAGGGCAGGCGACCAGACAAAATGTCCCGTACCGCATCGCTGCGAACCGGGTCTGGCACAATGCCAGGTAGCAAGTGTAGGCGGACTTTGGTTGCTCGCTCATCCCCTCTCCAGATACCCATGAAGACAGTGGATAACGATGACGTACCCCCAGTCGACGGGGTTGAATCTGCATGAATCGTATCAATTCGCAGTGTTTTTGTGCAAGGGGGATTGCTGTTGCCATACATGAGCACTTTAATTGGCCGCTTTACCCGTTCCATCGGGCAGTTTCAACTTATTCTTCTTAGGGTTTACTGGGCCAGACTCGGGGTGATGTGGGTAATACATGGTCTCCGAGAGTCTTTTGCTCCGCTGTGCGTCCATCGTTGAATCTATTGGCAAGTTGCCCGGTGCGCCTACTCCTTATTGGTGCGAGCGAGCGGCTACCGCTCTTAGTCCGCTAGCCCCGCTTGGCCTGACGCTGGTGTCGATTGTCCATGCCCATGAATCCACTGGGATGAGAGAAACCTCCAGTGTGGGAGCGTGGTCGCCCAATGCCGAACGCTCTGCGCAGGCCATCCGCCGACTCCAGAAATCGAATCCTCCACAGATGCCCAGCGGGCAAGTCGCGGCTCACTTACTTGCTCAGTATCCCTTGCTGCGAGAACTTGCGGTTGGCGAGTTGGCATCGGCAACCATCTGGATCGCAAACCAGCCGCTCCCGAGATGTCCAGAGACGAGTTTGCACGTCCACATCCTGCGTCCCGCCATGACGAGCGTCGGTTCCGGCGCGATCAATGCCTCGATCGAGCAGCAGGAAATCGCGCTGGCCTCGGCAGTCATCACCACACTCACCAACTTCGCAAGCGATGCGCTTCCTTCCAGAGACGGCCAGATTCGCTGGCTGACCAGGCGTGAGTCTGAGGTGCTGGAGCAACTGACGTTGGGCTACTCGATCCGCGAGATTGCCGAATTGCTGGGGCTATCGCATCACACGGTGCAGGATCACGTCAAGCACCTGCACACCAAGGTCGAAGCCAACAACCGAGGCGAACTTGTCGCCCGCGCCCTGGGCCGCCGCTCGCCAGATGGCCGCAACCAGCATCAGGACTCGGCGATCAATTCATGAGGGTCGGTTGCTGAAGTGGCGCAGGGCGGGAGTCGTGCTTGCACGACCGGTCAACGACTCTGGTTGATTGTCCGCTGGCCCATATCTTTGCGTGGTGCGGACAAGATGCACCAGCAATGCCACACCAAGGCCCATGGAGCGGCTGCTTTACTTCCGGCATTATTTCCGGCGTCGTGTTCCGAGCATGGTGCATCCGATTGCTGCGAGGCAGGTGACTCCTGGGGCGGGGACAGGGGTCAAGACATAGACCGCGTTACCAGTGATGTTTGTCGCCTTGCCTATGCCTGTGATTGTCGTCCCATCAAATGAACCAGGAACCGCGGTCGAGAAGACCGAACTGAGTGAGTCCCAGCCAGCAGCGCCGATGCCACCGGTCACAAACGCTGTGATGTCAAAGACTCCATCTGCGCTGGACCACCAGAAGAGCCGATTGGTCTGCGAGCCATAGTCAAAGTATGTGCCCAGCACGGTGCGATTGTCCAGTACAAGCGCCGGCGTGGTGTTGGCCTCGTTGTTTGCAGAAGTACTGAACACGAGCGGTACCGTCGCGGCCGTCACAGAGTCATAAAACCATCCCGAAGTACTCGCAAGTGCCCCGGAGGATCGAGAAGATGTTCCAATCGCATCCCCGAGCGCGTTGATTCGCAGTCCTTGGCTGTCCTGAAATCCGTTTTCGTTGATGTGCAGACTATCAAACAATCCCGTCCGCCGGGTCTGGCCATTCGTATCCACCCAGATCGACCTGCCGCCGTTGCCGGTTGAACTCGTGCGCGTTGACTCTCCGAGCACAGCGCCACTGGCAGAAATCGATATCGCGCGGCTGAACTGAGCACCAGTTCCTGGCACTGTGTGGTCCGCGTCCGTGAAACCAAGGCGTCGCGTCGTTGCGTTCTCAAAGATCCACGCAGACTCGCCCGAACCACTCTGTCCATTCGACGAGGAATAAACGAAAGAGCGACCGATGACCTTCGATTGACTGTTGATTGCTATCGACTCTGCATACTGCCTTCCACCGGGTCCAGTGTGTTGTGCGTCGATGAGTCCGATCCGATTCACGTTGCCATCTGGCGTGGCAATCCAAGCGTGATTTCCTATCGAGTTCACGTAGTTTGCCCGTGTGTGGCCAGTCACCACGCCCGAGACCGAGAGAGCCTGAATTACATGCGTCTGACTTCCCGTCTGGCTTGTGTACAACGCACCTTGCAGGCCGATCCGGCGCGATTGTGTGCCGTCGTCTACCCAAGCCGATTGTCCGAGATCATTCAAATCGCTGTAGCGACGTGAGTATCCCGCAACAACCCCTGAATCGCTCATCATGGTTGCATTGCTGGACCGTAACCCATCTGTCCGTGTGTGCTCTGCGTCAACAAGGCCGATCGCTTGCGCGCTGCCGCCCCGACGTGCCCACGCCGTCGCTCCATTCCAACCCGGGACACCCGAAGCGAGCTGCACCGAGTACCCAGCGGTGTCGCCGTTCGTGTTGATTGTTTGTACGGTCGAATCGCGGAGCCCCGTCGTGCCCGTGTGCAGCGTGTCTGTCAGCCCGAGCAGGGTTGTCGTGTTGCCATCGGTGATCCACGCTGTTCTGCTCTGATTGGATCCTTCATACCGCAGGCTATTGCCCGCCGCGAATCCCAGGGGATTGAGTCCTACGAACCAACTGGTTTGCGAACCATCAAGGCTCGTATGTCCGGCATCAAAGAGCCCAACCCGCGTTGTCGTACCTGCCCTGCCAAACCAGGCCGCGGCACCCCGGAACTGCCCAACTGTGCTGAACCGGTTGGACGTGCCCGCCACCGTTCCCTGCCCATTCATGAAGATCGCAAAGGATTCATTGCGACCCTGGGCATTGGCATATCCCGCTCCATACAGCCCCACTCTGGATATCTGATACGGCCCAGGCTGAGCAGTCGCAATTGAGCAAAGCATCGTACCAAGCATGGATACTGCGACCACTGCGGATGATCGATACGTCAACGAAGCATGTTGCATACTGCACATTCCTTTGAGATCCGACGAAGCACCCCCAACCACACTGGCTGGGCGTACTTGGTGATCACAAAGTTTTACCGGCGCGGTCGTGCAAAGTTGCAAAAATCCAAAAAATGCAATTTCTTTGCAGCATGTCTGCTGGATTCATAGCGGCGGCAAGGCGAATTGATCCCAATGGCAACGCCTGAACAGTTATTCGCGCCAGCCACAAAAAACGAAAGCAGCCAAACACAGTGTCAACCCGTTCCGCACGAGTCTTTTCCCTCATAATGGCCCCGGTGGGACTTGAACCCACACGCCCTTTTACGGGCTGCGGATTTTAAGTCCGCTGCGTCTGCCGTTTCGCCACGGGGCCTGATGGACTGTGAATCTCTGGAGTTTAGGGCATTTCTTGACGCTGTTCAGAATGGTGATTGGAAGCGTTAAGTATTCTGTACTGAGAGTTTTCGACTTTTCGTACTAGTCCACGCATGTTGGCCTTTGCATGCTGCTTGACGCGCTTGCCCAAGACTTCGGATTCCTGGTTGCCGCGTAGCGACGGATCCGACATGATCTTCGACTGAACTTCGGCTCGCAACGCCCCGAGCAGGATTCGAACCTGCGACCTCATCTTTAGGAAAGACGTGCTCTATCCAACTGAGCTACCGGGGCACGTAGGCACTTTACGCCGTGGCGGGACGCGAGGCCCGGCTGTTGGCTTGAGACTTCCCAACACGAGACGGTCCAAGCGGTGAGGCTGTGTGCGAAGACGCTGGGTCGATTTATTGCGCCGATCTGTCGCTTTATCCATCAAATCATCTGGGTCGCGCAGGGCTTCTACGCTTCTAGCAAGTGCATGTGAAGCACCTCGATCTGCTCAGTAAAAACCGTAGGGCGGCGGTATGAATTCGCCCAGCCGGTTGGTGGCATGTGCCTGATGATCCCAAGCCCAACCCGCCCAGCAATCCCCCGCAAGCAAGCGGTGGTGCGTCCGGACAAAGTGCCAATTCCTCGCCTGGATCAAAGCCCTACTTCATCGGTTCTACGGGGTTTGATGGTCCGACGCTCGACATTGCCACTGGCGCTGGCATGGCGACCAGCCTCAACGCGACGATTGATTGGAGTAGTTCAACAGTCTCGAGCACGACGGGCGACTCAACCCGGGATGTGGTCGCGCCACTCCCGCCAGGCACGGTCGTCCCGCCCGCCGCGACGCGTATTCCAATAGCCCAGGCCTCTGCCCTAACCCCCGTCGTCATGGGTGCGGGTGGTGCAACCATGAATCCGTCGATCGCCGCCAACCGCGGTGCGAGCATGCACGCCGCGCAGCCCAGCCAGCCAACCAGCAATGCCGAGGGTCTGCCCATCATCGATGGCTACGACCTCATTCGCGCCGCTGGCAAGGGTGGCATGGGCGTGGTCTACGAAGCGATCCAACTGGCGACGGGCCGGCGCGTGGCCATCAAACTCCTGCCAGAGGCCGCGCTCGCCAGTGATCTGGCCCGCACGCGATTTGCGCGCGAGGTCGAGGTCGTCGCTCGCCTCCAGCACTCGGGCATCGTGCCGATCCTTGACTCGGGCGTGCGCAAGGGCCTGTACTTTTACGCGATGGACTTTGTCGAGGGTGAAAGCCTCGATGTGGTCATCCCGCCCGGCAAGGGCGAGCCGCGCAAAGTTGCCCTGATGCTCGTCGAAATCTGTGACAGCGTCGACTATGCGCACCAGCGCGGCGTGCTGCATCGCGATATCAAGCCCAGCAACGTGCTGGTTGACAAGCAGAGCAAGACCCACCTGCTGGACTTTGGCCTCGCCAAGCAGACCAGCGACGGCGAATCACCCGTGCAGACCGGCGTCACCATCAGCGGCGCGGGTCAGTTGCTGGGCACGGTCGCCTTCATGTCGCCCGAGCAGGCCTCGGGCAACGCCGATCAGGCCAGCGTGCGCAGCGATGTCTACTCACTTGGTGTGATGGCATACCTCATGCTGACAGGCAAACTGCCCGTGAGCATGAACGGCTCGTTGCGGGAGGTCTTGACGTGGATCGCTGATCGAGAGCCAACCGCTCCATCGCGCATCCGACCTCTCCTGGGCAAGGACATCGATGCCATCCTTCTCAAAGCGCTTGAGAAGGTTCCCGAGCGGCGCTATGCCACGGCGGGCGAACTGGCGGCGGATCTGCGTCGGTGGCTCGCGGACGAGGCCATACTCGCACGGCCGATTTCGACCTACGAGCGCGGCGCACGCTGGGTCCGCAAGAACAAGGCACTCGCGGCGACGATCGCGGTAGCAACCATGACGCTGATCGTGGTCTCGACGACGCTGATCACGCGGGTGGTGCAGGAGCGCAATCGAGCGAACGCGGCATCCATCGAGAGCCAGAAGAACGAGAAACTTGCGGAGCAGCGGGCCAAGGATGCGATGGCCGCGCTCGCCGAAGCCAATGAGCGAAAGAAGGAAGCCGAGGATGTCAGCCTGTTCGGCGCGAGCATTATCGATGCGCCGGGGCTGATGAAGAACTTGAACATCACACTGCTGGAGATTCTGGACCAGGCAACCAAGCGCATCGACGCGACTCCTCCCGAGTCGGCCCGTGCCGAGGTGCGGTCGCGTGAATTGCTCGCGCGTGTGTACCAGAAAGTCGGCAGATTTCCGCAGGTTGAGCATCATCTCCAGCGTGTGCTCGAGTTGCGTCAAGCAAATAAGTTGCCAGGAGCCGATGCTGAGCCAGCCCTCGCCGACACGCTGCACAACTTTGCCGCTTCGCTGTGGTGGCAGCGCAAGTACGAGGAGGCGCAGCCGCTCTACCTGCGTTCGCTTGCGATCCGCAGGCGATTGTTCACGGGCGATAGCCCCGAGGTCGCCATCAGCCTCATGCACCTGGGTGCGTGCAAACTCAGCCTTGGCAAACTCGAAGAGGCTCACATGCTCTATGTCGATGCCCTGGCGATGCGACAACGCATCTTTGGACCGGAGAACGAAATGGTGGCCAGCGCGCTCAACAACCTGAGCAAGAGTTACGCAGAGCGCGAGGACTACACCAAAGCAGAGGAACTGAGTAGGCGGGCGCTGGACATGATCACGAAGATCAAGGGGCCAACGGATATCAACACCGCTTCGGCCTCGCAGAACCTTGCCCTTACCTTGCTCGAGAAGGGCGACTTTACCGCGGCGAAGGAAGCCTTTGGGCGCGCCCTCTCGATTCGGCGCGAGAACTATCCCCTGGGCCATCCCGTCACGGCCAACTCGCTGGTGGGCCTGGCGCGAGCCAAACTGCAACTGGGCGAAACCGCCGATGCGCTCGCGCTGTCTCAAGAGGCGCTCGATCTGTATGAGCGCATCAAGCACGACCAGCCGGTGGACCTTGCAGATGCACGAGCCACCGTGGGCGAGGCAATGCTCGCCATTGGCCGCAGCGACGATGCGCTGATGGTGCTGCGACAAGCGATGGACAGCCTGGAATCCGCGCGCAATCCCCCCAAACTCACGCTCGCTGCGCTGCTTGTTGACCTGGGCGAGGTGTACTGCAGCCTGCAACGATCCGAGGAGGCCCGCTCGAACCTCCAGCAGGCGGTGGAGATTGCCAGGCAAGCTCGGGGACCGGGCAGCAAGTTCGCAACCTCGATCCAGGATCGGGTCGCCAAGGTTCCCTGCGCTGGTGACATCAAATAAACAAACGCCCGCAGAGGGCGGGCGTTGGAAGTGGACTTGCTGCGTGCTTCTCAGTTGCGGCGACGACGGCCCATGGCCAACGCGCCCATGCCAGCAAGAGCCAGCACGCCAGGCGCTGGAACTTCCGCGAAGCCGCTGCCTTCAAGGTCGATGCCATACTCGCCCACCGGGCCTGGTGTGCCAAGCCAACGATCGTGGGGCAAAAAGCCGCCGGGGCCATCGGGGCCAGAGATCTCGTTCGAGTTCGCGAAGTTGAAGATGTTGCCCAGAGCATTGCCGGGCACACGTCCTGGCACTGCAACCGCAAGTGCATAGATGCCGGGGTTGTTGACACCAGCGAGGCTTCCGTCATTCGAACTGGCAACCAGTCCGCCCGTACCGGCAACCGTTGCCACCAACCCGAAACCTTCGGTGGTCAGTGTAACATTGAAAAGGAAGAGGCCGATATCGCCGGAACTCGTACTGACTTGGATATTGAAGGCCGCCGGATTGTCAATCCGGATCAGATACATGTCCTCGTAGTCAGGTGCGCCGAACCCTTCCGAGAACGTGCCCGAAATGGAACGGAGTGCGCCCACGCCCAGGGTCAGCTGCGCGCCGCCAAGCAATGAGCCTGCATCGAGATTCTCCTGCCAGTCCGGCCCTGCAAACGCAGCCGTCACGCCAGAGAAACTAAGCGCCAATGCAACAAAACGATTGGTCAATGCTCTCATCTTCCACTCTCTCCTTCAGCAGGCGTGTTTCAGCCTGTACTAGCACGATGTGTTCTTCGAGCCCACGCTTTGCATCACTACCGATGCAAGTCTTGACGTTGCCCTGAAAACACCGAGGTCCGCAGGCGCACGATATGCGCTTACTATGCAAACGCTTAGCTAAGCATCCCACAAGTATGCGAGTGTGTCAAATAAATTCTACAAAAAAAGCCGCCGCATGGTTGCGGTGGCTCTTGAACTCAAAATCAGATGGTTGTTCGGTCGCAGTTTACCTAAGTTAACGTCGGCGGCGTGCCAGCAATGTCAGACCCGTACCAAGGAGCACGATCGATCCTGGGGTTGGAACGTTCACAAAGCCGCAGCCGATTAGGTCGATCCCGTACTCACCGACCGCGCCTGGCGTGCCGGTCCAGCGGTCGTGCGGGTTGATGCCACCTTGGCCGTCGGGACCGGAGATCTGCCCGCCATTGTCGAAGTTGAACAGGTTGCCGCCCGCGCTGGCGGGCACACTGCCCTGAACAGCGATGGCGATCGCGTAGACACCAGGGTTGCTGACGCGTGCCTGCGTTGCATCATCGGCATTATTATCCAGGAAGTTTGCACCATCATTGCCGTTGAGGCTTCCGAGCAGCCCGAAGGCTTCGTTCGCCTGCGTCACGTTGAACAGGAACAGGCCAACGCTTCCCACGCTGGTCGTGACCGTGATGCGGAAAGTTTCGGGGTTGTCGATACGGATCAGGTACATGTCTTGGAAGTCTGGAGCGCCGAGGCCTTCGGAGAATGAGCCCGAAATCGAACGGATCGCGCCCACACCCAGGGTCGGTTGTGCCTGATTCAAGACCCTGCCGGCATCGCCATTTTCTTGCCAGTCTGGACCAGCAAATGCCACGCCCGTCGCCGCCAAACTGACACCTGCTGCGATCCCTGCTACTTGTCTCATGTTCGCCATGTCACACTCTTCCCTTTCACCGGCCTCAGCCGGTATGCCCCGACGGGATATGCCCGTCGCTTCTCCAGTCCACGCTGCGAGACAGCACATCGCCGTACCGGCGCGCCTGCGGCGCGGCCAGTTCGCGAGGTCGGTTCGCGAGGTCCATGACCACATACCACCCACGGAGCCCAAGGCCCCGTGCGGGCGCACCGGTCACGCACTTCTTGAGAGCAACTTGCACCACGCTCGCGAGAATGCCAGAAAAGCAGCTAAAAAATCTGTTCCAACCAGCAGATTCCGCCCAAGTCCCCGATGTTCAGGGGCCAATCTTCTGATCGCAAACGTCCCCGAGTTCCGATAGCCATGTTTGTTCAGGTTTCGCGCATGTTCTGCCCGACGTCGGGCGGTACAGCGGGAAGTAAAAGGGAATCAGGTTCAATGGCTAAACGCACGACCCACCGTTCTTCAGCAGGCAAAAAGCTCTACGCCGTCCGGGCCGCCGACGGCAGTTTCAAGGACATCCAGCAGTACGAGAACGCCCATCGCGCTGATCTCGCGGCCAGTTCAAAGGCCGAACAAGCCAGCAAGAAGAAGGGCAAGAAGAAAGCGGCCAAGAAGGCTGGCAAGAAGAAGGCTGCCAAGAAGACGACCAAGAAGGCCGCAAAGAAGGCCAGCAAGAAGAAGTGATTGCTGGGCGAAAGCCCATTGCTCGATAACTCAGCGAATGGTGCCGCCCCGGCTCTGGATGTGACCCTCTCCTCTGGAACCGGGGCGGTAGCGCGCTCGAATGGTGCTATGGTGCAGGATCGGACGTAATGGGATGTTGCCTGCTTGCAACATGCCCGTACCGTCCCCCGCTCCAATACCGCTCGGCATGGCCGCCAGGGCATCACAAACAGGGTTTCTCGCTGGGGCATAGCGTTCGCACCAGCACCCTTTGTCATGGTCCATGTGCAGATGCCGCAACACGAAAACCGCTCTCGTTCCGGGGTCAATGTCCTGCTGTCTCGAAGGGAAGACATCAGGCACATTTTCGGTAGCGTCCGCATGGCGATTTGCCTTGCCTGTGCTGCAACAGGTGTCTTGATGGCTGGTTGCGCAGCGGAAGTGCAACGGTACAGCCCCGGGCTTTTTGTGGGCGACCAGGGGCACTCCAATCAGGTTGTCTTTGATGGTGCCGAGGTGCTTGCAGCGCGCGAGTCAAACCCCACCGAAGTCGCGGTCGCTCCTTGGCGTGACGAGTCCCTGGCCATCCGCCCGGCTCGGTCGGCGTATGACGAGGCCGCGTGGCCCGAGGTTCAACGACCTTCCTTGAATCGTCCGGGGCGGCTGTATCTGCGGAGCAACTCCGACACGATCTTGTACTTCCGTCAGGAAGGCGTTCAGTTCCGGTCGCAGCGGTCCTATTGGACACCCTGAACTTGTACTATCTTGGGCGGGCGTGATCCGTGGGTCGCAGCCATTTTCTTGATGGCATCGCGGTTGCGTTGGCTTCGTCGATGCGATGCGTCCTGACATGTCTGCGCCCGAAATTGTGCGCGCTGCTTGCGCTGGTGGCACAGATGTTTGTGGCCTTGCCTGTAGTTGCTGGCACCACGGTGAAGGAACTGACGCGAATAGAGGGGCAGGGCGAGAGCGTGTTGCGCGGCGTGGGTCTGGTGATCGGCCTTTCCAATACCGGCGATTCGTCGAAGGACCTTGCGGTGGCGAGGCCCTTGGTTGCGTTGCTCAAGAACAATGGCCAGGGCATCGGCCTGCCCGAAGAGGTCACGAAATCGAAGAACGAGATACGCTCGATTGCATTGGTCAGCGTGACTGCGACGGTGCGCCGCGACGGAGCCCGCGCCGACGACACGATCGATGTGTCGGTCAGTACATTGAACACGGCGAGCAGCCTTCGCGGTGGCGAATTGTACCTGACCAGCCTGCAGGGCCCTATTCCTGGCAGTCCGGTCTACGCCATCGCGCAGGGGAAGATCGAACTTGAGGATGAGACGATGCCCACGGCGGGGCGGGTGCGCGGGGGTGCGCGCATGATCAAGGACATTATGATGCCCGAGGTGGGCGATGTTTTCAATCTGATGCTGGAGGCGCCGTTCGCAGGATGGGGTGCAGCGTCTGCGGTTGCGGAAGCGATCCAGGACAGCGTCGTGGTGGCGGGGCGGGCGAATCCTGATGCGCCCACTGTGGCCAAGGTGGTGGACGATCGCACGATTCGCATCACAGTTCCCAAGGAAGAACGGGCCAACAAGGCCCTGTTTCTTGCACAAGTCCTTGGGACCGAGGTCAAGACAGAGTTTCTCGACCTGCCCGCGCAGGTCATTGTGAACAGCCGGACCGGCGCCATCATCATTACGGGCAACGTGACGATTTCGCCTGTCGCGATCACGCACAAGGACCTGCAAATCACCACGACCTCGCCCGTGCCGGTTGCAAGCCCGCAGAACCCCATCACACGAAGGGGACGCTGGACCGACCTGGCGACTGCTCCCAGAGCAGGCGAAGCGGCCCGGCTTGCGGATCTTCTTTCTGCCTTGGACAAACTCAGCGTACCGGCCAGTGATCAGATCGCCATACTTCAGATGCTGCACAAGACGGGGAAGTTGGAAGCCAAACTTGTGATGGATTGAGATTGTGTGTTGATAAGTTGATGCGGGGTTCTGGTCTTGGTATGGGGCGTTTCTCGACGGTCGGGCTGCGTGCTTTTGTGATGACATTATCCATGGACCTGCTCTCGCCAATACCTTCGCCTGCTGCTTCGCCCATCGCGGGCGCGCTCGACATCACGGCGCGGGATTCGTCGCGGCTTTCGGACCAGCGCGTCTTTGCTTCTGTGATGTCGCGGGCTCGCCAATCCGAACCGATTGATCCGGTTCAGGCCGCGAGCGAAGGCGCGGAGAACCTGATCTCGGTCGCGCTTGTGCAACCCATGCTGTCCAAACTGCGTGATTCGTCGTGGGCAACCGAGCCCTTCAAGCCGACTTCGGGCGAGAAAAGTTTTCGCGGGATGCTCGACAACGCCTTTGCCCTCAAGATCGTGCGCGGGGGCAACTGGCCACTGGTTGAAAAAGTGAAGCAGCGCTTGCTTGCACGGGTGCAGCAAGCACCGCAAGCGGGAAGTGTCGAGCAAGCGGCTATTCCCCACGCGTCGGTTTCGCTTATGCCATCATCCGACGCGATTACAACATCTACGAGTATTCGGCAATGACTTCCCAGTGCCTTCCAAGCCTGCAATGACATCAGCCATGACTCCAGCAATAACTTCGGCCAATACATCAGCGATCACACCGGCCACTCTCGCCGAAGCCTTATCGGCGTTGCTGGGCGACTTCAGTTCGGTGTACAGGTTGTTGCGGTCAAACGTTCAGTCGCATCGCGAGGCGATTCAGCGGGCGGATGCGAATGCGATTGCGCAGGCCCTGGAGCAGCAGCAAACACTCGCGCGGAACGCCGCGACGTGTGACCAGCGCCGTCGTGAACTTGTGGCCCGGTCTGTTCGTGCCTTTCCGACGCTTGCCAACTCTCCCCAGGACAAGGTCACGCTGAGCGATCTGGCTCGCTGCGCTCCCGACTCGTTGCGCGGGCAACTGATGAGTGCGGCGGCCGCGCTGCGTACGTTGGTTTCGACGGTGGCTGCGGAGAGCGCGAGCCTTCGCAGCGCGACGATCACGCTGATGGCGCACATGGAGGGGTTGGTGCGACAAGTTGGCCGCAGCCTGAGCCATGCTGGCACGTACTCGCGGCGCGGCGTCGTTGAGGCTGGATCACCGGTGCTCAGCGCGGTTGACCTTGCAGGTTGATGTCGCGGGTTGATGGGGTGCGTCTGTGAAGCGAAGATTGCCTGAGCACGGCAATGTGTGCAACCTGCTTGTGCTTCTTTAGTAGCCCGTTGCCCTGTGGCCCGCCATTTGCGTTTGGATCCTCGCGATGAGCCTAACCGCCTCTCTCAATATCGGGCGCACCGGCCTCAATGCCAGTCAGATCGGCATCCAGGTCACTGGCAACAACTTGGCCAACGCGGCGACGCCTGGGTATTCGCGGCAGATCGCGCGTCTGAATCCGCTGCGGGGCGGCGGAGCGATTCCGCAACTGTCGATCGGCTCGGGCGTGATTGTCTCCGCGATCGAGCGACAGGTCGATAGCGCGCTGCAGGAGCGATTGTGGTCCACAGGCTCGGACCAGGCTGGTGCAAACGCGCTGCTGAACCTGTATAGCCAGGTCGAGGCGATCTTGGGCGAACTTGGCGATAACGACTTTTCGAGCCAACTGACAAGATTTTTCGGGGCATGGTCGGAGCGAGCCAACCAGACGCAGTCGTCTGCGGCGGTGGTGCAGGAAGGCGAGAAACTGTCGAGTTTCGTGCGTCGCGTCAACACGGATCTGACTCGCCAGCGCGGGCAGATCGACGAGCAACTCGCGGGGCTGGTCGTGCAGGCGAACTCGATCATCGAGCAGATCGCCAGCGCGAATCAGGCGATCAGCGACGCGGAGGTGGGCGGACAGCCCGCGAACGTGCTTCGCGATTCGCGCGATCAACTCATCACGCAACTGTCGGAAATTCTGCCCGTCAACGTGGTCGATCGCGGGCGGGAAGGCACGGACGTGCTGGTGGGTTCGATTCCGGTCGTGCTTGGGAGTCGGGCGCGCGGGGTGGAACTACGACGATTGGTCGGGCCAGACGGATCGCTTGATGTCAGCGTCGCGACAAAGAATGACGGCTCGCAACTTGATATTCAGTCCGGCTCGATCGGCGCGCTGCTGGCAAGCAGGGGCGGCGTGCTGGAGGAAGTGCTCGATCAACTCGACACGGTGACGCAGCAACTGATTTGGGAAGTGAACAAACTACACAGCACGGGCACGAACACGGCGGGATACACCAGGCTAGCGGGCACGCTGGGCATTTCGCTGGACGATAGGACTCGGGCTATCAATTCCGGTGCGAACGCGACGTTCAACGCCCTGCCCTTTGAACCAGGCAACGGCGGGTTTGTGGTGCGCGTGCGTCAGACTTCGACGGGCGCGATTACTGAGCAACGCATCGATGTCGATCTGGATGGCGTGACCAACGCGGGGTTGCCTGGCACCACCGACGACACGACGGTGCAGCAGATTGTGGATGCACTTGATAATGTACCGGGCATTCGCGCACGGTTCAACGCTCAGGGTCAGGTTGAGGTGACTGCGGAAGAGGGCTTTGCCCTGAACTTCAACGACGACTCGTCGGGCATTCTGGCGGCGCTGGGTGTCAACGCTTTTTTTACGGGCACGAGTGCCGCGACTATCGGCGTTCGCAGCGATCTCTCCACGACTCCGGGCTTGCTCGCCTCGGGACGGATAGTTGATGGCACGCTGGTGGAGAACGGCACTGCGCTGGGCATCTCGCAGTTGCAGAGCCGGTCGACCAACTCGCTGGGCGTTTCGATTCCCGAGGCGTGGCGCCAGACGGTTCAGAAAGTGTCCGCGTCGGTCTCCGAAGCGCAGAGTGCTGCGAGCGCGGCGGGCGTCGTCCGCGACAGCCTTGAGAGCCAACTTTCTGCGGTGAGCGGGGTGAGCATCGATGAGGAATCGATCAACCTGTTGCAGTTCCAGCGGCAATATCAGGCATCGGCACGCCTGATCAGTGTTGTTGACGAGATGACGCAAACCCTGATCAATCTGATATAGACCTGAACGGATCGAGATATGACCTGATTGAGATTTGACCAAGCCTGTCGTGTTCCCAAAGCCCGATGTCCAATCCCTGATGCCTCATTCACATGGCTTCCATCCCTCCCAACCTGACCCGCGTTCCCAACATCCTCGCCTCGCGCGTGTTCCTGTCCAACATCAACCGCAACGGCGTGGGGCTGCTGCGCGTGCAGGAGCAGATTGCGACGGGGCGGGCGATTGTTCGCCCCAGCGATGACATCGTGAAGTCAAGCACGATCGGCGTGCTGGATGATCGGTTGGAAGTCTCCAAGCAACTGCAACGCAATCTTGACCACGCCCGCAGTTCGCTCAACGTCCTCGACAACACGTTTGATGAAGCGCTGGGGGTTGCACGCGAGGCCCGCGATATTGCGAGCGATCAGTCCAATCTCACTGCAAGCCCATCGGAGCGTGCGGCCCAGGCCACTGTCATTGACCAGATGCTGGTTTCATTGCTCAACATCGCCAACCGCGAGGGCGTTGCCGGATTTCTCTTGGGGGGATCGACCACCACCATCCCGCCCGTGCAGGGTTTTTACAATTACTATCGCTACACCGGACAGGGCAACGGCCTGACGACCGATACGGGACAGGCCGCAGCGGTGCCCATTACGGTTGGCAACAGCGGCATCGCCCGCATCAGTTCCCGTGTTCGCAGTGATGTGGACCTGGACCCAGGACTGCTGCGTGATACCCGCCTGGCGGATGTGCGGGGCGGGCGGTCGCTGGGTATATCGCTGGGGCCGATTGAATTCTCGGTCAATAGCGGCACGCGACTGCGCGTCGAAACCACCGGCAGCGACACAGTGGGCGATGTGCTTGATCGGATCGAGAACGCCATTCGCGCGTACGAGACCGAAACGGGTACAACGGTGCTTGGGCCCGACGGAGTCACTACGAACGGCGGCTCAATCTCCTTTGATCTGCTCGCGGGCAACACCATTCAGGCCTTTGATGTTGGCACGGGCATCGCGGGTCGTGATCTTGGGCTTGTTCGTGAGCCGCCCACGGTTTACTCGCCAGGATCAGCGAGCGGGCTGGATCTGAATCCCAAACTCTCGCTGCGTAGCCCCTTGTCGGCGTTGGAGGGCATTGCCATCCCGCTGGGACGCCTGCGAGTGAGCAACGCCGGGCGGACGGTTGTGGTGGATTTGAGCAGTGCTCAGACGGTGCAGGACGTGAAGAACGCGATCGAAGGGGCGAACCTCGGGGTGCGTGTCAACATCAATGAGAGCAGCAGCGCGCTGGACATTCTGACCGAGGTGGCGGCGGGCTCCACCAACAGTCTGTCGATCAGTGAGTTTGAGGGTGGGGATACTGCGACGAGACTGGGCATTCGGTCGTTCTCTGGGACGACGCGTATCAGCGACTTCAACTTCGGGCGTGGTGTGCAGGTGGTGGATGGGCAGATTCCGCCCACCGATGGCACTGTCAATGTCGATCTCAACGTGGACTTTGGCATCACGCTGGGTAACGCAGGTTCCACGCGAGTCGTGATTGACCTGCAACCCTCGGACCTGACCACGGTGCAGCATGTGCTCGACGTGATCAACAGCCAGATTCAGACGCAACTTACCAGCGCGGGCCTGCCTGCCAACTCGCTGGTCGCTGGGTTGGCCAGCGACGGCAACGGCATCACACTCGTCCAAGATCCTTCGTTTCCCAACCCTGTCACGGTCCTGCCAGAGAACAACTCGCAGGCGGCGGCTCAACTGGGACTGTTTGGCGGAACCTATGACCCCGCGACCAGCACCCTCAAAGGACAGGATAATGCGAAGGTCCGTAGCGAGAGTCTGTTCAGTGCTTTGGTTGACTTGCGCGAGGCCCTTCTGAGCAATAGCACGTCTGGCATCGCACTTGCGGGAGAGCAATTGGGAGCCCTCGGCGACGAACTCGCGGAAACGCGTGGTCTAGTTGGGAGTTTCGGCCAACGGATCGAAGCGGCCATCAGCCGTGAAACGGATCGGGAGGTGCTGGACGAGGCGACGCGGTCGTCGCTTCGAGACCTGGACTTTGCCCAAGCCGCGACGCGGTACAGCCTGTTGCAGACCCAGTATCAGGCTGGATTGCAGACGGCGGCGACGGCGCAGCAGTTGAGCCTGTTGGACTTTCTTGGCTAGTTGGATTGTTTCGTTTGATTGAGTAGTTGGATTTTCTTGAGTAGTCATCAGGCCCGACGTCCCGTCGGGCGACGAATGCGATTGGTTTCTGTGTCCGGAAAAAACCGGGCCAACTTGCAGCGGAGCGTGCAATATGGAAGTCAGGACGACTCGTTTTGGTGTGCTTCAGATCAGCGATGATCGGCTCATCCACATTCCCAAGGGCTTGCTGGGCTTCTCCCAGTTCACCCGCTATGCGCTGCTCGAGCCCGGCTCGGACGCAGCCTTCTTCTGGCTCCAGTGCGTTGACGAGCCAAGCCTGGCATTCGTCGTGACGGATCCAAGCCTGTTCGTCGCCGACTATTCGGTGCCGATCCGCCCCGAACAGATGGGCGAAATGGGCCTGGCCAAGCTCGAAGATGCCCAGGTCTTCGTGATTGTCAACAAGGTCGAGCAGATGCTGACGGGCAATCTCCAGGGTCCTCTGGTCATCAACACCGTCAACAAGATCGGGGAGCAGATGGTGCTCGCCGAGAAGCGCTGGACCACGCGTCACCCGCTGGTCCGAGTCGGCGCTCCTGCCGCGGCCCATGCCATGTCGGCCTGAGTTGCTTGATGGTGATGCGGTGAGAAGACGAAGCAGGCTGCATCGGCGCAAGGTCCGAAGTAGCACTCGCGGTCTTGCTGCCTTGCTTTCTGGCTGTCTCTCCGTCTTGCTCATTCGTGGCGCTGGAAGCGCCTCACCACCCAAAGACCAAGCCTCCCACGGAAGGGAACTCCCATGCTGGTCCTCTCCCGCCAACGGGACGAAACAATTATGATCGGTGATGACATAGAGATCACCGTCGTTGACATCCGGGGCGATAAGGTTCGCCTTGGCATTACCGCACCATCCAGGGTCGCAGTCCACCGCAAAGAGGTGTACGAGGCGATCAAGCGCGAGAACGAGCAGGCTTCGCAGGTGGGCGGCGACCTGGCGATGTTCGGACGCCCCTCTGTCAGTAGCGTTCCGAGTCTGGCCCGCTCGCGGACCGCTCAGTTGACTTCGGGTTCGGCTGCTCAGATCACCCCCAACTCGTCGAGTGGACCGGCATCCGGCTCCTCGATTCGGAGTGGGCCGCCGGCCCCGATCCCAATCCAACCGCGGGCATCCCCGATGCCCAACTCAAAGCGGGCGCAGGATGCCGGATAGACCGGGCCAGCCCGCAAGGGCTGGAGCGAATGCCCCAAGTCGTGAGGAATCAGACCAAGTTGGCCATGATTCAGCGATTCGGAAGCGTTTGGCAAGCCAGTTGCGGTAGTCATATAGCACGTTATTCAGGGGGTCAGTTCTTTCCGTCTGGTCCGTACACGGAGTGTCCGAACCGCCTCGCGGGCGACAACGCGAGGCACACGCAGAGCAATCACGGAGGATTGCCATGTCAAGAATCAACACAAATGTATCTAGCGTGATTTCTCAGGCCAACCTTGGTCGCAACCAGCGTGAGCTGGACCTGCGGCTGGAGCGGCTATCGACCGGTCTGCGAATCAATCGCGGTGCGGACGATCCGGCTGGCCTCATTATCTCCGAGCGCATCCGCTCCGACATCACTGGTGTCGAGCAGGGCATCAAAAACTCGGACCGCGCCAGCAGTGTGATCTCGACCACCGAGGCATCGCTGGCCGAAGTGAACGATCTGCTGAACTCGGTTCGAGCCTTGATCGTCGAATCGGCCAACACGGGTGCCGTGTCCGCCGAGGAGCGACAGGCCAACCAACTCCAGATCGACTCGGCCATCGAGTCCATCACCCGCATCAGCAACACGGCCAGTTTCGGCGGGCTGCGATTGCTGGATGGCACACTGGACTATCGGCTGTCGGGTGTTGCCACCAGCGCCATCAGCGTTGCGCAGATTCGCAACGCGTCGCTGATCAACGCCCAGTCGCTGCAAGTGACGGTGGATGTGCTGGCCTCGGCCCAGAAGGGTGCCTTGTACCTGAATGGCGACAACCCCGGGGCTGCGCCCGATGGCGTGCTGCTCTCCAGCATGACGCTTGAGATCAAGGGTCCCAAGGGCGTGCAGGAAGTGACCTTCCAGTCCGGCACTACCTATAACGCCGTCATCACCGCCATCAACAGCATCACTCAGTTTACTGGCGTCGAAGCGGCGCTGGTGGCTGGAACGGCGATATCTGGCCTGATCTTCCGCACCAGCGAATATGGCGGCGAGAACTTTGTAAGCGTGCGGCGCGTCAGCCCGCCCGATACCGGCAACTCCTTCCAGACACTCAAACTTGCTGATACAGCCCCGGTACCCGCGACCATTCCTTGGGGCACGCTGATAGCAGCGGACTTGGATGCTGGCCGCGATGTCACGGCGTTGGTGAATGGCTCGCTCGCGATTGGCAAAGGATTAGAACTCACGGTCAACTCCGTGGCGCTGGGCGCGTACCTGCGTCTGAGCGAAGAGGCCGCAACTCGACCCGCGGCCGCGACGACCAGTTTTTATGTTACTGGCGGTGGTGCCCTCTTCCAACTGGGGCCTGATGTCACTGCTTTGCAGCAGGCAAACTTCGGTATCCCGTCTGTGGCTGCGTCACGACTGGGGGCCACGGATACGGCCAATGGCGTCGAGTTCCTCAGTTCGCTCAAGACGGGCGGACGCAACAGCATCGAGAATGCCGTGCAACGCGGGAACGACTTCGCCAATTCCCAGGACATTCTCAAGGGTGCTATCGATGAAGTGACAGAACTTCGCGGTAGATTGGGTGCGTTTGAACGCAACGTCCTGGATACGAACGCTCGCAGCCTGCAAAGCCAGTTTGAGAACTTGACGGCCAGCGAGAGCCGAATCCGCGATGCGGACTTTGCCTTCGAGACCAGCAAACTGACTCGAGCACAGATTCTGGTTTCGGCTGGCACATCAACACTTGCCCTTGCCAATCAGCAGAGCCAGCAGGTGCTTCAGCTCCTGGGCGGCTAAAGAGTGTATTGAACCGTCACAAAACCTGACAACCCCCACAACAAGTGAAAGCATTCACGCATCAGTCCACCCAAACTTGGGTGGACTTGCTGCTATTTGTGCCCTTTGTGTGCAATGTACCGGCACAAATTAGGCACAGCCTCCCAAAATAATGCTCCTCCACTGAACTCGCTCCTCATCCGCGTCGATCCCCCTTGGGTCCACACTGCCTTCGGGTTCGTGTGGGCACGGTTCGCGGGATGGATCCTGCGGGCCGAGGGCTCCGCCGCCGCGTTGGCGACGGGCTCATCGCTCCGGGATCTCGTTTCCCCGGAGTTCAAGATCAGCCCGCGACAAGGACTCGCGGGGCTCGCTCAACACGGAGGTTTTTTCGCATGTCACGTATCAATACCAACGTCCAGTCTCTCGTCGCCCAGCGCGTGCTGGCTCAGAACAACAATGGCCTGAGCACCGCGCTCGAGCGCCTCAGCACCGGCCTTCGCATCACCCGTGGCAAGGATGACCCCGCCGGCCTGATCGCCAGCGAGAACCTTCGCGGCGAGCAGAAGGGCCTGAACCAGGCGGTGGCCAACGCCGACCGTGCTGACCAGGTGCTGAACATCGCCGAAGGCGGCCTGCAGGAAGTCAGCGGCCTGCTGACCGAACTCCAGGGCCTGATCACCGCCAGCGCCAGCGAGGCTGGCTTGTCGAGCGAGGAGAAGGAAGCCAACCAGTTGCAGGTTGACTCGATCCTCCAGACCATCGACCGTATCAGCGGCGCGACCAACTTCCAGGGCATCAAGCTCCTGAACGGCAACTTTGACTTCACGACCTCGGGCCTGGCTGCGGGCAGCGTTTCCGCCAAGGTCAACAGCGCCAAGTTCACTGGTTCCAGCCTTGCTGTGAACGTTGCGGTGACCCAGTCTGCTCAGAACGCTGGCTTGCTCCTCTCGCTTGGTGGTGCCAACATCACCCTGTCGAGCGCGACCGCCCAGCTCAAGTTGGAAATCGGTGGCAAGGCGGGCAGCCGCGAATTCACCTTCGCGAACAGCGCTTCGATCACGTCCATCCGCGATGCGATCAACCAGTTCACCGACGTGAGCGGTGTCAGGGCAACGGTCTCGGGCACGGCCATCAAGGTGACCAGTTCCGATGCTGGCTCTGCTGAGTTCGTCAGCGTTCGCAGCGTCGACAACGGCGGTATCGCTACGGCCACTTCGGGTATCTATAACCTCACTGCTACCAACTTCAACACCGCTGCTGCTCAGGCCTCTGAGTTCACCACCAACGGCAACGCCGTTCGTGACAGCGGGCAGGACGTTAAGGGCACGATCAACGGCCTCGTCGCCAACGGCGTGGGTCGCAACCTCAGCCTTTCGACTGACTTCCTGGATGTCTCGGTCAGCCTCTCGACCGCAGAAGCACAGGCCATCGGCAACGTCGATGGTGCGGGTGGTGTGGGCTCATCGGCCTTCTCCATCACCGGCGGCGGTGCTGACTTCCAGCTCTCCAGCAAGGTGGACATCAATGGCAAGGTCAGCCTGGGCATCGGCGAAATCGCCGCTCGCAAGTTGGGCACCAACAGCGGCGTGGGCGCGCTGAGCAGCCTTGCCAGCGGTCAGGCCAACAACGTCGTCGGCGGCAGCGTCAGCGATGCACAGAAGGTCGTAGCCGCTGCGATCAAGGAAGTTTCGGGCACCCGCGGTCGGTTGGGCGCGTTCCAGAAGAACGTGGTCGGCGCGACGATCCGCAGCCTGAGCATCAATCTTGAGAATACCGCGGCTGCCCAGAGCAGCATCCGCGATGCGGACTTTGCCGCAGAGACCGCGAACCTCACCCGTTCGCAGATTCTGGTCTCGGCAGCAACCAACGTCCTGAGCCTGGCGAACAGCCAGCCCCAGTCCGCACTCCAGCTCCTGGGCTAAGCCCGGGTTGAGTAGGAGGAACGGGTCGGAAGGCCCGTCCACAAGACCGCGAGTCCTCGGGACCCCGACGTGAGAGCGTCGGGGTCTTGCTTTTTGTCAGTTGAGGTTTTGTGTGGATTGGTGGCTTGCGAATTGATCCCTCGAAATGGTGCGGGCAGTCCTCAACCGCGCAGGCTTTTGTGTCGATGCCATCGGTACGTCTGCGACAAGGAAGTCGCAAGCTGCTTGGATCACACGGAGGAAGAGATGTCCAGAATCAATACCAACGTTCAGTCGCTGATCGCGCAACGCGTCCTTGGACAGAACAACACGGGTCTCAACACCGCTCTCGAGCGACTCAGCACCGGGCTGCGCATCACCAGGGCAAAGGATGACCCTGCGGGCCTGATCGCCAGCGAGAATCTGCGAAGCGAGGAAAAGTCCCTCAACCAGGCCATCGCCAACGCGGATCGCGCCGATCAGGTGGCCAACATCGCGGAGGGCGGACTGCAGGAAGTCAGTTCGCTGCTGGTTGAGCTTCAGGGCCTGATCACTTCCAGTTCCAGCGCGGCGGGACTCTCGCAGGAGGAGAAGGAAGCCAACCAGTTGCAGGTTGACTCGATCCTCCAGACCATCGACCGTATCAGCGGCGCGACCAACTTCCAGGGCATCAAGCTCCTGAACGGCAACTTTGACTACACGACCTCGGGCGTGAGCACCGCCAACATCAGCGACCTGCGCATCAACTCCGCGAAGTTCAACACCTCAAGCCTCAACGTGAACGTCTCGGTCACGCAGAGCGCGCAGACGGCCAGGGCCTTCATCGGTGGACCCGCGTTTGGTACCTTGTCGCTGGACCTGAGCAGTGCCACGGCTCAGTTCAAGGTTGAGATTGGCGGCAAACTGGGCTCGCGTGAGTTCACCTTCATCGAAGGGACGTCGATCACGGCTATCTCCGACGCGATCAATCAATTCTCCGATGTCACGGGCGTGATCGCTTCCGCCGCGGCGGCTGGTGGCGGCTTCACCGAACTATCGCTCAAGTCAACGGATGTGGGCAAGGATCAGTTTGTATCCGTCCGAGTGATCGACGACGGCGGCACTGGTTCTGGTGGGCGCGTGACCACGATTGGGAATACCAATACCACTGCCCAGACAATCGATGCCGACCTTGCCACCAACGCCGTTCGTGCGCTGGGCCAGGATGTCAAGGGCACGATCAACGGGGTGGTTGCCAACGGCGTGGGCGATTCGCTTTCGCTCTCGTCCGACTTTCTCGATGTCAAGATCAAGTTGAGCAGCACTGCGTCACAGACGCTTGGACAGGTCGCGGGTTCGGGCGGGGGAAATCCCACGTTCGCCATCACGGGCGGCGGCGCCGACTTCCAACTCTCCAGCAAGGTGGATATCAACGGGCGGGTGAGTCTGGGTATCGGTGAAGTGGCAGCCCGCAAACTGGGCAAGGTTGGCGTGGGATACCTCACGAGTCTTGCCAGCGGGCAGGCCAACAACGTCGTGACCGGAGACGTGACAGACGCGCAGACAGTGGTTGCCGAGGCCATCAAACAAGTCTCGGTCACGCGCGGGCGCATCGGTGCTTTCCAGAAGAACGTCGTGAGCGCGACGATCCGAAGTCTGAGTATCAATATTGAAAATACCGCGGCGGCGCAGAGCAGTATCCGCGATGCCGACTTTGCCTCCGAAACGGCGAACCTGACCCGCTCGCAGATTCTGGTCTCGGCGGCGACCAATGTGCTTGGCCTGGCGAACAGCCAACCGCAGTCGGCCTTGCAGTTGCTGGGCTAAGCCCACAGTCGTTTCTTGAATTGATTCCCAAGCCCCGGCGTATATGCGTCGGGGTTTATTGTTTTCATGGAAGACTGACTCACTGGGCGTTGCTTCCAGCCGCTTTGGTGGAACTGGACCGTTGAGGTCGATAGATTATCATGGTCTCTGGTCGCCCACGATCATCCCCGGTCAAACCCAAGCCAAACCCCAAGCGCGCTCCGAGCGCACCGACCGAGCCGAATCTGCAGAGGCCGCCCGATGGGTTTGCGGGGCTGCATCATGCGTTTATGGGCTTTCTGCGGATCGAGTGCGGCTTGCTGCCCAATTCGCTGGAGGCGTATGGGCGCGACACGGCTCAGTTGCTGTGGTTCCTGTTTGGCAAGGGTGTGAGCGAGCCATCGGCACTTGTTGAGACCACACCGCGCCACCTCTCACAGCACTTGACTGATCTCAAGACGACTCGTTCGCTCGACGCGACGTCGATCGTGCGACACCTTGCCAGCATTCGCGTCTTCGTTCGCTGGGCGATTTCGGCTGGGTATATCAAGGACGATCCGTGCCGATTGCTCGAACGCCCCACGCGTTGGAAGAAACTGCCCAATGTGTTGAGTCCGTTGCAGGTGAAGAAACTGCTGGATGCCGCGAGTAGTGTGGCTGAGCAGGGAACCGAGGGCGTGGCGAAGGCAGGCGCTGGGGTTTCGAGGACGACACGCCCCGGTTCGCTGGGCCTGCGGGATCGGGCGATGTTGGAGTTGTTGTACGCGAGCGGCTTGCGGGCTTCTGAGGTGTGCTCGATCGAACTCAACGATGTGCATGCCACTGTTGGAATTATCCGGGTCACTGGCAAGGGCAATAAGCAGCGACTTGTGCCCATGGGAGAGCCAGCGAAAGAGGCGGTCGCGGCATATCTCCGCGAGGCTCGACCGCTGCTTGATATGACACCTGGCAAGAGCAAGGGAAAACTGCTGCTGTCGGCGACGGGTCGCCCGCTGGAGCGGGTTCGCGTGTGGCAAATAGTCCAGCACTACGCCAAACTCGCGGGCATGAAGGTGTATCCGCACATGCTTCGGCACTCTTTCGCCACACACATGCTGATTGGCGGAGCGGATCTTCGCGTGGTTCAGGAACTGCTGGGGCACGCGGACATCGCAACTACGCAGATATACACGCATGTGGATCGCACGCGTCTGCGACAGGTCCACAAGAAGTTTCATCCGCGTGCATAGACCAGGCGTTGAGGCTTGCCAGTTGTGGTTCTATTGCGGGCGTTCGCTTGGGCGCGTCCATACTATTCCCAGCGTTGGAAACGCGAGAATTAAAGAGGAGATAGCCCACGGATGGACGAATGGCGCACCAGCAAGCAGCGGCAAGATGTCGAGCAATCGCGTAGTGAGCCTTCGCTTGCGAGCGAGATGCCCGCGTGGCTCACTCCATCTCAGCCCATCCACGTTGAGTCTTCGTTTGCGGATCGCACTCGCCAGGAAGCAGCGGGGGAGACCTCGCCATTTCACGATGGTCGATCAGGCCAACCATTCCGCGATCCACAGGCGTGGCAGGCGTCGCTCCTCGAAGGCCTGACCAAGCCCCAGCAGCAAGCGGTGCTGCACACCGAGGGACCATTGCTGGTACTGGCCGCGGCGGGCTCGGGCAAGACCCGCGTCATCACGCGCCGGATCGCGTACCTGGTTTCGCTGGGCATCCAGCCCTGGAGCATCCTCGCACTCACGTTTACCAACAAGGCAGCGGGCGAGATGCGCGAGCGTGTGATGAAAATCCTCAATCCTTCGGGCGATCCCGAAGCGCGTGTCACGCGGGGTTTGACGGTCACGACGTTCCACGCGTTGTGCGCGCGACTGCTGCGCCGATATGCAGAGCACGCTGGCTTGAAGGCTGACTACACCATTTATGACAGTGGCGATCAGGCGGCGCTGGTCAAGAAGGCGATCGAGGCGCTGCAGTTGTCCACCAGCAACTTCCAGCCCCGAAGCGTGCTGGGGGCCATCAGCAACGCCAAGAACCAATTGCTTGGTCCCAAGGACTACGCAGATCGTGCGTTTGACTTCACGAGTCGCAACATCTCGAAAATCTACAACGCGTATGAGAAGGTGCTGCGCCAGGCCAATGCTGTGGACTTTGACGACTTGCTCTTGCTGACGGCCAAACTGCTCCAGAACCATGTCGAGGTGCGTCGAGAGTTGCAGCAGCGTTGGCAATACCTGCTGGTGGACGAGTATCAGGACACCAACAAGGCCCAGTTTGTGATCGCGAGCATGATCGCTGGCGAGCAGGCGGCTTTGCCCAAGGCGACAGCAAAGCCCGCCAGTTCCGCAACGCGCCCGCCTCCCAACATTTGCGTGGTTGGCGATCCGGATCAGGCGATTTATGGCTGGCGTGGTGCCGACATTTCCAACATTCTCGACTTTGAAGCACACTACCCGACCTGCACGACCATCACGCTGGGCGAAAACTTTCGCAGCACTGCGCCAATCCTGAAACTCGCTGACACGCTGATACAGCAGAACAAACGTCGCAAGCACAAGGACCTCTTCACGACCAAGGCTGGCGGCGAAAAGGTTCGGGCGGTTCTTTGTCGCGACGAACGCCACGAGGCGGCGCTGGTAATCGACTGGCTCAAGTTGCAGCGCAGCGAAGGGGCTGAGGCAGAGGGCCAGGCGTTGCCAGTCTCGTGGAAGGACATGGCGATCTTCTACCGCACCAACGCCTTGTCGCGCGTACTTGAGGATGCGTTGCGCTCGGCGAATCTGCCCTACACCATTGCTCGCGGCACAGCCTTCTATGACCGTGAAGAGGTGAAGAACGCGCTTGCGTACCTCCGGGTTGTTGCGAATCAGGCCGACGATGTGTCGTTGTCGCGTATCATCAACACTCCAAGTAGGGGCATCAGCGATCCAACATGGGACAAGATCGACGTGATGGCCCAGCGCAGCAGCCGTCCGATCCTGACCTGCATGCGAGAACTGACGCCGCTGGATGCGGAGCCCTTGGGTGTGACGGGCCGCGCGATCAACAGCATCCAGAAGTTTGTACAATTGATCGACGAATGGTCCGGCTCGCAGACGTTCCTGGGCCAGCAACTCAAGGAAGGCTCGCTCGCCGAGTTGGTTGATCGCGTGCTCAAGGAATCGGGCCTTGAGGCCATGTATCAGAAGCAGGCTTCGCAGAGCCAGAGCGAGTCTGACGCAGAGCGCCTCGATAACCTATCTGAATTGGTCAGTTCGGCCCGTGAATTTCAGATGGAGTATGACCCGGCGAGTGATCCGGCCAGTGAATTGGCCAGTGAATTGGCCAGTGATTTAGCCATCAATCCAGCCATCAATTCGGCCAGCCAACTTTCAGCGGATCAGGCCCGCAGTGGTGTGGCCAACACCGTGCCCCCATTGTTGGCGTTGCTCCGCGCGTTCCTCGAATCGGTCGCACTGGTTGCTGATGCGGACACTATCGACCCTTCCCAGGGCAGCATCACGCTGATGACGCTGCACGCCGCGAAGGGTCTGGAGTTTCCAGTTGTCGCCATGGTGGGTCTCGAAGAGGGACTCATGCCCCACACCCGGGCGGTGATGAGCGCGAGCGACGCAGAAATGGAAGAGGAACGTCGCCTGTGCTTTGTCGGCGTGACGCGAGCGATGAAGCATCTCATGCTCACGGCGGCAAAGTACCGGACGCTTCGCGGCAACCTCGAACGAACCATACCCAGCCGATTCCTGGGCGAAATGCCCCAGAGCGAATTGTCAATCAGCGACCAGAGCGACGCACTGGGGGACCTTGACGACACTGATTGGAACGATGCCAAAGCATCTCAAGGCACTTCGGCTCCGACTCGCCCAGCGGGCGGAATCGCGCGCTCGACCGCCCACCCCCGCGCTCCCTTGCACGGATTTAGCGCAGGTATGAAGGTCCGCCATCCGCAGTTTGGGATGGGCGTCATACGCAGCATCACGACCGGTGCCCAGCCCCGCGCCATCATCGAGTTCCGCGACGCGGGCACCAAGACGCTTGTGCTCGAGTATGCACGACTTACGAAGTTGTGAGTCCGTGCCGACTTCGTTGGACCTCCTTGAACTTTCATAATCATGGAGTACGCGAGTCACCGAATCATCGTGCCGGCTTTTCCGCCGGTCGCTGCACACGCTGCGATCGCTTCGCGTAGGGCGGGGCATCGCTCAGGCGGGCGCTCTTGAGCATTGGCGGATCGATGGGGCGTTGGTCCTTGACAGGTACTTTGCTCAGAGCGAGCAGGGTTTCTATGCCGCGAATGAGATCGCCAAAGGTGGTGTACTTGCCGTCGAGGCGCTGCGTGCCCTCGCGCGAGAGGGCGATGAAGCACTGCGAGCCTGCTGTGTCGGGGTCGTCGGCGCGGGCCATGGAGAGGACGCCAAAGTCGTGGGGCAGGGTGCTGTTCTCGAGGTCGATGGAGTAGCCCGGGCCACCATCGCCCGTGCCGGTAGGATCGCCTACTTGAACTACGAAAGGATGTCCGCTGGCAAGGGTTGGAACGATCCGGTGGAAAATGATGTCGGTGAAGAACCCTTGACGCGCGAGTTCGCGGAAGTTCCAGGCGGTGTTGGGCGCGGCGTCGGGGCGAAGGCGGAATTCGAGTTCGCCAAGGCTGGTGTCGAAGGTCACGTGCTTGTCGACATAGATCCGAAGTCCGGAGTTGGCGGGCGGCTCGCTGACCCACACGATCTGACAATCGCGGGGCTTGAAGTTGTCCTCGTTGGTGGCGGGGTCTCGGAACCAGACCTGACGGGACTTGGGATCGATGAGTTGTGCGCGAGCCTCACTTACCATGGGCTGGAGCACCAGCGGCGCTCCAACCTGCTCGCCCGCGATGACCAACTGTGCGTAGCGAAGTCTGGGGAGCGGACCTGCCCAGAGCACTGGGAAGAGTGTCGCCAGATCGACCTGCATGTTGGGCAGGACGGGTGCGGTGGCAATGGCCTCCTCGCGTCCGGGCTCGAAGAGGTCGATGCGAACCTCGCCTTGGGTGGCGGGTGGCGGCATCGGTACGTTTTCGGACGTGGGCGACTCTGGTTTTATGATTGGTTTGGCTTCTGGCTCATCTATTGGTGCAGTTTGCGGTGGTGCTGCTTGTGGCCCGCCAGCGCGGTTTGGCATGCTGACCTGAATCGGGATGGAGCGATTGATCCCGAAGTAGGCCCGTCCTTCGATAGTGGAGAGTTGGGCAAGGGCGGGAGGGGGGGCGGGGGCGGGGATGATCCCCACCAGCGTGGCGCACAGGCTGGTCACTATCAGTAGGACGCGTGAAGCGTCACTCTTTCGGGCGGTTGGCATCCATTGACTTATGGGCATAGGCGCATGGTATTGTCCGGGATGCAGGCGTGAGACAGGTACGCGTGCGGTTGGTAATCGCGTGGTTGCCGGTCGCTCACTTGCAGATCACGCCGTGATGGCCTCCTCCCATGGCGTGCAAGGCCAGGCCCCGTCGTTGGGCAGGGCAGAGGATAGTGGCATCGGACCCCTCGCTATGATCGCCCGCGTGCCAAACGTGGGCTCCCATGATGATGAGTCGTTTGCCATGCCAGTTGAGCAAGGCGGGATACTTCCGCGCAAGCCACTCGCTCTTGATGAACTGAGCGAACCCATCGAAGTCATCTCTCCCGGAGGGGACTACGGGGAGTCTTCGCTGCTGCTTCGCCTGCGGGCCAAGGATGCTCGCGCCTATGAGCAGGTGATTCGTGAGATGACGCCGCGGCTTCTGGCAACTGCGATCCGTATGCTGGGCAACGAGGAAGACAGCCGAGATGCCGTGCAGGATGGTTTTTTGTCGGCCTTTCGCAACATCCAGAACTTTGACGGGAAGAGCAAACTCTCAACGTGGCTGCACAGGATCGTGATCAATGCGTCATTGATGAAACTTCGCAGCAAGCGTCGCAAGCCGACGGTGGCTATCGACGACTTGATGCCGCGTCATCGCGACGATGGGCACTTTGAGTTACCAGTGGCGGGTTGGCGCGAGAAGCCCAACGCGGAATATGACCTGGAAGTTCGTCAGCGGGTGCGCGATGAGATTGAGAATCTGCCCGATGAGTATCGCACGGTGGTGATGCTGCGCGATGTCGAGGGTCTTGATACTGCTGAGGCGGGCGTGGTGCTGGGCATTTCCGAGAGCGCGGTCAAGACCCGGTTGCACAGGGCGCGACAGGCGCTGCGCGAGCGTCTGGCACCGATGTTTGCCAGCAGTGATTCAAATGGTACTAGTGATGGCAAAGGCAGGCAGGGCCAGGGCAGCGGGGGAGAGAGGGGGCACGAATGAATTGCCCCATGAACGATCCCAAGCAAAGTTGCAATAGTCCGGATGTCCATGCGCAGAATACTGGCAAGCCCACAGGCATGTCCGGGGGCAAGCCCACCTGTAAGGAGATCTGCGAGTTCCTGTGCGACTATCTTGATGGTGACCTGTCTGAGTCCAAGCATTCCACGTTTGCGGCACACCTGAAGGCGTGCCCGCCTTGCGCTGAGTACTTGCATCAGTACGAGTCGACGATCAAACTGGCTCGCAAGTGTCTGTGCCCGGAGGCCGCGAAGGTCGCCAAGCAGGTGGCAGCCAGCGGCGGCATTGCATCGATCGGCCCGGATTGGAACCCCGACGAGTGTGAACGGATCAAGGCTGAACTTGCCAAGAAGCCGGCACCGCCCGACGATATGGTGCGGGCGATCATGCAGGCAATGGGGCTGGCGGTGCCGCCGAGTTGCGGGGGCGGACATCAGCACTAGATCCAGCACCAGACTCAGCACTAGATGTCAGTACTAGTTGCAATGGGGGGCGTGACGCGGGGCTGGTGGCGAGGTCGAGTACGTGGCGGGCGAAGGTGCTGCTCAGGAATCGGTCGGTCCTTACAATCTTCCCTCATGGCAACCTACTACCAACTCGACTTCGAGAAGCCCATCACGCTGATCGAGCAGCAGATCGAGGCAACCGAGCAGCGTCTTGCTGCTGGGGCCAATGGCGAGGCTGAGGCGTTGCGGAAGGAAGTGGAGACCCTGCGGAGCAAGCAGCAGGGGATGATCGAGGAGACCTATGCCAACTTGTCGCCCTGGCAGACGGTGCGGGTTGCTCGTCATCCCAATCGCCCTCAGACTCGCGATTACGTTCAGATGATCTGCCGGGACTTTGTCGAGTTGCATGGGGATCGGCGCTTTGGCGATGACCCTGCGATTGTGACGGGCTTTGCCCGCATCGGGTCCAGCCCGGGCATGAAGGTGCTCGTGGTGGGGCATCAGAAGGGGAAGCAGACCAGCGAGAAGATCGCGTGCCACTTCGGCTGTGCGCACCCGGAGGGATATCGCAAGGCCTTGCTCAAGATGAAACTGGCGGAGAAGTTTGGCGTGCCAATCGTGACGTTCGTTGATACGCCCGGGGCCTATCCGGGTTTAGGGGCCGAGCAGCGTGGGCAGGCGGAGGCGATCGCGGTGAACCTGCTGGAGATGAGCCGCTTGCGAACACCGATCGTCAGCGTCGTGATCGGCGAGGGGGGCAGCGGGGGGGCATTGGGCATCGCGGTGGCGGATCGCGTCGCGATGCTCCAGCACAGTTGGTACAGCGTCATCAGCCCCGAAGGGTGTGCCGCGATTCTGTGGAAAGAAGCCAACGAGCAGACCAACGCTCAGGCGGCCAAGAGCCTGAAACTCACGGCCAAGGACAATGTGGAATTGGGCATCATCGAGGACATCATCCCCGAGCCGTCTGGGGGGGCACATCGGGACCCGCGCGCTACGGCGAACAACGTTCAAGGCTGGATTTTGGGTGAACTGGCACGATTGAAGCAGGTGCCACTGGATGTTCTGGTCGAGCAGCGATACCAGCGGTATCGAAAGATGGGGCAATGGCTTGAATCTGGGGTTGGGGTGATGGGCGGATCTGGGGGGTTAGGGGCGGCGGGGGTTCGGACCGGGGCGGCGACGATCTCGTGAGTTTTGGCCGTTGATTCTTGGGGCTGATGCCCATAACCTTGCAACCTTTTGCCAGACCATGGTTTGGTGATTGTGGTTGGTAATTGGTTCGGGTGCGTCGTGCCTTGGCGGGCGGCGCGGGAGTCTTGTCCTTACCCAGTCGAGGTCACGGTGGCGAAACAGGTAGCAACCAAGTCCAAGTCTGTGGCGAGCAAGGGTTCGGCCAAGAGTTCGTCGCTAGGGGCGAAGGGCAAGCCTTCGGGACCGAGCAAGGACAGAAGCAAGGACAGAGGCCCCGTCAAAGCACCGGCCAAGCCGGCGAAGGCTCTTGTGAAGAAGATGGAAGTGAAGAAAGTCCTCCCCAAGAAGCCTGAGCCCAAGAAGCCCATAGCCAAAAAGCCGGACATCAAAAAACCGGATACGAAGAAACCGGATTTGAAAAAGTTGGACATCAAGAAGGCGGGCACGGCCAAGCCTGAAGCAAAGAAGCTCGAGGCCAAGAAGCCAGTTGTTGCGCCCAAGTCGGTTGCACCAAAGTCTGTCCCTGCCAAGGTTGAGTTGAAGCCGCAGCCTGGCAAGGGAATGACCAAGGTCGGCCCGGGCCCGGGGCCCGGGGTGGGGACTAGTGCAGGTGCTGCGACCAGTGGTGTGACGGGAGCGGTCAAGGCTGGAGTCAAGCCGGGCGCGATCGTGGACGCGAAGGCATTGGCGAATGGACCAGCGAAGGGTCCAACGAATGGTCTGGCAAAGGTTGAGCCCAAGAAGGCCGTCGTGCCCCTGGGCAAGACGGATGTGAAGGCACCGCCCAAGCGGATGAAGCCACCAGTGGTTCCCGTGATGCCCGCGGGCATTGGTCGCTTGCTGGATCCGAACAACCCGATTCGCAAGCCCCTCATTCCCAGCGGACCCAGGGCGGCACACGTCAAGCCATTGGGATCGCGTGTGACGGAGGCCGCAAGCGGCGAGCCGGCTGTGGCCGTCAAGACCAATCTCTCGCCCGAGCAGTTGGAGGAATTCCGGCAGTTGCTGATCAAGAAGCGTCAGCAGTTGATCGGCGACATCACTGGCATGGAGAGTGATGCACTGCGGAGCGAGAGCGGATCGCTTTCGAACATGCCCAGCCAGATGGGAGAACAGGGCAGCGAGGCATATGACCAGTCGCTGTCCCTGAACATCGCGGCGAGCGAGCGCAAACTGCTGCGCGAGATCGAGGACGCGCTCAAGCGGATCGCCGATGGAACGTATGGCATCTGTGAGTTGAGCCTCAAGCCGATCAAGATCGAACGGCTGCGCGAGTTGCCCTGGGCCCGTCATTCGATGGAAGCGGCCCGGGAGTTGGAGCGGATGTCGATGCGGAAGTTTTGAGGAACCGCGAATGTGAGCGAGCGGGGCCGTAGACGCGGCAGGACTTACATCGACTCAAACATCGGCTCACAAAATTGTTCGCTCTGGCCCAGTTGATACACAAGTTCATGGAAGCCCGTGCGACCCGAGGCGACAGGCTCATGCTTAGTACCACCACATCTCTTGACGCTTCGCAATTGCTGGCGTTTCGCAGCGCGCGTGCATGGACGATTTTTCTAGTGACGATTGTCTTGTCGATCGTGATCGACCTCGCGACAAAGTATTGGGCGTTTGATTCGATCGCTGGGTTCCCAGTCCGCGTCGAGCGCGAAGCGGTTATCGCCGTGACGCCCCGGCTGGGACAATTGATTCCTTCGCATACACCAAGGACGATCCTGCCAAGCCTGCTGGACTTCACGCTCGTACTTAATCCCGGCGCGGTCTTTGGCATCGGCGCGGGCAAGCGGTGGTTCTTCGTCACCTTCACCGGCATCGCCGTTGTCGTGGGCATGCTCGCGTTTGCCCACTGGACGCGTGCGCGCGACTGGACGATGCATGTGGCGATTGGCCTGATCCTGGGCGGCGGGCTGGGCAACCTGTACGATCGACTCACCTACGCCTGCGTGCGCGACTTCATCCATCCGCTGCCGGGTGTCGAGTGGCCCTTTGGCATTTCGACACCATGGAGCGGGCGGGAGATGTGGCCCTATGTCAGCAACGTGGCGGACGCACTGCTGCTGATCGGGGTGGGGTTGATCGTGTGGAGGAGTTTCACGCTGTCTCCCGGCGCGAATGCAGCAACCACTACGATCAAGTAACTCACCAATGAACAACGGGCCATTTCATGCCCGTTGCGATGTTGTGTGAATGCTTTGGTCTTACTGCACGGCGTTGTTGGCATTGACCACGCCGCCCGTGACGCACCGTTCGGCGCAGCGAGTCCTATCGCCGTTGCGTGATGATTTGAGTGGTATCAATCTTGGGTCATGAATATCAGCGATGCATAAGTCTCTGACGCAAGTATACGAATCTGCGACCTGTTCCACAGCGTTGCAAGCGTATCGCACATGCCCCAAACGGCCGCGGGGCCTTGGTCTCCCAAGGCCCCGCGTCTCACTCGCGCGGCGTATAAGCCGAGTTCTGTTCCACGCGGGCTTGCACCCGCATGGCCGCGGCCATTTCTCTTGGGCCGCGATTGCTCGCGACCTCCAGCAGCCTACCCGCGTCGACACCGGACGGGCCGCCCGTGAAGATCGCTCGCGCGATCTTCGCGACGCTGCATGGCCTTGCACGTGGTGGGGTTTGGCGTGCCACTCTGGTCACCCAGAGCGCGGTGGGCTCTTACCCCACCATTTCACCCTTGCCTGTGCTGCCCTGATGACCCACGCAAAGCGTGGATTTACTCAGTGCAGCCATCGGCGGTGTCATTTCTGTGCCACTGTCCCTCGGGTCGAGCGGAGGCTTTCGCCGCCGACTTCCCGGGTGGCCGTTAGCCACCACCATGCCCAATCGTGCTCGGACTTTCCTCATGCGCCATTGAGCAACCTTGCGATTGCTCAAAGACGCACGCGACCGCGCCGCCGCGATGGGGGATTGTATCGACTTTTCCCCCAAGGTTTTGGATGGTTTGGAAGCAGATCGGCGAGCGCGGGATCAAGAAGGGGCTGCCCCCAACAGGACCGGTCGCGCCTACCATCTTGACCTGTGCCGGAAACGGCATGGAATGTAAAAGACATATTCGGCGGCGGCCAAAGCCCTTAAGCCCACAAGGCCATAAGGCTCGAAACCGCTGCCCGGGCGAACAAAGGTTCGATTCCGGGGTGTAGCGCAGCTTGGTAGCGCGTTTGACTGGGGGTCAAAAGGTCGCAGGTTCAAATCCTGTCACCCCGACTTGTTTCAGAGTAAAGCCCCTCGATGAGTACATCGAGGGGCTTTCTCGTTGTGTTCCAGGGTTTTACGATGGCAAGCCCCGGTTCAAATGGTTGGCATTTCAGGGTCAAAAGCCCTATGGAAACGGCCGACTGTTGCAGGGATTTGAACTTCAACGCCGTAACCCCGGTTGCCTCAACCTCTACGCGAGCTGGGGCAACTGCATCTCAACCCGGTTGATTTCCCCGGTGTTCGTGTTGCGGTTCGCTGAGGTGAATAAGCTCCACGGGGATTGCCGTGAAGGAGCCTTTGATGAGCCGGATTCGCAAACGCCGACGCCTCGGGACCGCGCTGCTCGGCTTGGGTGGGCTTCCGGCCGGAGCGTCGGGCCCGGTTCCGAGCATCGGCCCCGGGCAACGCCCCATGAGAGCGCGCGGCGGTGGCGGTCGGCTTGGACGCGCCATGCGCTCGTCATCAACAGACAAGACGGGCACTCCGCCTCCGGGTGCCAAGAAACCCAAGGCAAAGTCCGGCAAGAAGAAGGCGGAATCTCGGGCAAAGGCAAGCAACGGCCGGTCAGGCCCGGTCGCAGCCAAACGTCCAGCGGGTCGGTCGAAGGCCTCGGCAGGCACCACCGGACAGCGTCCCGCGATGAAGAGTGGCGCGCGTGCCAAGCGTGCAGTGCGATCAGCGGGGAAAACAAAGACATCGAAGAAGTGACGCCCGGTCTTCGGTGCGTTGCAGAATGCGAGGCTCGAGTGCGGCAATCGGCGAACAGACAGCGCGCGAGTCTCTGGTTCGCTGTGATGCTGTGCATCGTGCTGTTCCACTTTGTTCCGGCGGCGATGGCGCAGGTCCAGCCCGAGTCCAATGGCCAGCCCCCCACGCAGCCGGCCCCGGTTGCGAATGAGCTGTCTCCCGTCGCGGCCCGCGTGGATGTTGAGCCGGTGGCTCGTGATGATAAGATCCGGGAACGGCTTGAGCGCATCCTCGTGGCGACGGGGTGGTTCATCGAGCCAAACATCCGTGTTGAAGAGGGCGTCGTGTTCCTTCGCGGCCGCGCGGAGTCGGCGGAACTCAAGAAGTGGGCGGGGGATCTTGCGCGGAACACGCAGGGCGTCGCCGCCGTCGCGAATCAAATGGACGTGAAGGAGTTCTCGGCCTGGGACTTCAGCAGCGCGCGAGCCGGGCTGACCCAACTCTGGCGAGATGTCCTGCGCGCCCTTCCCCTGCTGGTGCTCGGTGTCGTGATCCTTGTGCTGACCGCCCTCGTCGCGTGGGCGACCACGCGCGGTGTCCGCAGCCTTCTCGCTCGGCGAATCAGTTCTCGCTTGCTGCGCGGCCTCTTCGCCCGGGGCGCAGGGGTGTTGGTGTTGCTGATCGGCATCTACATCGTTCTCCGCATCTCTGGCCTCACGCAACTGGCGCTCACCATCGTCGGCGGCACCGGCCTGATCGGACTCGCGGTGGGCATCGCTTTCCGAGATATCACCGAGAACTACCTAGCCAGCATCTTCCTGAGCACCCAGCGGCCGTTCCAGACCGGCGATCTCGTTGAGATTGCGGGGGTCACGGGGTACGTGCGGCAACTCAACGTCCGCACGACGGTCCTCATGACGCTCGACGGCACCCTGTCGCAGTTGCCCAACGCGACCGTGTACAAGAGCGCGATCCGCAACTTCACGACGAACCCGAACAGGCGCGAGGATTTCATGGTCGGCATCGGTTACGACGACCGCATCGATGAGGCGCAGGAAGTCGCACGCCGCGTCCTCGCGGAACACCCCGCGGTTCTGAAGGACCCCGAGCCGTGGGTACTGGCGGAGGAGCTCGGCAAGGCCACGGTGAACCTGCGCGTCTATTTCTGGCTCAATGGTGAACAACACAGTTGGCTCAAAGTCCGCTCATCAGTCATCCGGCTCGTGAAGCGTGCGTTTCAGGACCATGGCATTTCAATGCCGGACGAAGCCCGCGAGGTCATCTTTCCCCGCGGAGTCCCGGTCACGATGCTCGCCGGTTCCACGAACGAGATCAAGCCTCGTGCGATCGCGCCGCCGCCTTCCCAAGAAGAACACGGCCCAGAGGTCGTCGCCACCCGGGCGGAGGGGGGACTCTCCAGCGAGGCGGACACCCTCGACGAGCAAGCCCGCCGAGCCCAACCTCCGGATCAAAAGGAAAACCTTCTTCGCGGCGAGAACGGTTCTTCGGCCGCTTCCTGAAGCGGGATTGCGGGGTCTTGCCCTCGAAGTCGAACTCGCCTGGGCTACTTCCGCGACTCGAGCGGAGCGAGCGAGGCGACAATGCGCTCCGCCCTGGCCATCAGCGGCTCACGGTCGAGCGGTCCAGGAACGGTTCGCTGCACCACCTCCTCCAGTGCCCGAGCCTGTCGCCAGAGAACCTGGCGGCGAGCCGGATTCTGGGCAAGGCCCTCAAGCAGTTCGAGGGTCCCGAGCATTCGAGTCAGCACAGCCACGTTGCCCGCCGCGTTCTGTCGGATCTGATCGAACGAGAGCTCCACCAGACTGTCAAACGTGGCCCCGCGCGTCATGACGCGGAGTTCCCCTCCGTCGTAACGCCACGGCGATTCGACCCTCCGGTTGCTGAGTCGGGCGAGGATCGCCGTGAGGTAGTCCAGCGACATGACTGCGGTGGTAGTGTCGTTGATCCCTGGCGAGAGCGCCTTGAGAGCAACATCGACAAGCTGCCGGATTCCGTACGCCGCGTCCTGGTCAGTGGTGCGCTGCTGGTTGATCGCGTAGGCCGCTCCCAGATCGTCGATGATCTCCGCATCCGGTGTCGCCGCCGCGAGCACGCTTGCGATCGGCATCCCCTCGATCACGAAGTCGCCGATCGGGTGCTCCATGCGGATAACGGCGTTGCTCTTGCGTGCACGAGCCAACAGCGCTTCGCCATCGACGTGCTGGATGTAGCCCGTTCGAGCCGCGGGCACTGGTTTCCACGTACGCACCGGGCTGGCGTTTGCGGCGTTCAGGCCCGCCGCGCGTTCGCCTTCGTCTCCTACGCCCTCGGGAAAGAGGTGATCCACGCGACTGATCGTCTCCGCGGCGATCCGCGCCAGGATTTGAGACGCTTGGATTAGCGTCGCGATGTGGTGGATGAAGTAGATGAAGAACCCGATGCCGACGAACGCGAGCACGACGCCACCCATGACCGCGAGCGACGGGACAAACTCGGTCGTCTCTCCCTCACGGATCGTCCGCAGCACCACCAGGCAGTACGCGAAGATGCCGACGAACACGCCCAGCACTGTCTGGTTCGTGCGGTCGGTCATGAAGTTGCGGAGCACCCGCGAGGTGTACTGGCTGGAGGCCAGCGAGAGCGCGACCAGCGTGATCGAGAAGACGACGCCCGCCACGGTGATCATTGATCCGGCAACCGTGGCGAGCATGCCCCGGGAACCGGCGGCTCCGACCCCAAACAGCCGCGGCCACGATTCGAAATACCCGCGGTCGATTCTGGCATCAATCTCGATCAGCGCAATGGCAAGCCCTACGGCCATTGCAACCATCGCGCCGGGGACGAACCAAAGGCTCGCCCGCAGTTCCTGCCAGAGGTTGAGAAGTCTTGTCATGCCTTCCTGTTGTTACGCTGCCAACCACAAGTGATGCGGGATCACAGTATTCGGTCAGGGTGGGAGTCGCTGCTTCCGAAGGGTGACTGTGACGCTGATGGGAGGATCAGGGTCAATTGGCCTTGGCGCTTAGCAAACGGCGTATCCCGAGTTCCCAGACCATAACGCCCACCAAGAAAAGTTCTATTGGTGTTCTGCCACCTCGACTTAGAAGACCAGATGGCCTCGGCAAGTGCGGGGGCCATCTGCGTTTACGGAGCGGTTCAAACTCATCCTGTCAACCGCGGGTGACAGGATGGCGATGCGGCATCCTGTCGCAGACATGGAGAGCCAGCGGCGGTGAGATTCGGTTGCGACAGACTTGGGACTAGCACCTGCCGAGCATTGACATACTGTGCACACGATGCAACTCCATCACTCCCTTCTTGCCCTGTCCCTCATCGCGGCGCTGCCTGCTTGCGCGCGGCAGGCGACGGACTCCACGCCGGTCCAGCATCCAAGCGGCCACGCCTCACCGATCGCAACAGGCGAAACCGTAACCGAGCTCGACAATCGCATCTGGATCATCTTTCAGGCCAAGGACGGCGTCCATTGGTTCGGAAGCAACGGACAGGGTGTCTACCGCTCCGACGGCAAGACGCTCGTGCGCTTCACGACAGAGCACGGTCTGGGCGGCAACCAGATCCGCGGCATCCAGGAGGATCGCTCGGGAAACATCTACGTTTGCAGCGATCCCGGAGGGATAAGCAGATTCGATGGCCGCGCGTTCAGCACACTGAGCGTCGCCGATCCATCGAAGAGCGAGTGGAAGCTGGAGCCCGACGACCTCTGGTTCCCGGCCGGCCAGGATTCGGGCGCGGTGTACCGTTACGACGGCAAACTGCTGCAACGCCTGACGTTCCCCAAGACCGATCTTGGCGAAGCGCACATCGCCAATCACCCTCGCTCAAAGTACCCCAACATCGAGTACAGCCCCTACGACGTTTACACCATCTTCAAGGACATCAAGGGGAATCTATGGTTCGGCACCAGCTCTCTCGGCGTGTGCCGATACGACGGAAAGTCCATTGCATGGGCCGACCGGATTGAAATTCACGCCACCTCCAGCTTTGGCGTCCGCTCCATTATCGAGGACAAGGACGGCAAGTTCTGGTTTACCAACACGCTCAACCGCTACGACATCCAGCAGGCCGGCCAAGCCGTGCAACCCGCTGGCGAACTGCGTGTCCGCAAGGAGCCGGGGATCGGTGACGACGAAGCCCCGTTCTCGGCCTTCATGTCAGCCGTCAAGGACAAGAACGGCGACCTGTGGCTGGCGACGCTCGGTGCGGGTGTCTGGCGCTACGACGGGGCCAGCATGACCCATTACCCTGTCACAAATGGCGATGCACCGATCTGGGTGTACTCGATCTACCAAGATCTGCAAGGCGTCCTGTGGCTTGGCACGCAGGAGCACGGCGCGTACAAGTTCAACGGAACAACGTTTGAGAAGGTCCAGCCCTGACGAGACCGGTCAGTGTGGGCTTTAGGCCCCACCACCAATTGCCGCGATGGATCTCCTCGCCGAGCTCTCCCACACCATAACGCCATCCAAGAAAAGTTCTATTGGTGTTCTGTCACCCCGATTAAACGAGCAATGGCGGCCCGCTGGGTCGCCAGTGTTCGTTGGCTCTGGACGGGGCAATAGGCCAGCGACCGCGACCGCAGCGTGAACCCTTGATCGTTGTTTCACGCAGAGCAAGGCGAAGACGCTGCGAAGCACAATCCCGCCACCCGATAGATCAAGCCCTTCGACCACCATGTTAGAGGACTTTCTGATTACAGGAACAAGATAACGCCATCGAAACGGCTGTTCAAACGGAGGACGCCCGTGCACCGTGATGGCACGACAACACACCCGTGCTTCGCCAACTTGCTCAACCCATCCCGCCCTTTTCGATCAGTACCAACTGCTCCCCCACAGGGCCGCAGAATCCTTTACTATTTCCAGATATTTCTTCGGCAAGGTCGATGAGTTGAGCATCGCCCCATCCGAGCCCGGCAAGAAACGCTGGGAGGGCCGAGGGAGTGCTGCCCCAGAGCATGGGTTCGCCCCTGCGGCGCAGCCATCCCGCGAGAAGGCGCGATTGGCCGACAAAGCCGATAGGCTGTCCAGGCTCAGCGATCATCCACGATGCGATGAGGCGGATTCTCGGCGTCGGGAGGTTGGCAAGCGAACGCAGGAGATCTGCAACTGCCTGTGCCTGCAGGTACATCAACACGCCTTCGACCACGACGACGGTGGCTCGTGTTGCATCGAAGGTGTCTGACTTGGTCAGGGCCGTGCACGCATCCTCACCGGTCAAGTCCAGAGAGAGTAGCTCAGGGTCACGCGCCTCCGACATGTCTGCGCTGGGTCTACTGGGCACTATGTCCGGGGGGCGGCAAACCGACCGGGCCCCGTTTCGGGCCGTTGCAGTTCTAACGACGGCTAACGTGGCGGGATGGTCCGCCGAGATGACGCCCTCGAACAGACGTTCGTGAGCCAACCGGAACGCGAGCGTATCGAGGCCAGCTCCCAGCACGATGAGTTGAGTGAACCCCTCGACGGCAGCTCTGCGCACGAGCTGATCAACTCTCCGTTTTCGTCGCATCCAATGCGAGACGATGCCGGGGACAGCGATCGATTGGGCGAAACGCCACCAAGCTTTTCCCGGCGGGGACTTGACGCTCCAAAGGAGCAACCGATCTGCGCAGCTTGTCGACAGAAATCGCTCACACCATGACGCGGCACCCGCGGGCGCGGATGTTCGGGGCGTCCGTGCATGGTGACGCATCACGGTTGCGGCCGCGATCAGCCGGGCGGTAGCACTGGCTCGGTTGGCGTTCATTTTGGAGAGTTCTCGAAATGCGGGGCGTAGTGCCTGTACCAGTCACTTTGGAATGTTCTCGCCGGGTCAAAGTGTCGCTTGGCCTCGAAGAACTCGCGGGCACGCGGGTAGCAACGCTCCATCTGCCGCGGCATCGCGAAACGGTGATAGGTCAGGTAATAGCTCCCACCAAGATCGGCAGCAAGATTGATCAATGCGCGGAATGACTCCGCGGCATGCCCGATCGCAGCGCCGGTGTGATCGATGTGAAGATTGAAGACGATGCAGGCAGATCGACACCGCGCCCAAGCCATAACGGTGTCAGTGTCGGGCTGGATCAGCCGGATGGTCCCGTAAATAACCGGGGACTCCCGCTCGATCAGTAATCTCGCCGCAGCATGTAAAAACTCCACCAACCGATCGGGCGGAACGTACAACTCTGTGATCATCTCGGATCCGGTGTGCGCCGAAGCGACGCGTGAGTCGACTTCGCGGTGATAACCCTCTAGATACTCACTGAGCTGATGCGTGTCGCTCTTGTAAAGCTGACCGTCGGTCGCAAGATAGTGCTGGGCGTACATGGTGAATGCACGAGATTTGTCCGTGTGCGCCAGCGTCAGCAGGTTGACCCAGTCCTCGCTCGACAACGTCCGTTGACCCGGGGGCGGTTCGGGGTCGCCCTCCACGGGGCAGTAGCCGCTGAAGACGCCCTTGGTGAGGAAGTCGGGGGATCGTGGATCAATGTCGAACTGAAAGTCGCCGTATAGAAAACCTTCATGGATGCGTCGCTCGGCGGCGTGAACTGCGTCGTCGATATCCAGTATCCGCACGACGCGGCGCAAGGTACGGCGTCGTGTAAGGCGGAGCGTCACATCGACGATCACTCCGAGGAGACCGTACCCGCCGATGGACAAGGAAAACAGGTCCCGATTCTTTGTTCTGCTGCAGGTGAGCGGTTCGCCGTTGGCATCGATCAATGTGAACGATTCCACGTCATTCACAATTGGTCCCATGAGGAGTCCGCGGCCATGAATGTTTGCCGAAAGCGCGCCACCAAGCGTGAGCGCATCCGCGCCGGTCTGCTTCTGTGCAATCCCCCACCACGGCGGCCGCCCCGGTTCGAGACCCCGCTGGATTTCAAGGATGCCGCGGATAAGAGCTGGCCACTCAATGCCCCCTTCTGCACGGACGAGTCCACGCTCGATGTCCAGGTCAAGAATGCGGCTCATCCCGCGCAGGTCAAGAAGTTCGGCGGAGGCTGCAAACTGTTGACCACCCATGGCGTGCCGCCCACCACAGATCGCAACACCAGATCCCGTCAGTCTTGTTTCGCGTACGAGGGCACAAACGTCATCAACACTGGTTGGACGGTGAACGCGCATGCCGGCCCCGTTGAGCGCAGAATGCACGTCTGTCACCAACTCAAAGGACCCAGATGACAGAGGACACATTGTGTTAGTATACACTAAAAATACGCCGTCAATAATCCACTACTACATCCACCAACGCCTGATTCACGGCTCCCACACCAAAACGCCCTCCAAGAAAAGTTCTATTGGTGTTCTGTCACCCCGGCTTGGCGGCTTTCATGTGTTGCAGACAGTTTGCACGCGATTGCGACACCGTCTCGACAAGTTTCACGAGTTCGGCGAGAGCCGCCGCGGCGGCCTGTAGCCGTCCGGCAAGCGCCTCTTCCTCCACCCGAGCGGCGGGATCGACAA
>Ga0163144_10002432_pt1 | contig 42946 bp, 41 predicted proteins | sample OliLak19BULKMAT1_FD_123175 | JGI IMG/M metagenome (GOLD analysis project Ga0163144, IMG submission 123175) | Freshwater microbial mat bacterial communities from Lake Vanda, McMurdo Dry Valleys, Antarctica - Oligotrophic Lake LV.19.BULKMAT1 | ecosystem: Environmental > Aquatic > Freshwater >...
CAACGTCACCGAACTGTCCAACTGCCGAACTGTCGAACGCCCCAGAGAGGGCTGCCTCGAGCTACGCGCCGATCTCCATCTGCGGATGGGGCCCGAGCGCCTTCTGCCTCAGCACGCGGCTTTTCCAGAACGGCGGGCCGCGCGCGGGGGACATCGGCGGTGCGTCGGTCGGCTCGTCCAGGTGTCTCAAGAACCTCTCGATGCTCGCTCTGTCCGTCACGAGCGCCTTGATCTTCATGCGCCCGCCGCAGCTGGTGCAAGTCTCGACGTCCAGGGCGAAGCTGCGTTTCATCAGCTCAGCCCACGGGCGATAACCCGGTCAGGTCCGTCGCCCGGACGTTGAAGATCGGGGCGAGTACACTGGCCAGGGCTCTTCAGGCGGAGCAACCGCGACGGGGAGACCCATCGTGGAGTCGCGCCCATTCCGCGGATCGCCTTGACCGGAGTCGACCCGGCCGTAGCCCGATCCGCGAAACCGCCCCTGCTCGTGGCTGGGGATCGAACATCCCGGAGCCGCTGAGCGATGGTAGCCTGACACCCTCAGTCGGAGGGCTCAGACGATGCCGCTCGGGTACATCACGATCGCAGAGAAGATCTTGAGTGCGGTGAAGGTGCTCTTCGGCCTCAAGGACTCGCTCGCGAAGGCGAGGGTCGAGCGGCGAACGCGGATGGCCGACCTGTTCGAGAAGGTGGCCACGTGCCTGGAGGAGACCGCGAAGGAGCTTCGCGCGGGCTCCTACCCAGGCGGCAGGTGCCAGGAGCTGCTCACGTACGCGGTCGAACTGCCCGCAATCGTGGGCGACGAGCTTGGCCAGGCGAAGGCAGAGGAAATCGGGAGCGCCCTGAAAGCCGCGCACGAGGTCGAACGTCTTTACGCCGACCAGGGGAAGCCCGAGGGCAGGGAGAACGTCGCGAAGCTTGACGAGGCAGCGGGGTTGCTCCGTGCCCTCGGCAACATCGTGCGGGTCTAACCGGAAGGCCCCGCCAACGTCGCATCACCCGGCGCGTGTCGACAGGGCTGCGTTGCCTGCCCCAGAACCCTCGGCGCCGGACCCTACGATTGCCGGTGAAGACCGAGTTCCAAAACTGCGCTCAGAACTCGCTCGAGAACCGGTCGATTCTGGTAAGGCGTCGGGTGGCTGTCCCCGCCAGTCCCCAGGGAGCCGAACGCCGCGATTCCAGGACCGTCTTCAATACGTCGAACAGAACAGTCCGGCCGCGTTCGGGAACACCAAGACGAGCACCTAGCAGAGCAGCGCTCTTCCAAAAGCGTCATCACCTGCGCGTAAGCGAAACAAGCGGGGGGTCGACAGCCGTGTACAGTCCACCCCAGGGGGAGGGGACATCATGACGAAGAAGATCGACGCCGTCTTCGAGGGCGGCGGCGTACGCGGCATTGGCCTCGTCGGCGCAGTGAGCGTCGTCGAGGAGGCGGGCTACACCTTCGAGCACGTAGCCGGCACCTCAGCCGGCTCGATCGTCGCCGCGCTCATCGCGGCCGGCTACAACGCCCGCGAGCTGACCACGATCATGCGCGAGCTCGACTACACGAAGCTCACCGACAAGTCGCTGCTCGACAAGATTCCGCTCGCGGGGCCTGCGCTCAGCATCATCTTCGAGAAGGGCATGTACGAGGGCGACTACCTCACGAAGTGGCTGGGCGCCGACTTCGTCCGCACCATTCCGATTCAAGCTCGTGTTCTCCAACCCCGAGCATGCCGCCGGTGAGCTTCAGCACGTGCTCGGCCCAGCGCTTGTCGCGGCGGTCGATTGGTGGACCCTCACGCTCGAGCCCGGAAGCTTCGTCGACCCCGCGCTGCAAGCGCTACGCAGCGACATGTTGTTCTCGGCAATGGTCGGCAGCCGCCGCGTGCTCTTCTACGTGCTGCTCGAGCATCAGAGCAGCTCCGACCCATTCATGGCGTTTCGGCTGTTGGGCTACATGATCGCATCTGGGAGCACGAGCGGCGTGAGCACCCGGAGGCCAGGCTTCTGCCCGCCATCGTGCCGGTCGTCGTCTCGCACGGGTCGACGATCTCTCCAAGGCTCGCGACGACGCGCTGCGCGTCCGCTCGATGTCGGCGCTCGGCCGCGTGACTCTGCTCTGCCTGAAGCGCATGCGGCGCAGCCGAGACGTGGTTGGCCAGTTCAAACGCTGGGCCGGCCTGTTGCGCGAGGTGCTCGCTCCGCCCAGTGGCGTCGCTGCCTTCGCTGCGATCTTGCGCTACGTTTCTCTAACGACCGATACCCCGCCCGAGCGCCTGCGCGAATTCGTACAGGCGCTTGGCCCCAAGTCCGAGGAAGCTCTCATGACCGCTGCACAGGAATGGATGAAGGAGGGCGAAGCCAAAGGCAGAGCCGAGGGTGAAGCCAAGGGAAGGGCGCCGTGTCGCGACTGTCGCTTCCGCTGACGACGTCTTCGCGGAGTAGTTGCTGCTGAGCTTGCCGGGCGCGCCCCTCAGCGGCGCGGGCGCGTCCCGCCCCACAATGCTTTGTCGAGCCGCATTTTTCACTCGCCCTCTGCGAACCAAATCTCGCCCGCGAGCTTGCCGTCGATGTGCACGGGCGCGATGCGGTAGGGCTGCTTTCCGCGTTGCACGAGCGCGCCCCGCCACACGGCAGTCGGCACACGGAACCAGGCGAGGCCGAGCGCCTTCGTTCCGTGCAATGGCGACGGCCCGAAGCTGACGGAACGAGTCGACTCCGGGACGATGACGACCATGGGCGCATTGCCATTCCAGATCGCTCCCTCGGGCCCCGGACCCTCGTGCGCGAGCAGACTGCCCGTCGCCGGGGTTCGCACCACCTCCATCATCCACGCGCTTTCATTGCACGGGTCGCTGGACACGTACTTCTCGTCGCACAGGAACCGCACGGAGGCTCGCACCGCGACTGCCGGCTCAGCCGATGCTTCGACCGCAGCAGGCACGGAAGGAACGGGCGGAGCGATCGCGGTGTCCACGGGCTCGGCGGTTGCTGCTGCCTGCGACGTTGCCGCCTCGGCCTTCCCCTCGGCCGACACCGCCGCTTCCGCCGACGCAGCATCACGCGTTGCGCAGCCGGGCATGAGCTCGATCAGGACGACGAGGGCCAAGCGCTGCACGAGGCGAACGTAGCACTTCGTGACCGAGGACCCGCGCGCGCTTCGTTCTCGTCGATCTTCGTTCTCGTCGATCTCGATGGCAGAGCCGAGGGAAAGGCCGAGGGCGCGCGCACAAGTACTGGCCTGCGCTGATCTCGCGGCGCTCGAGCGGTGGTTGCGTCGTGCGGTAACTGTCGCTTCGGCCGACGACGTCTTCGCGGAGTAGTGGCGAGCCTGCTCACGGTCGAGACGGGCTGACGCGGGGCACGTCGCCGCGGTCCGCATCTGCACTCCACATGCGGAGGGCGGATGCAGCCCCACGACCATCTCTTCCGTTCCGAATCCGGGCCCATCGCCTGACGGTACAGACTCAGGTGATCGGGCGCCGCGAGCGCGCTACGCTCTAGCGCCAATTGACCACACTGAGCACGCTTCCTCGTTTGCCCGACGTTGGTCTGCTTGGCAGCTTCGGCGCTTCGACCGCCGAGCGGCTCGCGTTCCAGCGAAAGCTCGCGCAGCACCAGGAGCCCCTGGTGCGGGGTCGCATCTTGCACTTGCCGGTGGTGTTCCCCTGTACGCCCGAGGCGGCACACGAGGTGCTCGTCACCAAGGCGAAGAGCTTCGAGAAGTCGCCGGGCATCCGTGTGCTGCTCTACATGCTGGCAGGCCAGGGCCTGTTCACCAGCGAAGGCGCGCTGTGGAGGCGACAGCGAAAGCTGATGTCGCCCATCTTTCAGCCCGCGCCGATGCACCAATACGCCGAGACGATGCGCCTCGTCGCCGAGCGCAGCGCCGACGCCATGTTCGAAGGCAAGCAGATCGACATTGCGCACGAGACGACGCGCATCGCGATGAGCGTCGTGGGCAAGGCGCTGTTCGACGCCGACACCTTCGACGAGGCCGACGCGCTCGGGAGCGCGCTCACGACCTGCCTCACGTGGGTGAATCGGAACCTGGCGTCTCCAGGGCTCGTCGCGCACGTGCTGATGCTCGATGTCAGCGAAGCGCTCGCGAACAAGACGTCGGGTGCGTTCTCCGCGCTGATGCGCCGGGCCCACGACAAGGCCATCGAGCCGTTCTTGCTGCCCGGCGTGCGCGACGCCAAGCTGCGTGCGGCGGTCGTGCTGCTCGACGAACGCATCCAGGCCATGATCGACGAGCGTCGCCGCAGCGGGGCGCAGCGCAAGGACTTGCTCACGCGCTTGCTGGTGGCCGAAGACCCGGAGGCCGGCGGCCGCATGAACGACAAGCAGGTGCGCGACGAGGCGGTGACGACCTTCGTCGCGGGCCACGAGACCACCGCGACTGCCCTCGCGTGGGCGTTCTACCTGCTGGCTCGCAACCCCGAGATGCTCGCGCGCGCGCAGGCCGAAGCTGATGCCTTCGGCGCCGAGCCAATCACCGAGTGGCAGCCCGAGCGGTTGGCCTTCCTGACGCGGGTCTTTCGCGAAACGATGCGGCTCTACCCGCCCGTCATGATGTTCCCGCGCCGGACGCTCGAGCCGGTCGAGCTCTGCGGCACCACGCTTCCGGCGCGCACGCTCACCTTCGTCAGCGCGTACGCGCAGCACCGGCGCGCCGACGTGTATCCGGACCCCGATCGCTTCGACCCCGATCGCTTTCTACCGGAGCGAGAGGCGCTTCGGCACAAGAGCTCGTACCTGCCATTCAGCGCCGGCCCTCGCTTCTGCATCGGGATCCACTTTGCGATGATGGAGGGGCCGATCGTCTTGGCCACGCTCTTGCGCCGCTGGCGCTTCGAGGTCGATCCGAGCCGAACCATCACGGAAGACGACTTCGCCACGCTGCGTCCAAAGGGCGGCGTTCCGGCGAACGTGCGCGCGCACCGCTGACTGAGCGTTACGTGACGCACCAACCCACAACGCCGCTGACAGATTCGACCACCACCAGACCGCTGACGCCCGCCACGCGAAACCTGGCGTCCGCCAGCTGGCGCGGCCACAGCACGCGCAGATTGCGCCACGGTTCAGGCGGCACCGCGTGTGCATTGCTCGAGCCGTGTCCAACACGACGCTTCAGCACGATGCGCCAGTTGCGGTGTTGCGCGAGGCGCCAGCTACGCTGCTGGCTCGACAGGCTGCTGGACGCCGGGCGGTTGGAGGACGTGTTCGAAGGCTGAGCCTGCCGCTCGATGACCAAGCCGATGCCGGCCGCCTGGTCGGGCTCGAGCTACATCGGTCTACGCGTCGAGGCGGGCGAGCAAGTCGAACCGCAAGCCGAAGGCACCCACAACCTCCGCGCGCAGCCGAGACGGCAAGACGACGCGCACGCCCGACGGCAAGGCCTCGGACGGAGGCAGCTCCCGCACGACGCACGCGAAGAGCCTCGGCACACCTGGCCACGGACGCAGGAGCGCGCGGTCCGTCGTGGGCTCGGCGTCCACCCCGCCGCGCGCGATCAGGGCGTCCAGGGCGCTCCGGTCGGCGAGGTACACGTGGACGTCGCGCGCATGGAGCAAACCGAAGCCCTTGCGGAGGCGGGCCGCCGTGTCGAACGCAAAGACGCCGTATGGCCCAAGCGAGGCCACGATCTCCTCCTCGGCGGCCCGCGTGACGCGCACGTCGAGCTCCCCGGCGCGCACGAACAGCTCGGGAACCAGCTCTCGGGCCACACGCCAGCCGTTGCCCGAGAGCTCTCGCTCCATGCGCTCGCGGCGAACGCGCGCCCGTCCGCGGCGTACATCCGCGAGCCTCTGCTCCGCCGTCAGTCCGCGCTTGGCCGCGCTCACGGTATGTCCCCGGCCGGCGCGCCGGAGTCCACGCGATCGAGGAGGCGCAGCAAGACGGCGAGCCCTGCGCGCGCGTCTTGCCAAGCGGATGCGTAGCCCTCCGCGCCGGCGTCGCGGAAGTCCGGATCGCCGAGGGCGCTGACCGCCTCCTCCGCAGACGCTCGGGCGTCTTCACGCCGCACGGCCTCGACGCCCCCGAAGATGGCCTCCACGTCCCCGACGAAGCGCGCGTCGCTCGCGCGCTCCGCGAGGACGAGCAGCGCCTGGAGCTTGTCCTTCGTGCCCTTGTGGCCACGCTCGGTGAGCAGCTTCGTCGCGACGAAGCCGGCGGGAGTCAGCGCCCGGCAGCCCCCCGGAAGCGCGTGCGTCGCGCGCAGTGCCCCGACGACGCGGGAGAGATCCTCGAAGACCATCACGCGCAGCGCTCCGTGGCCGCCGATGTGATCGCCCGCCGCGACGTCGCCGTGGCCGAGCAAGTCGAAGGTCGTGCCGTCGCTGCGCGTGAAGGTCGCGGTCCCCAGCTCGTGCGCGAACCCTTGCGCGGTCAGCAGCCGAACGATGGCCTCGCCGCTGGCGATGACGAGCTCCTCGGGCACGCACACGTCGACGTCTTCGGTGAACGGCGGTACCCCCGTTTCGAACCCGAAGAGAGCCGCAGAGCCCACGAGGGTCGCCTCGTCCGCGATCGGCGTCGCGCGCAGCAGCGCGAGGACACGGAGGGCGGTCTCGAGATCGGTCACTCGCCGAGTGTACTTCACCCGACGACCCGCCGCGGGGCTTCGTGTTCCAGTCGCTGGCGTTGTATCCACACCTCACCGCGGCCGATATCGGCTTCGGGAAATCGGCCTCGGCTTTCACCTGAAGTCGAACCTCGCTTCTCCGTGATCACCGCGCAAACTCCATTGAATTCTGGAACAGCGCTTGATCAAGGCCTAGTTAGTTGGTTAGTTGGTTGGCCGTTGGCGGTCAGCTGCCCCAAGATGCCATCGACGCTCTTCTTGGCGTCACCAAACAACATTCGCGTGTTCTCCCGATAAAAGAGCGGGTTCTCGATGCCGGCGTAGCCAGCCGCCATGCCGCGCTTGGTGACGACGACGCGCTTGGCATTCCACACTTCGAGCACGGGCATGCCATAGATGGGGCTGGAGGCGTCGCTCAATGCGCTCGGATTCACGATGTCGTTGGCGCCAATGACGAGCACAACGTCGGTCTCGGGAAAGTCGGCGTTGATCTCGTCCATCTCGAGCACGATGTCGTAGGGAACCTTCGCTTCGGCGAGCAGCACGTTCATGTGACCCGGCAAGCGACCAGCGACAGGATGAATGGCGAAGCGCACGTTGGTGCCGCGCTTTCGCAACAGGCGCGCGACTTCGTAGAGCGGATGCTGAGCCTGAGCGACCGCCATGCCATAGCCCGGGACGACGACCACCGACTTTGCCTCGAGCAGCGATTGCGCGACGCCCGCTGCGTCGATCGACTGCACTTCGCCTTGGGGCGTGGCGGCACCAGCGGCTGGCGCAGCCCCTTCGGACGCGCCAAATCCGCCAAAAATCACGCTCACGATCGATCGGTTCATGGCGCGGCACATGATCATGCTGAGAATGGCGCCGCTGGAGCCGACGAGCGCGCCCGTGATGATGAGCAGATCGTTGCCGAGCATGAAGCCGGCCGCTGCCGCAGCCCAGCCGGAGTAGCTGTTCAACATCGAGACCACGACCGGCATGTCAGCGCCGCCGATGCCCATCACCAGATGCGCGCCGAGCACGCATGCGATGCCTGCCATCAGCCCGAGGGCCCACAGCCCGTCAACGCCAGCTGCTGAAGAGAAGGGCAGGAGCAGACCGAGCGAGACGACGAACATCGTGGCATTGGCCAAATGCCTGCCGGAGAACAAGAGCGGCTTGGACGAGATCGAGCCGCGCAGCTTTCCGAACGCGATGATCGAGCCGGTGAACGTCACCGCGCCGATCAATACGCCAATGAAGATCTCGACTTCGTGGATGATCTTTTCTGCGCCGTGCAGATCGTCGGTTGGCGCGAGGTATGCAGCGAAGCCCACCAGCACAGCAGCCAGGCCGACGAACGAGTGCAGCACTGCTACCAGCTCCGGCATGCTGGTCATGGCCACGCGCTGCGCGAGAATGGCGCCGGCGACCGCGCCCAACGTGAGCGCGACAGCCATTGGCAAGTAGCCGCCCGTCACCAATGTGAGCGTAGTGACGACGGCGAGCGCCATACCCGCGATGCCATACAGATTGCCGCGCTTGGCTGTGGTCTGCGCGGAGAGGCCACCCAAGCTGCGAATGAACAGGATGCCGGCGACGAGATAGAGGCCGGTGATGAGGCTCTGGCTCAAGAGCGGCCTGCCTTTTCGTCGTCTTCTGGCGAGCGCGCGAACATCCGCAACATGCGCTCCGTCACCAAGAAGCCGCCAGAGACGTTGATGGCTGCCAGAAACAACGCCACCAGGCCGAGCGCCGTGGCGGGGTGACCGAGTGGCCCGGCGGCGCTCAGCATGCCACCGACCAAAATGATTCCGCTGACTGCATTGGTGACGCTCATCAGTGGTGTGTGCAGCGCAGGCGTCACGTTCCACACCACCTGCCAGCCGACGAAGCAGGCCAGCACGAACACCGTCAAATGGCCTACGAACGCAGGCGGCGCAAATTGGCTGGCCAGCGCGATCACACAGGCGCCCAGCACCATCGGCCAAACCGAGCCTTTGCGCGCTGGCGGCGCGTGACCGTGACCGGTCGCCTTCGCCTTCGCCTTCGGCAATGCTGCCATGGGGCGCGTGCTCTGCCGGCCGCCGGGTCGTGAGCTCTTCGCGGGCGGAGCCGCGACGGCGTCCTTCTTGGGTTGGCGCGGCGGAGGCCAACACACTTCGCCGTCTTGCATGATGAGCGCGCCGCGCACGACCTCGTCCTCCAGGTCGATATGCCAAGCTTTGCCGCCGCCCATATCGGCGAGCATGTGGCAGAGATTGGCGCCGTAGAGCTGGCTCGCGGTCGGGGCCAGCCGGCTCGGCAGATCGACGAAGCCGATCACGGTCACCCCGCGGTGCGTGATCACCTTTTCTGGCTGTGTGAGCGCGCAGTTGCCGCCGTTCTCTGCTGCGAGATCGACGATCACCGATCCCTTGTGCATGCTCTCGACCATCTCGGGCGTGATCAACACGGGCGCAGGTCGACCCGGAATCAGCGCCGTCGTGATGATGATGTCGACGTCACGCGCTTGCTCTGCAAACAGCGCCATCTCGGCTGCGATGAACGCGGGGCTCATCTCTTTGCCGTAGCCGCCCTCGCCCGCGCCATCTTCGTCGAACTGAACCTCGAGAAACTCAGCGCCCAGGCTCTCGATCTGCTCCCTGACGCCGGGGCGGGTGTCGAACGCTCGAACGACCGCGCCGAGGCTACGCGCGGCGCCGATGGCGGCCAGGCCGGCGACGCCTGCGCCGATCACCAGCACCTTGGCCGGGGGAACCTTTCCAGCTGCAGTCATTTGGCCTGTGAAGAAGCGGCCAAAGAAGCTGGCGGCCTCGATGACCGAGCGGTAGCCGGCGATGTTCGCCATGCTGGAGAGGGCGTCCATTTTCTGTGCGCGTGAGATGCGTGGGATCTGGTCCATCGCCAGCACTGTCGCCTTGCGCTGCGAGAGGCGCGCGATCAGCTCCGGATTTTTGCTCGGCCAGATGAACGAGATCAGTGTGGCGCCTTCTCGAAGGAGGTCGCCTTCGTGCGGGCCGTCGCTCGTCGGCCCGGGCGGCCGCACCTTCAGGATGATGTCGGCAGTCGACCAGACCTCGGTGTTCGACGCGGAGAGTGTCGCCCCCGACGCCTCGTAGTCCGAGTCTTGGAAAGAGGCGAGTTCACCCGCGCCCGCCTCGACCACGACGTCGAAGCCGAGCTTGATCAGGCGCTTCGTCGTCTCAGGAGTCGCAGCGACACGGCGCTCGCCGAGACCTACCTCTCGAACGATCCCGACCAACATGAACCGACTGGTACCACGTCTCGCTTTGCTTTCGGGCGCCGTCATGGGTAGGTGATCCGAGAGACCCAGCGATGGCGACTCCGATCCCGAAGAACCAAGCTCCGTTCTCGCTCGCGGAGCTCGTGCTCGCGACGCGGGGCCAGCTCGCACACAGGGGAGCAGACTCGAGTTTTCGAGGTGTCTCTACCGACTCGCGTGCCGTGGTTCCTGGGGAGATCTTCGTCGCGCTGAAGGGCGAGACCTTCGACGGCCATGACCACGTGCAGGGCGCGCTGGCGCGCGGCGCTCGCGCCGTGATCGTCGAGCGCGACGTGCAGGTGATCGACGGCGTCTCCGTCGTGCGCGTCGAAGACTCGCTGATCTCGCTCGGCGAGCTGGCGCATTTTCACCGCTGGCGGTTCGCGCGCAGCGGCTTCTTGCCATCTCGCCCTCGGGTGGTTGGCATCACCGGCTCTGCCGGCAAGACGACGACACGCCACGCGACCGAGCAGCTCTTGTCGCTCGCAGGGGGCAACGTCCACTCGTCGGTGGGCAATCTGAACAACGCGATCGGCGTCCCGATGACACTGCTTGGTTTGCGGGCCGAGCACACGTTTGCGATCGTCGAGATGGGAATGAACCGTCCTGGAGAGATCGCGCACCTGGCGCGCATCACCGCGCCCGACGTCGGCGTGCTCACGCTCGTGGCAGAGGCGCACACGAGCGGCGTCGGCTCCCTCGCGGGAGTCGCCTTCGAGAAGAGCGAGCTCTTGGCGGCGCTCGGCAGCGCAGGCGCTGCGATCGTGAATGGCGACGGCGAATGGGCGCGCGGCGGCCTCGCCCGCTCGCGCGCAGGACGACACATCGTGTATGGCGAATGCGCAGACGCCGATGTGCGCCTCTTGGAGCGCGTGCCGCGCGGCCTGGCTGGCTCCGATGTCCGCGTCCAGATCCGCGCCGGAGACGGCGAGCCGATCGTGATCGAAGCGAGGTTGCCGCTGCTCGGCCGCGCCGGCGTATACGCGGCGCTCGCGGCCATTGCAGTCGCGTCCGCCTTCGAGCCGCTCGCGCGGGGCCTCGGCGTGCTCGAGCCGCTCGCGACGCTGCTACCACAGCTATCGAGCGGCGAAGCGGGGCGGCTCGCCGCCCAAGAGCGGGCTGACGGGACCGTTGTCATCGACGATGCCTACAATGCAAATCCGGCATCCATGATGTCGAGCATCGAGGCCGCATCCGAGATCGCGGCGTCGCTCGAGCGTGGCTTGGTGTTGGTGCTGGGCCCCATGTTCGAGCTCGGCGCCCAGTCGGACGAGCTTCACGAAGCCGTCGGCCGGCGCGCTGCGGCTGCCTCGCCGCGCGTGATCGTCGTGTGCGGCGCCGCCGAGCCGCTCGCGCGTGCCGCTGAAGCCGCGGGCGCTACCGTGATTCGCGCGGCCGACGCGACGCTCGCCGAATCGGCGACGCTGAACGCGGTCGAGGCGCGCGATGTCGTATTGGTAAAGGCGTCGAATTCGGTCGGTTTGTCGCGCGTAGCGCGCAAGTTGATGGAGGTCGCGTAGATGAGCTCGCTCGCAGGTTCGCGTGTCGTCGTTGTCGGGCTCGGGCGCAGCGGCGTTGCTGCAGCGAGATTGTGTCGCAGTCATGGCGCCGATGTCACCGCGATCGATCACGCGCCGGTCGAGAAGCTCTCGGCTGCTGCTGTTGGCTTGCGCGACGTCGGCGTCGAGGTGATCGCAGGCGATCTGTCCCGCTTCGACTTTCACCCGGCCTCGTTCGTCGTGATCTCACCCGGCGTGCCCAATTTTCCGTCGCTCCTCGCGGCCGAGGCTGCCGGCATGGCGGTGATCGGAGAGGTCGAGCTGGCTTGTCGCTTCTTGCCCGAGGTCCCGGTGATCGCGATCACGGGGTCGAACGGCAAGAGCACCACCGTCACGCTGGTCGGTGAGCTCCTGCAAGCGATCGGAATGAAGCCCTTCGTGGGCGGCAATCTGGGCGAGCCACCGTGCGAGATCGTCCCGCGACCGAATGCAGCCGGTCACCTCGCCGCGTTCGACTTCGACTCGGTGGTGCTCGAGATCTCCAGCTTTCAGGCAGAGCGGGTGCCGACCTTTCGACCGCAGGCCGCAGCGCTGCTCAACGTAAGCCCCAATCACCTCGATCGCTACGACGGCTTCGACCATTACGTGGCCGCGAAAGGGAATATCTTCCAGAACCAAAAGGCCGACGACATCGCTGTCGCACCGGTCGATGACGACCGCTGCGTCGCGCAAGCGCGGCGCGGCGACGGCGAGCTCTACCGCTTTGGTCCGAGCTCGTTCGTCAGTGCGTTGTACGCCTATGACGCGGATGAAATCGTCGACCGCCGCACGGGCGATCGCTTCGCTCGCAAAGACATCCGGCTGAGTGGTGACCACAACGCGCTCAATGTCTGCGCGGCGCTCGCGCTGATCAGCCGCTTTCAACCGGCGGCCGATGTCGTGCGCGAGCTGCTCGCTCGGTTCGAAGGCCTGGCCCACCGCATCGTGCGAGTGGCCGAGGTGGCCGGCGTCACCTACTACGACGACTCCAAAGGGACCAACGTCGGCGCCACGGTCGCGGCAGTGCGCGGCCTGCCTGAAAAGCGTGTCGTGCTGATCGCAGGGGGGCGCGACAAGCTCGGCTCTTACGAACCGCTGGTAGAGGCGTTGCGTGATCGGGGACGCGCGGCCGTGCTCATTGGCGAGGCGGCGCCACGTCTGGCTGAGGCAATCGGCGACGCTGTCGCGATCGGCCACGCGGCATCCATGGACGAGGCTGTCGCGGTCGCCAGCGCGATGGCACAGCCTGGCGACGCCGTGTTGCTTTCTCCTGCGTGCTCGAGCTTTGACATGTTCCGTGATTACAAGCACCGTGGAGAGGTTTTCGTGGCCGCCGTGAGGGCGCTCGCGAGGCACCCTTCGTGAACCGCTTATTGAAGTGGTTTCTGAAGTGATTTCGTGGCCTTGCGATTGCACTGCTCAATGCGCAGAGGTGATGACATGCGCAGCTCCAACACGTCCGCCGACAATCTGGTCATCGAAGCTGATGTGCTCGCGATCCACGTGATGCGTGAGCTATCCAGGGCCCAGCGCGCTGGTGAAGCCATCTCGCTGGAAGAGCTCGCCAACCGCATCGAGGTTCGCAAAGTCGATGTGCGTCGGGTGGTCTCCGAGCTCGACCGCCGCGGGTTCGTCGACGCGCTCCGCTTGCGCGTCACGATGTTGGGCTTTGCGCTCGGCAGCGCGGTCGGCTCTTCAGAGCTGCGTTCCGTCCGCAAGCAGGCAGCTGCCCCCCTACTCCGAGCGGCGTGAAAGGGAGCGGCACTACGCCGCGCAGCTTGCTGCTAGCCTCGCGCACCGATGGGCGAGATGCTGCCGGTGCTGCTGTCGTTCCCGACCCTGCTCTTCACTGGGCTGCTGTCGCTCTCCGTCATCTATTGGTTGTTCGTCATTCTCGGCGCGCTCGACACCGACGCGCTGGGCGGCGCTGATGGTGCTGGTCACGGGATGGAAGGCGCCGTCAAAGGTGCCCTCGAAGGTGCAGCCGACGGAGCCGCAGAAGGTCTCCACGCCCACCATGCCGCGGGTGCGCACGGCGTCGACGGCGACCTGGACATCGAAGGCGCGGACGCCGGCCTGCTCGCTGCGCTCCGCCTGCGCGACGCGCCGCTCACCGTCGTGGTCAGCTTCTTCGCGTTGTTCGGCTGGTTGATCACCGGCCTCTACGGCTTGACCTTCGGCGTACCGGGCCTACTGGTAGGCAGCGGTCTCTTCGTCGGCAGCTGCATCGTGTCGCTGGTCATGACCTCGTTCGCGATTCGTCCCCTGGCGCCCGCGTTCAAGACCCAGGCTGCGACCCGGAACGAGGGCCTGGTTGGTAAGATTGCGGTGGTGAGCACTGGCGCGGTGACCGAGACGTTCGGTCAAGCCACCGTGGACGCCGGCGGCGCCCCCTTCATTCTGCAGATCCGCGACACCAGCAACACGCTCAAGCGTGGCGACAAAGTCGTCGTCGTTCATTGGGATGCGCCGACCAACGCCTTCCACGTCGAGAAGATGCCCGACGAGCTGCAAGACACCGCCACGCTGATGGCCGAGGCGGAAGCAGAGGTGGCTGCAGCGCTCGCAGGCGCGCCAGATCCACGACGTAAAGTCGAATGATTCCTTTTTTACTCCCGATAGCGTTCGCGATTTTTGGTGTCATCGGCGTCTGTCTGCTGTTGTTGGTCGTCGGCTACCACGTCGTGCGCCCAGACGCGGCGCTGCTGATCGAGCGCAAGGGTGCCCTTCCGCAGGTGCTGTTCTCCGGAGGGATATGGGTGTTGCCTGGGCGGGGCTCGGTGCGGTCGATCGACCTCACGGCGCAGAGCTACGAACACAAGCGCAACATCGTCGTCGACAGCGGCAAACCGCTGGCGGTCAGCGTCACCCTCGAGCTGGCGGTGAAGGCGACCAGCGACGCCGTGAATCAGGTGCGCGAAATGTTGGGTGACAAGGCATCGGACCGCGATGCGGTGCGCGACTTCGCCTTCGCTCGTGTCGGCGCCGCGATCGAGGCAGCGGCCGTCCCGGGCATCTCCTTCGACGAGTTTTCGGTCGAAGCCGAGGCCTCGATCAAGAGCGCTCTACCCGCGTTTGGCATCGAGTCGCTCGCGATTTCCTCCGTGCCAAGTCGATGAAGTCGCGGGCGCTTGCGCGTTTGTCCCTGAGGACACCGAAGAAATTCGTTTGTTGATTCAACCTTCGGTTGAATTCGCACGCTTCTTCGTGACGCGCGTGCAGGTGCTTCTACTGTCGATTTGCCCCCCGAATCTTGGCTCGACAGTCGAGCTCGACGTGTACCATCCGGCGGCCGCAGAGGGTGGGGGCCTTTCGCTCAGCCACCTCTAGGTGTTCCCGAAGGAGCATCCGTTCCATGCCGAGTCAGATCATTCTCCTCCTCATCGGGCTCGGCGTTTTCGCGCTGCTCGTGTTCGGCGTCATCGTCATCCTGTCCAAATTCTACCGAATGGTCGATCAGGGCACTGCCCTGATCGTCAATCGCAGAACGGCGGGGCCCGAGGTGACGTTCACCGGCGCGACAGTCTGGCCGATCATCAATCGCGCCGAGATGATGGACATCTCGGTCAAGACGATCGAGATCGATCGGCGCGGCAAAGAGGGCCTGATCTGCATGGACAACATCCGTGCTGACATCAAGGTCACGTTCTTCGTCCGGGTCAACAAGAGCGCGGACGGCGTGCTTCATGTGGCGCAGGCCATCGGCTGCGCGCACGCGTCGAACCCCCAGATCATCGCCGACCTGTTTTCGGCGAAGTTCTCCGAGGCCCTGAAGACCGTCGGCAAGAACATGAACTTCGAAGATCTCTACACCAAGCGCCAGATCTTCAAAGACGAGATCATCAAAGTCATCGGCCCGGACTTGAACGGCTTTTCGCTGGACGACTGCGCGATCGACTATCTCGAGCAGACCCCCATCGAGTCGCTCGACAAAGACAACATCATGGACGCCGAAGGCATCCGCAAGATCACGGATCTCACCGTCATTCAGAACGTGAAAACGAACGAGCTCCGCCAGAAAGAGCGTATGGAGCTCGGCAGCCAGAACCTCGCATCGGACGAGGCCATCTTTCGCTTCGATCAGCGGCGCGCAGAAGCCGAGGCCAAGAAGGCCCGCGAGATCGCGGTCGCCCAGGCTCGTGAAGAGAACGAGGCGCGCCGCAGCGCCGAGCTCGAGCACAAGACCACGCTGCTCGCGCGCCACAAGAACGAAGAAGAGACGCTCGTCGCCAACGAAGCCAAAGAGCGCGGCGTGCTCGTCGCCCGCCAGGCCAAAGAGCGCGAGGTCGCCATCGAAACCGAGCGCGTCAAGAAGGCGCAGCAGCTCGAAGCCCTGTCCCGCGAGCGCGAGGTCGAAATCCAGCGCATCAACAAGGACAAGGAGATCGAAGGCAAGAAGAAGGAGATCGCCGACATCATCCGCACGCGCGTGGTGGTCGACAAGGGCGTCGCCGAGGAAGAAGAGCGCATCAAAGACGTGCGCGTCCTCGCCGAAGCGAACCGAAACAAAGAAGCCGTGCGCATCGCCGCAGAGGCCCAGGCTGCCGAAGGCTTGGTCAAGACGGTCAAGGCCGCAGAAGCAGCAGCCGACGCTGCCAAACATCGCGGCCGTGAGCAGCTGGCGCTCGCCGAGGCGGAGCTCGAGTCGGCGGACAAGACCGCCCGCGCGAAGATTCGTCTGGCGGAGGGCGTACAGGCCGAGGCAGCAGCTGAAGGCTTGGCAGCCGTGCGCGTGCGAGAGGCCGACGCACAAGCAGCCGAAAAGCTCGGCATGGTCGAGGCGCGGGTTGCGCTGGAGAAGATGCAGTCCGCCGCCACTGGCGAAGAGAAGCAGGGTCTCGCGCGCGTGAAGGTGCAAGAGGCGCAAGCAGCAGCCACCGAGAAGCAAGGCCTCGCCGACGCTTCGGTGATCAGAGAGCGGCTGCTCGCGGAAGCCAGCGGTGAAGAGCAGAAGGGGCTCGCGTTGGTGCGTGTGGCCGAAGCAGACGCCAGCGCCATCCAAAAGAAGGGCGCAGCCGAGGCAGACGCTTCACGCCTGAAGTACAGCGCAGAGGCGGCCGGCATTCTGGAGAAGGCCAACGCAATGAAGAGCCAAGACGTCGAAACGCGGGCCCACGAGGAGTTCCGCATTCGGCTCCAAGCGAACAAAGAGATCGCCATGCAGACGCTCGCTACGCGGCTCACCATCGCCGAGCACCAAGGCGAGATTCTCGCCAATGCGTTCGAGCACGCCAAGATCCAGATCGTCGGCGGCGACGGGCAGTTCTTCGACCGCTTCGTCAAGGCGATCAGCCTCGGCCAGTCTTTCGACACGGCGCTCGACCAGAGCGACACCCTGCGCACCGTGTTCGGCGACTACCTCGGCGGCAACGGCAGCAACGGCAACGGCAACGGCAACGGCAACGGCAACGGCAACGCCACGATCAGCTCGCTGCTCACGCGTTTGATGGGCGGCGCGGACCCGGAGGCTCGAGACAAGATCGCCAAGCTCGCCGCCCGCGCAAAAGAGATGGGTATCGACGAGCTGAAGTAGGCAATGCCCGAGGCCCAAACTGCCGCGCAGCCGACCACGGCTTCGCCCGGCGAAGACAGTGGAAAGCAGCTCGAAGGCGGCAGCTACGACGTTATCCGCAAGCGTCTGCTCGACCAAGCGGCCGAGCTCGGGCGTCGCGCCGAGGCGCTGAATCAACGTCGCATCGCCACGTTCGGTGGGTCGCAGCTCTCGCTGCTCTCCACCGAGCGGGTGCGCACCGAGAACAACTGCGTGCCGCGCGATATCCGCGCGGTGCAGGGCGGGCTCTTGTTCGGGTACAACGTCTTCATCGGGCTGAAGACGGAGACGCTCGTCTCCGACGTGTTCGGCATGTACAGCGTCGCGCCCAAAGAGGGCGGCTTCGACATCTCGCCGATGACGGTTGGTGACGGCCACTTCCTGGCCGACCCTACCTTTCTCCGCGATTTTGCGGATCTGTATCGCTACAACCGCGAGACCAAGCTCTCGATGTTGCGTGTCTCGGACACGCGTGTGCTCGCCATTTTTCAGGTCGGCGCAAAAGCCACCGACGCGAAGGTGCTGCGCTGGGGCATCGACAAAAGCGGCGCGATCAAGTTCATCGACGCACGCGGCGACGAAGACAACGTGCTGCCCAAGCAACACGACTTCGAGTTCAAGCCTGTTCGCCGCGAAGACCAAGTCAGCGGCGACTTTTCCCATATTGCGATCGCAGATCAGCTGTTCGTCGACTGCATCGGCGGTGATCTCACCGTCAAGATCGAGAACAACACCAAAGACGGCAAAGGCATTTATCGCGAGCCGGTCGAGGACGCGAACCAGACACTGGACGACGCCGAGATCGCGTACGCCGTCGTCGGCGCGCTGATCATCCTCAAGATCAAGCCGTACCGCGAAGAGGCCTACCGCTACCTCGTCTACAACACGCGCACCGAGCACGTCATTCGTATCGACGCGATCGGGCTTTCTTGTCTGCAGCTACCTGAAGACCAAGGCGTCATCTTTCCCGGCGGGTACTACCTGCGCACGGGAGACTACAAGGTCTTCGATGGCGACTCGAAGGCGCTCGTCTTTCGGCGGCTGTTCCGCGCGCCGAACGGTGAAGACGTCCTCTACGTGTATGACCGCGTCGAAGACGGCTTGTACATGCTCTTGCCGTACAATTTGATCCGCAAAGAGATCGCCAATCCGATCTCGTGTCACGGCTACAGCATCTTCGACGACGGCAAGATGGTCATCTTCAAGTCGCTCTCCGATGAGCCGACGAAGGTGCATCCGATGCAAATTTGGCAGACACCTTTCTGTACGCAAGAGCATGCGGCTGCCGCGCCGACCGACGGCTCGTACCTGGCCAAGGTGGGCAACGCAGAGCTCGTGCGCGGCATCTCCGAGGCGCTGACGCTTCAGCGCATGTCCAGTGTCGAGAAGCCCACGCGCCAAAGCTACGAAGACGTCGTCGCGTCGTGCAATCGCATGGTCGACGGCTTCTATTGGCTGCCCGAGGCGGACGCTTGCAACATGGCGGAGGCTGTCGCTGGCCTGCTCGGCACCGCCGATCTCATTATCGACGAGTTCGAGAAGGTCACGGCCATCAAGAAACGCAGCGCACAGGCGCTGGCCAAGACTGAAGAGTCGCAGCTCAAGATCATCAACAGCCTGCGCACGAACGACATCAAGGCGATCGAAGAGTTCATGGGCTCCTTGACGGAGCTGCGCAAGCAGCGCGGGCATCTGATCACCTTGCGCGAAATGCGCTACATGGATCTGCCGCGTATCGACGTGCTCGAGCAGCAGGTCGTCAAGGCGTTCGACGAAGTAAGCAAGGGTGCTGTCGAGTTCTTGTTGCAGCCGACAGCGCTCGAGCCGCTCGTCACGCGTCTCAGCGACGTCGTCACCAAGGTGGGCGAAGCGCAGAAGGCGACCGAGCTCAAGCCGATGGCCGAAGACGTCGACAAGGTCGGCGAAGGTCTGCAGGTTCTCTCCGACATCATCAACGGCCTGGCGATCGAGGATCCGACGCAACGTACGCGCATTCTGGAAGGCATCAGCGAGGCGTATTCTCAGCTCAATCGCGCGCGGGCCACGCTCGCGGGTCGCAAGAGAGAGCTTGCTGGCGCCGAGGGGCGCAGTGAGTTCGCGGCGCAGTTCAAGCTCTTCGGCCAGAGCGTCGTGAGCACGCTCGCCCTGTGCGACACACCGGAGAAGTGCGACGAGGCCCTGTCGCGCCTGCTTCTCTCGCTCGAAGAGTTGGAGGGCAAGTTCGGCGAGTTCGACGAGTTCTTGGGCGACCTCGCCTCGAAGCGCGAAGAGGTCACCGACTCCATCGCATCAAAGCGGCAGACGCTGCTCGACGAACGACAGCGGCGCGCTCAGAACATCGTCGGAGCGGCAGAGCGCATCCTCACCGGTGTGCAGCGCAAGTCGCGCACCCTCAAGTCACCCGACGAGCTGAACACCTACTTCGCGTCCGACGCGATGATCCTCAAGCTGAGAGATCTCGCGAGGCAGCTCTTCGATATCGGCGCCAGCGTCAAAGGCGACGAGGTCGAGTCGAAGCTGAAGGCAGCGCGCCAAGAAGCGCTGCGGGCGTTACGCGACAAGACCGATCTGTTCGAGGGCGGCGACAACGTCCTCAAGTTCGGTGTCCACCGCTTCAACGTCAACACGCAGCCGGTCGAGCTGGCGCTCGTGCCACGCAAAGACGACGGCACCGGGCTCGACGTGCTGTACACACATTTGACGGGCACCGACTTCTTCGAGCGCATCGAAGACGCCGCGCTCGAAGAGGCGCGTGACCTGTGGGATCAGCCGCTGGTCAGCGAGTCGGCAGAGGTTTATCGCTCGGAGTACCTGGTCGCGAGCCTCGTCTCCGCAGCCGAGCGAGGCGAGGGCGACATCTCGCTCGATACGCTCACGCAGGCGCAGCTCACAGGCGCGGGGGCGGCGGCGGGCACAGTGAACGACGCGCTGCTCGAGATCGTGCGCACGTACTCCCAAACGCGGCACGACGAGGGCTACGAGCGAGGGGTTCACGATGTCGACGCCGCGCTCTTGCTCGACAAAGTGCTCGCACTTCGCGCGTCTGCGGGTCTCTTGCGCTATGGCGCTGACGCGCGCGCGCTGGCCTCATTGGGCTGGGCGTCCTTCTCCGAGGTCGATCGCGGCATTCTGCAGCGTCGCGCGCAGAGCTATGGTCGCCTTCGCGACCGACTCGCGTCGGTTCTGCCCCAGGTAGCGCTCGCCGAGGAGATCGAGCCTCTGCTCGACGCTGTCGCGAAGGAATATCGCTTCCAGGTGACGACCGCGCTCAAACGCGTGGCCGCTCGCTACCTCGTCGACGAGCTCGCCGCCGAGCGCGCCCGTTTCGTGCAGAGCTCGTCGGCCACCGCTCTGAAAGACGCGCTCATCGGCGAGCTCGAGAGCGGCGCGGGTCGCCGCGATTTCGACGAAGATCTGCGCCTGCTCGAGAAACACCCGGCCGAGCGCCTCGGCCTGGCAGTGTCGTGGTTCACTGCGCTGCTGGCCCGCTACCCCGACCTGGCCGCCCATAAACACGCCCTGCGCGAGGCGGCAGTTGCCGTGGCCACCGAGGGCAGGGTCGATCGCGAACCGACCACTGTGGCGATCGAAGCGCAGGTACTTGGTCTCTTGGGACAACACGCCAACGTCAAAGATCGCAGCATGACGCTGCGGCTCGACGAGTGGCTGGGCCGGCTCGATCGATTTCAAGCAGAGCAGGCGCCGCGTTTCCGAAAATTTCGCAAGACCAAGCTCGCGATCCTCGACCGCGAAAAGAAGCGGCTGCGCCTGGACGAGTTCACCCCCCGCATCCTGTCGAGCTTCGTGCGAAACCGACTGATCGACGAAGTGTATCTGCCGCTGGTGGGCGCCAACCTGGCCAAACAGATGGGCTCGGCTGGCGAGACGAAGCGAACCGACCAAATGGGTTTGCTGTTGCTCATCTCGCCGCCGGGCTACGGCAAAACGACGCTGATGGAGTACGTGGCCAACAAGCTCGGCCTCATCTTCATGAAGGTCAACGGCCCCGCGCTCGGCCATGACGTGACGTCGGTCGACCCCAACGACGCTCCGAACGCGACCGCTCGCCAAGAGGTCGACAAGATCAACCTGGCCCTCGAGATGGGCAACAACGTGATGCTCTACCTCGACGACATTCAGCACACGAACCCAGAGCTTCTGCAGAAGTTCATTTCGTTGTGCGACGCGCAGCGCAAGATCGAGGGCGTCTGGAAGGGCAAGACGCGCACGTACGACATGCGCGGCAAGAAGTTCTGCGTCGTGATGGCCGGCAACCCGTACACGGAGAGCGGCGAGAAGTTCAAGATCCCCGACATGCTCGCGAACCGCGCCGACACCTACAACCTCGGCGACATCCTGGACGGAAAGCACGATCTGTTCGCGCTCAGCTACCTGGAGAACGCCCTCACATCGAATCGCTCGTTGCAGCCGCTGGCAGGCCGCGACCCGGCGGATACGCACAAGCTCATTCGCATGGCCAAAGGCGAGAGCCTGCCGATGACGGAGCTCGCCTACCCCTACTCGGCAGCAGAGGCGACCGAGATCATCGAAGTGCTGAAGCGCATGTTCCAAGTGCAAGAGGTGCTGCTCAAGGTGAATCTGCAGTACATCGCGTCCGCGTCACAAGACGACAACTTCAGGACCGAGCCGCCGTTCAAGCTGCAAGGCAGCTATCGCAACATGAACAAGGTGTCGGAGAAGGTCGTCGCCGTTCACACGCCCGAAGAAGTGCAACGGCTGATCGACGACCATTACGCGGGTGAGTCACAGACGCTCACGGTCGGCGCCGAGCAGAATCTGTTGAAGCTCGCCGACATGCGGCAGCGCCAAAGCCCCGAGCAGATCGAACGCTGGAAAGAGATCAAGAAGGGCTATGTGCGCGTGAAGATGATGGGCGGAAAGGAAGACGACCCCGTCGCCCGCGTCACGGGTGCCCTCGGCGGCATCGGCGAGCAGCTCGACTCCGTGCAAAAGAGCCTCGTTTCGATGGCTGATCGTGCTGGTGACCCGGCCAAGATCATCGGCGCCGAGTTGGCTCGTTTGCACACCGCCCTCGAGGCAATGGCAGCCAAAGACTTGATCGTTCAAGTCGAGCGCGACCCGGCGATCCTCGAGCTGATGTTGCAGCAGCTGACCAGCGTCGAGACCTCTCTTGCGCCGGTCGTTCAAGCAGTCGCCGACAGCCTGCTGCTCGCTGGGCAGACCGCCCAGACGCTCGGCCGCGAGCAAGCCGACGCGCTGCGTCTCGCCATCTCCGAGGCGGCTGCCAAAGTGAAAGAGATCTCGGCAGCACAACATCAGGTCGTAGAGGCGCAGGCGCAGCAGGTGCAGGTGCTCGAACAAGCCAGGCACGCCACCCAAGCGCAGCAGCAGCAGGTCGCACAGGCGCATCAGATGGCGCAGCAGATGGCCGAGATGCAGCGTCAGATCGTGGTGCAGCAACAACAGGCTGCACAGTCTGCGACGCAGATGGCAGCGCAAGCACAGCACGTGCTCGCGACGCAGCAGCAGATGTCGTCCGCGCAGCAACAGATGGCCGTGCAGCAACAACACTTGGTGCAGCAGCAGGCAGCGCAGGCCCAGCAACAGCACGCGGCCCAGCAGCAGGCACACGCACAACAGCAGGCGCAGCAAGCGCAGCCGGGTCGTCCTGGCACGTGGCCCCCGCCTGGGCTGGTGCAGCGGCCGGACGCCTCCCCGGAAGAGAACCAAGCGATCGCGCGGGCGCAACAGGCGCTGCTCGCCGCCCGGCAAGAGGGCGGCGCAAATCCGGAGGTGGGCGCCGCCGTGTTCCGCGTCGAGCACCGGCTGAGCGAGCTCACGGGCATCGTGAAGAGCCTGCAAGAGCGCATCGGCAATGGCGTTGCTGCCGCCGACGGCCTCGGCAAGGGCGGCCCCGCGGCAGGCGCGCCCCGCGGTGCTGGCGCCCCGAGCAACGGTGGCGCTGGCGTTGTTCGCTTCGACACCATGGTGGATTTCCAGAGCCCGTCGAACTTCTACAAGTGGGGCCCGAAGGCCGATGTCGTCAGTGAGGGCGGCGTCTTCGTCTCCACGCGCAGGCGACCTCCCAATATCGGACAAGAGGTCCTCTTGCGCATCACCTTGCCCGGCGGCGCCGAGCTCGAGTCACGCGCGCTGGTCGAGTGGACGCGGCCGAACGGCCACCCGCAGGGCGCGCCTGGCTTCGGTGCGCGCTTCGTCGACCTGCCCAGCTATGCGCGGCAGCTGGTCGACCATTTCGTCGTCAAACGCCCGCCCATTTTGTTCGAGCAAGCATGACCGCGCCCAGCGACAAACCAGTCCCGCAGAAGAAAGATCGCCGAAGCGAGCTGCTCTTGTCGCTGGCGGTCGCCGCGCTGCGAGATCCGCTGGTCGCGGGTTTCAAAGACGACGTGCGCACGGCGCTGGCCGAGGACCCGCTGGAGAGCGTCATCTTGACGGTGCTGATCGGCAGCCATCTGTTCTACCAGGCAGAAAAGGACGTCAACCCGAAGGTCGTGACCTTCAACGACGCGCTCGTGTTCGTCTCGACCAGCATGTCCGTCGGCTACTCGGATATTTTCGCCAAGAGCGAGAAGGGTAAGCTCATCGCGACTGCGCTGCAGATGTTCGGGCCTGCGCTTTCTGCGCAGGCGCTCGACAAGCCCCACGTCTCGTCGAACCGCATGGGCGAAGAGAACCTCGCCACGCAGCACCAGATGCTCGACAAGCTCGACGCGATCTTGACGGAGCTCAAAGCGCAGCGCTCGCCCCAGTAGGCGCGGCTGGTCATTTTTTCGGCGTGCGCGTCTTCTTTTTGTCTGCGGCCGGCGGGGGCGGCGGCGGCGGCGGCGGCACCGCAGCGGGCTTGGCGGTCGGCGCCGGTGGGGTTGCGGTTGCAGTCGCGGTGGGCGCGGCGGCTGGAGGCTTCGCTGTCGATGCGGAGGCTGGTTTGGTCTGCCCCCCGGAGCCGTTCGCTCCCGACGGCGCGGCCGTATCTGGCTGGGTCTTGGCGGGCTCGGCGCCGTTGTCTGCGACCTTTTCTGCCGGTGCAGCCGAGCCGCCCGAGCCGATCGATTTGCCGCCGAGCTCGAGCGACTCACAGGCTTTGTCGATCGCTTCTGCGTGCGCCTTCGTGCTGCCCGCCTGTGAAGACTCAGTCTGGCAGCGGTAGATCTTCCCGTTCGCTTTGAAGATGCCTTGGTAGGCGAAGAAGGCGTCACCCAGCGGGCTCTTGCCGCCGACGATGATCGAGTTCGCGTCCTCGTGCGCGATCTTCGAGTCTTTGCCGAATATGGCCGAGGCCGCTTCTTTCATCAGCGGAAGCGTTGCCGTCGGGTCTTCAGTCACCCACACGGCGAAGCCGACACCGAACTGCACCACGTCTGCCCCGCGGCCGCCGAGTGATGCCTTCACCTCTGCGCCTTCGGGCGCGAGAATCGTGAGGCCGGTGAGACCGCCGGTGTCGATCTTGACGCGCACCAGCTTGGTCTTCTTGCCCGAAACTGCGTCGAGCCAGACCGGTCCGTCGGCAGCGGCGCCGTCGCTCGGCTTGTCATCTTTGGACGACTTCTCGTCCTTTTCTGCGTCGTCGAGCTTCTTCTTGGAGTCTTTCTTGAGCTCCTCTTGCAGCTGCTCGTCGGCCTTTTTCTTGAGGTAGTCGCAGCCCGTCGCGCTGAGCAAAACGGAGCCGAGCAACAAGCTCGAAAGAGCCAAGTGAGTGGGATTGCGCTTCATGTGAGAGGGAAACGAACCCCCGACCCAATCGGTCACGCAAAAAAAAGCCCCCCTCAGATGTGAGGGGGGTTGGGGGAGAAATTGCACCTCGAGCGCCACCGTTGGCGCGAGGCAGCAGTTCTCTACCAAAGGTTACTTGAGGTCGGCCCAGTCGCCCTTGGCGCAATGAGCGGCCTTGCCACCCTTGGAGTCGAGCGTCTTTGCGCCCTTGGCGTAGACGTAGGTGACGGTCTCTTTCGGGGTGCCGGCTTCGAGCGTGCACATCCCGACGCGGCCGTCTTTCGGGCAGCCATCGGCCATCATCTTGCCCTTCCAGGGCGCCGCGTCGCAGGCCTTCTTGCCGTCTTCCTCTTTGTAGTCTTTACCGGTCCACTCGATGCAGGCGTTGTTCACCGTGGCCGCGTCGCAGGCGACCACCTTCATCGCAGCAGCCGCACTCCCGGAGGTCATTGCAGAACCCGACATTGCGGGTGCCGTCGACGTCGCCGTCATTGCCGCCGTCGCAGAAGCCGTCGGCTTCGCCGAGGCTGCGCCGGAAGCCTTTGCCGGAGCGCTGCCGCTCGGGGCACCGGTACCGGTCTCACCGCCACAGGCCATAACCAACATCGCAATCGTGATCGACAGGGCGCGCATAACGTTCTCCTCCCCGAATGGGGTCGCTTGGGAGGCGGCACCTTAGCAAAGACCAGTACCGATTGTCTGCCTAGGAATTCACCAATAAAATTAGCCACTTGTCCTGCTGGTGGGTGCTCCGTGACAATACTGGGCGCTTACTTGGCTTCTTTCCGAGCAATGCCAGCACGCACGATGAAGCCGAACGCGAAGGAGAGGATCACGAAGCCCCAGAAGAGCCATGGCGACGCCTTGGTCTCCAGCCCATGCGCGAGGTTGACGCCAAACACACTGCCGAGCGCGCTGATCGGGAGAAACAGCGCAGCGATCAGGTTCAAGCGATGGCTCGACTTGGCGATGTGGTCCGCCGTCTCGGCCTGCTCTTCTGCTCGGCGTGCGGTGGTGTAGTCGAGGCCGTGTTTCGCATCCTGCTGGATCAGATCAGCCATGCGCTCCGCTTCGCTCGCGAGATCGCGAAGCGCGATGATGTCTGCGTCGCCCTTGATGCCTTCCCGCGCTTCTTGAAGCGTCTTGTGGAGGTGCCGAGCCGCTCGCAAAATGGGCGCGATGTCTTGCAGCACACGGAAGTAGTCGACGGCTCGCTTCGCGGCTTCGAGCTCGGTCTCGATGGCGATGGCGCGTTGACGATAGGCGTCGACGACGCCGCGCAGCGCCTGCAGACCGCCCTTGGCTTCGCCCGCAGCTTTCCAAGTACCGTCCGGCTTCCGCCAAAAAATTGCTGCTTTTCGATCGATATCATCGGAGCCGGGCACCAGATGCGTGACCAGCACCAGATGATTGTCGTGGATCATCGCGCGTTGTCGGCCGGCTTGTGATCCGAATCGCTCTGCGATTGCAGCAGGAATTTCAGTCCAAGCGGAGGGGAGCACCTTACCCATGCGCGGGATACTACAGCGGGGCGTCGACCTCGGCGTGGGTTGCTATATCCTCCGCCCGTCGTGGATCACCCGCCCCCTTGTTGCGCCTCTTGCCCCGAGCTGGCTTCGGCTCGCACGTGCCGGCTGTTGGCTGAGCCGCGACACGAAAATCGCATCCGCTTGCTGACGATGCCGTGCGACGTTCGGCGGCTGGTCAAGCAACGTCTGCGCGCGCACGGTGACGACGTGGCAGACCAAGCGCTGGCGGCTTGGGATTCGGAGGAGCTAGGGGCCGAGCGTTTCGCAAATCTCGGTGCGGGTCGACCGTTCGACGCGCGGCTTTGGCTGACGCCCTGGGCCTTCGACGTGCTCGCACGTGAGCATGTCGAGCACGCGGCGCCCAACGAGGCGACGCGGCCCATTGCCATCGGCGAGGCGCTGCCGCAGAACCAGGCGCCCATCTTCACGGCGCTCGAGTCGCTGCTCGATGTCGACCCTGCAGGTTTCGGTTTGGTGATGGAGGGCGCGCGAGGCCCGCTCGAGGTCGTCGCCTGGCGCACGGGTCTGGGTGAGAGCGAAGCAATTATCTCGGAGCGTATGGCGCTGGCGCTGTTTCGCTTCCTGATGCTGCGGGGCGAGTTGCTTGCTCGCATCGACGATCTGCCAGCGCGCGCCTGTCTCGCCGCGAAGCGCTTCCGTGGCGGCGACGGCTCCGAGTTTGCCGCGTTGGGAGCGGCGCGTTCGACGCTCGCGAATCCGAGTCTCACGGTCGTGTCGCTGCGTGAGCTCGAGCAGCGCGGAGCGACGTTCGCGCTCGGGCTTTTGGAGCGGGACACGGAGCTCGGTGTTTTGCTCGAAGGCGGCGCGCTGATTGCGTTCCGGCGTGCGCTTCGCCTCGACTCGGAGACGGAGATCGACTCCAGCTACGAAGCAGCGCTGCTCGCGCTGGTGGCGCGCGATCTCGAACGGGGCCGAGCCCGCACGCCCGAAGCCCATCCCACGGCGCACGAGCTCTCGTCGTTCGTCGCGGGCGAGGTGCTGCCCACCCGCCGGCGGGCGATCATCGAGCACCTCACCGTGTGTCGTGATCGGCGCTGCTCTCGCATCGTTCGCGGCGAGATCTGCGGTCGCCATTCAGTGCTGCGCGCGCTCTCCGGCCCAATGACGGATCCACCGCCTGCGTTCAACTCCGGGCCGATGCCTTCTACTGCGACGCCGCGCATGATCCGTTGTCGCGACGTCTTGTGGGACACCTTCTCGGCCATGGCCGAGGCAGAGGGCCGGGAGGTCGACGATCTGGTCGACGAAGCGATGGACCGCTACCGGGCCCTGCGCACGCATGTCGGTCGGCCTGGCGCGGCAGGCGGCATACCCGAGCCGCCGTCGACGCGCCGCTCCAGCATACCGCCTTCTGATCTGGGGGTGTCCCCCAGGCCCCCGGGGTCCACCAAGAGCGGCCTCCGCTTCGGGGCCAAGAGCACTCCGCCACCCGCGCCGGGCAGCAACACACCCGACGAGCCCGAAAGGCTGCACATTTCTGCCGCCGACCTCGAACCGCCCGACGAGCCGACACACCCAACCAAGCGCTCGTAGTCACGACGCTTCTTTGGTAAGTCTCGAAGAGCGTGCAGGGCCCTCCCAACAACTTCGTTCCAGCACCTCCACCGCTGTTCATGGACTACGCGGGGCGGCGCTACGCAGTGAACGTCGCGCGCTTCGTCATCGGCCGCGAGCGCGGACAATGTCACCTGGTGCTCGCGGGCGGCAACGTCTCGCGCCAGCACGCCGCCATCGAGCTGGCTGGCGGCGCCTACTACATCGTCGATCTGGGGTCCCGTAACGGCATCGGCTCGAACGGGCTACGCATTCACAAGAAGCAGATCGTCGAAGGCGACAAGTTCGACGTCGGCGGTCATGCGCTCTCGTTCTCGTTCCGAAATTACTGAAGCCTTTTCTAGCCGACGACCCACAGCACCTCGGCCGCGACGGCCTTGAGTGGGGCGGTGTCCAGCGGTGGCTTCGCGTAGCGCATGGCTGTGAATTGGTCGCGCGTCTCCCACACGGTGACCGACATCGTCTTGCCCGACGCGGTGTCGTGCGTGAGATAGGCCGCGACGACGCCGGGCTGCGTACGTAGCCACGCCTCGTACGCGATCGCTTTCTTGAGCGAGGCTGCATCGGGTCGATCATGCGTCGCGATTCGGCAGGTCGCGCCAGGCTTCACCGCGCCTGCGATCGGTGCCGCTGCGGGCGTGGGCTCGGCTGCGACCGGCGCGGCGACCTCGACCGGCTTCGGCGCCTCGGCTGGTGGCGCCGGCTTCACGATCGGCATCGGCGTGGTCAGCGGTGGACGCGGAGCCTCTGCCGCTTGGCTCGGACCCTGCGTCGACAGATTGGCGGTCACCCACAGCTGCCCGATGCTCGCTACTGGATCAGCGCCCTCGACGCCGAGATCTTCTGCTTCGACAGCGCGCCCGCGCACGGCAAAGGCGCCGACGTGCTCGCCTTTGGCGTTGAACACGTTGAAGCGCCCACCGCCCAACACTTTCGCGTCGTAGGTGCGCCCGTCGATCACGATGCGGTTGCCTCGCATGCTGTTGTTGCCTGGATGCATGACGGCGCAGTCTACGACCTCTCTGGAAAAGCGACGAGGTGAGTGTTGCTGTAGCCTTCGCCTTTCGCATGAGGCTATCGAGCTGGCTGCCGCTGGTGCTCGTCGGCGCGGTCATTGTCGCGCTGAGCTGCGGCAGCGCGCCCACGCCGCTACCGGTACCCGGCGGCAGTGGCTCACCGCACGTCACCAGCAACATCACGCGCGACGACTACGCCGGCTCGGAGGCCTGTGCGACCTGCCACGCCGAGATCACCCGGAAGCGTTGAAACGCTTCGACAGCCCGTCCGCCAATGCCACCTGCACCAGCTGCCACCCGACGCTCGCGTCACAGCCTGCGCTGGCCGCTCATACCCATCACGACACCAGCGGCGCGGGGGCTGCCTGTCTCGGCTGTCACATGCCGAAGAAGAACATGGGGCTCGAATACGGCCTCACGCGTTATCACCGAATCGGGTCACCCACCGACGAAGAGCGCGTCTATGGCGACAGGCCGCTCGAGTGTGCCCTTTGCCATAGCGACGCCAGCGTCGAGAAGCTCGCGCGTACGATCGAACAATGGTGGGGCAAAAAGATTGACCGCGAACGACTCAAGAAGCTGTACGGCGACGACTTGAACGAGTCGGTGATGCGCGCGACGTCCAGGCTCGGCAAACCACACGAACAAGCGGTGGCAATTGCAGTGCTCGGGGCGTCTGGTCGCAAGACCGAGCTCGGGTGGATCAGCCGCCACATCGCGCACGACTATCCGTTGGTTCGTTACTTCGCCAAACACGCCCTCGAGACACTGACCGGGGGCCCCGTGCCGTTGGACCCCAACCAGCCGGCGGCTCGTCTGCGCGAAGCGGTCGAAGAGTGGTCGGCAGCGCAATGAATTTAGGTGCGCGCCGAGCGCGTGCCTCGACCCGCGAGGACCTCGAGCGCGCGATCGACGAACAGCCACGCGTCGCGGGCGGATCCGAACGGTGAACAAGACCAAGATCGCAGTGGTGCTGGGCGTGGTCGCGCTCTTGGTGGTGGCACAACGCTTTGGGCTGTTCGCCCTGTTCGCCGACCCTGCTCGCGTCAAAGAGACGCTGGTCGAGCTCGGGCCGTTGGGGTATCTCGCCTTCGTCGCGGCGTATGCGGCGCTGCAGCCCTTTGGCGTGCCGGGCACCGTCTTCATCATGGCGGCGCCGCTCATCTGGCCGTGGCCGGTAGCGTTTGCGCTGTCGATGACGGGCACGATGGCGGCCAGCGTGGTCGGCTTCTCATTCGCTCGCTTCGTCGCGCGTGACTGGATCGCGGCGAAGATCCCGGCGCGCTTCAAGAAGTACGACGAGGCGCTGGCCAAGCGCGCGTTCGTCACCGTGTTCACGTTGCGGCTCGTCTTCTGGATGCCGCCGCTCTTGCACGCGTTCTTCGGCGTCTCCAAGGTGCGCTTCTGGACGCACTTCTGGGGCTCGTTCGCGGGCTATGTGCCGACTCTATTTCTGGTGAGCTACTTCGGCGAGCAGCTGTTCGAGCTGGTGAAGACTGCTTCGCTCGGCACCTGGCTGATCACGGGCGCCCTTACCCTCGCGATCGTCGGCGGCTTCTGGTGGTTTCAGCGTCGATGCAGTCCTCGCGGTGAGCGGGCAACGCTCGATTGAGCGCTACGGAGGAAGCGGCTGGCCCCACGCGTCACGCGCTTTCGGAAGTGCGCCGGCTCGCAGCGCGATCTCGAGCATTTCCTCGAGCCACGCGAGCCGCTCAGCCGGTGTGACCTCGAGCCCGACCGTGTGACTGCGCGCGCGTTTGGATTCCCAGGCCCCCCAGTCTTCTTTGCTCATTTCTTCCTCCGCTCGTCGATGGCTTCGAGCGCCGCGATATCTTCCATGTCCTTCGGGCGGGCCGCGATGCGCTTCATTGCGATCAAGTCAGCGATGCACGCCACCGGCACCTGCACTTCCTCGATCGTCATCAACACTGCATTGGCGCGGAGCTTCTCGAACGAAATCGGTGGGTTGACGAAGAGGTCGACCTCGATCAATGGGCGGCGTGGATCGTACATCGAGAAGACACGCATGCCTTTTTCGTCGATCCAGCGTTGTCGCTCCGTGGCGTCGGCGAACGCTCTCGCTTCGACCGGGGCCCGAGGGAGCATTCCCAAGCGCGAGAGCGCCGCAACGGCGCGGATTGCGTCAGGGGCGCGAAGGTCAACCACGAGATCGATGTCTGCGGTCACGCGAGCGTACCCGTGAAGAACGACCGCTAGGCCCCCTACGACGACATACCCGGCGTCAGCCTGAGCAAGCTCACGGAAGATTGTCGCAAACGCGCCCACCTCCGAACGCTAGCACGCGAGCGCCTTCGGCTTCGACGTCGCGGCGTCGGTGCAGCGCTCACTCGGACGCTGGCAACGGTTCCAAGGTCGGCTGCACGCGGTCTTTCGGAGGCTCGGCGATCGGCGGAGGCTCGGTTAGCGGCGGGGGCTCGGTGGCCGGCTCCGGGAGCTGAAGATCGGCCGGCGGTGCAGGTGCGGGCGCCATCGGCTTGCGCGGCGTGATGCGAACGGGGGTCTTCACGACCGCGCGCGGCGGCGCAGAGGCGGTTGCCACCGACAGCGCCGCACTTGCGCTGCCCGGGTCGGCTGGTGCTGGGCTCGCAGCCGAGGCAAGGGACACGGCGCTGGGAGCCAATGCCTCCGAGGTGGTTGCAGGTGCCGCAGCTGACATCGCGGGGGCGGTTCGGCGCTGGCTGGCGACCACGATCAGCGCCACGGCGGCAGCCAAACACGCTGCCACGATGGGCCACGTCCGACGTCGCGGCGGGACCCGCTCTTCGGCTGCCGAGCCTGTTGCCGCAATCGCAGGCTCGGGGTTGAGCGGCGACGCATTCCATGGATCCATGGTGGTCCTCGCGTGGTCGGCCACTACAGCGTTGATCGCGACCGGCTCAGGCTCGGGCGCGCTGACCACCACCGGGAGTGAAACGACCTTGAACACGCGAGTCGGTATGAGGTGTTCCGTCGAAGCTGCTTCCGTTGAAGCTGCCTTGTCCTGGGCCGAAGGCTGCGCCGCCTCCGTGGCGGAGAGCGTGCGCAACGCCTCGATTTGGATCGCCGGTGCGCGCAGCGTGATCGGGTTGCCGCCGCTGGCGGTCAGGGCGCGCAACACTTCTTCGTGCGAAGACGCGTGCGTACGAATGCCCGCTCCAAAACGACGGCGGAGCTCGGCGAAATCGTTCGCGGGCCGCACGGTCAAGGACGCAAGCGTGTCGAGGACGCCAGATGGCAGATCGTCGGCCGGGTCGGACCACGGCAGCTCGTCGGACTCCGCGACGCGCCCGGCCAGAATCTCCCAGAGCAACGTGGCGAGGTGATCGTGTGTTGCGCAAGCGGGCGCCTGAGCGCGCCCGTTCGTATCAATTCGTACGCTCGCCAGCGTGACGCGGGCAGCGCCTTCACCAGCCGAGGGGCGCGCGTCGCGGTCGATGACATCCAAGGCCATGCGAACGCGCAGCGCGGCTGCCGGTAGGCCTCGAGCCTGAACGAAATCGAGGAGCTCGATCACGACCCCGCACCAGATGCACGGTTGGCGCCAACGCCGAAGGGGCCAACTCGCCCAGTTTTTCGAACGCACAACTGCGTCCGCGGTGGACGTCGCTCCGTCCGGTGGACGCGAAGCAGTACTGCATTTGACCAACGCGTTATTGACCTCGGCCGGCGATGTAGAACGTGCCGTCGCCAGCGCGCACCAGCGACGATTCAAGGCTCAAAGCCTGGGGCAAACGCGCGACCGGCTCGAGGTCCGGACATTGAGCCGCTCGCCGTCGCAAGAACGGCTCAGGCATTTTTGATGCCCCCGCGGTCGGGGGAACGTGAGATGAACTCTCGTATGCTGAGAGCCTCGTGCGTGTTGGTGCTATTGCTGGTTGCGTGTGGCGGCGAGACGAAGCCGGAAGTGAACAAGGACGCCTCGGCCCACCCGAGCGGCAAGAGCTCAGCGAAGCCAGCTTCTTCTGCGAAGTCGACGGCGAGCGCAGTCGCTGTAGCGTCCGCGCTTCCGACCGCGGCGACCAGCGCGAGCGCTGCGGCTCTGGCACCGGTGACGCTCGCGACGATGTTCGACGGTGAGCCGGACGCCACTGTGAAGCTCGCCAGCAGGTCGACCTTCGGCAAGGCCTCGATTGGGTTGCCTGACGGTTGGTCGCGCGAGAATGGTTGGGACTCTGTCGACTATGTCGCGCGCAAAGATCGCGCTGCCGGCATCGTGCTGCTGCGACTCGACATCAGCGAGGCCCTGCTCGACCCCAACCTGGCGACTTGGGTCAAAAATCCGTTCGCAACCACAGAAGTGAAATGGGAGCAACGCGAGGCGGGCAAGCTCGGTCGCGCCCACCAAGACGCCAAGGTCGCCAAAGGCAGCGGCAAGATTGGCAAAGACGACGCCGAGTTTTGGCACGTGGCCACCGCGTCGGATGGCAAGAAGTACGGCCTGGTGCTGATCGCGGGTCTCAAGAAAAGCGCCGATGCCCAAGCCCGCGCCGAGCTGATGGCCGCCATGCGTTCGGTAGAGTGGAAGTAGCGCCGCTCAGCTTTTGACGAGCGGCTCGTTGGCCGCCGAAGGCGGAACGTCACTGTCGCGATCGAGGCCCTGATCATGGAAGGAGATGTCGTCTTCGATCGGCTCGAGATGGGTGAACACTGTCGTCTTGGGTGACGTACCGCGCAGATCACGTTCGACTCGTTCGCAGAGATCGTGACCGCGCTGGACCGTCCACGAGCCGGGCACCAATAGATGCACCGTGACGAAGCGGCGCGAGCCCGACTGTCGCGTCCGCAGCGCGTGCCACTCGATGCCTTCGTCGTCTCGGTAACGCTGCAGAATCGCTTCGAACCCTGCGCGGTCGTCTTTGCTGACGCTGCTGTCGAGCAGGCCCATCGCCGAGCGCACCAGCAGCCGCCAGCCCGTCCACACGATATTCAGCGCGACCCCGATGGCGACCAGCGGGTCGAGCCATGCGATGTCGGTGAGCGCCACCAGCCCCACGCCGACGACGACCCCGACCGAGGTCCATACGTCGGTCATCAAGTGATGCCCGTCCGCCTCCAGCGTGATCGAGCGGTGCTTCTTGCCGGCAGCGAGCAAGATGCGGGCGACCACTAGGTTGACCACGGACGCCAGAACCGAGATGACGAGCCCGAGCCCCACTGACTCGAGTGGCTTCGGGTCCAACAGCCGCGGGATGGCCGTGAACATGATGGCGACGGCCGCAGCCAAGATGGCGGCTCCCTCGAAGCCGCTGGAGAAGTACTCGACCTTCTCGTGGCCCCACTCGTGCTCCTCGTCTGCCGGTGACTCTGCGATCGTGAGCACGATCAGCGCGACGATGGCTGCCACCAGGTTGACCAGCGACTCGAGCGCATCCGATAGCAGGCCCACCGAGCCCGTCGCGAGGTAGGCCAGGCTCTTCAAGGCGATCGTCAGCAGGGCGGCGCCGATCGAGAGCCAAGCGAAGCGGCGCAGCGAAGGCTCGCTGGGTTCGGTGGCGGGGGAGGCGGGCAGCGACACCAGACGCAACGTAGCCGTTCGAGGTGTCGCCCGCGAAGTGTCGCTATCTGCCACGGCGCCGTCGTCGTGATCGATCTGGAGAGGGGCTTCCCACGTCGGGCAGGCTAGCCTCTACTCGACGCAATGTACCAGGCGAGAACCTCGTCGGTTTCGCCGATGATCGCGATCGCGATCGCGGTCGCGTCGATGATGCCGGTTGCCGCTGCCCGTGCCGACGACGCGGCCTCGGAGGCCGCGTTCGAAGAGGGCCTCCGCTTGATGGAGGCCAACGACTTGGAGAAAGCGTGTCCAGCGCTTGCTCGAGCGGTCGAGGTCACTGGGGGCCACGCTGTCGGCGGTTTGCTAGTGCTCGCAGATTGTTATGAGCGAGCTGGTCGATCTGCCAGCGCATGGGCGACCTATCGTAAAGCTCGAGCGTTTGCGACGGAGCAGAACCAACCTGTTCGCCGCGAGCAAGCGGACGCCGGAGTGGCTCGCCTCGAGCCGACGCTGGTGCGGCTGAAGATCGTGGTTCCTCCCGAAGTGGCTGGTCTGTCTGGCTTGGTCGTAAAACGCGACGACGTGGTCGTGGCGCCGGAGGCTCTGGGTGTCGCCATACCAGTCGATCCCGGCGTGGTCGTGGTGCGCGCCGAAGCGCCTCGGCACATGCCATTCGAGACGGAGCTGAAGGTCAGCGCAGGCGACGGCACCAAGGAGCTTCGGTTGGGTCCGCTTGCTCCGTCGCGTCCACCTCCTTCGCCCGAAGAGGGAGACGACTTCGGTCGCCTGGGAATCGCGGGTGTCGTGATCGGCGCGACTGGCCTCGCGGGGCTGGGTGTGGCGCTCGGCTTGAGCCTCGCCGCCAAGGGCGACTACGACGACGCAATCGCCGACCCCGAGCTCGAGTGCAGCGGCACCGTTTGCAATGTGCTGGGCAAACAGGCGACCGACGAGGCGCGCTATTTCGGCGACGTCGCCTCCGCCACCGCGATCATCGGTGGGGCGCTGACCGCCATCGGGACCGCGATGGTGGTGATCGAGGTCGCCGCGCCATTCGTCCGCAAGCAATCGATGGCTGTGAGCTTCGGGCCGTTGGGCTTCCAAGTGCGGGGGGCTTTTCAATGAAGCATGTCGCCTTCGCCCTGCTCGTTTTTTGCGCGTGCAACAGCGTTTGCGGCCTCGATGAGGTGACGGTTCGCGGCGGCGGCGGCGCCGGTGCCGCTTCCGTGGGTGGCGAGGCGGCTGCCGATCCGGGCGGTCAAGACGTCGGTGGTGCGGGGGGCGGCGGCAACCAGGCAGGGGCCAATGGCGGCGGCGGCAATGGTGACGGCGGCAAGTAGGCGTTGCATGCAACACGAACCCGCATCGTCAGAGTTACCCTTTCCCGCGACGGAGGGCCGCCATAGTCTGGGCTGATGAGCTTTCGAGACATGATGCAAGACGCCGCCATTGGTGACCTGGACCAACAACACCGTTCCGCAGACGGGGCGACCACAGATCACTGTCTTCGCTCGCATCGCAGCTTGCAGCGGTGAAAGGCCGGTGGTTTGGCCTCGGCCTCCAGCCGACCACTTCGCCAGCGTTGCAAAAGCGGTGTACGGTTACCGTCTCTTCCGCTGCTTCGAGGTCTTGCCATGCTTGTTCGCCGCTTTCGCTTGTTGGTTGGGTTTGCGACGCTCGCTTTGGGGCTGGCCGCCTCCTTCTCGGCGTGCACGAGCACCGTCGTCGTCACCGCCTGCCAAGACGACGAAGCCAACTGCGATGGCGAATGTGTCGACCTCGACTCCGACCCAGATCATTGCGGCGGCTGCGCGAGCCAATGTTCCCTCGGCGACAGCTGCGTGCAGGGCACCTGCGGCACGGGCGAATGTTTGCCGCCCGACGTCGACTGCAGCGGGGCGTGTGTCGACCTGAACGCCGACCACGATAACTGCGGTGGCTGCGGCATCGACTGCGGCGCGTTGTTTTGTGAAAGCGGCGGCTGCGTCTCGTCGTGCTCGATTGGCCTCACGCCCTGTGACGGCGCGTGCGTCAACACCCAGACCGACCCTGACAACTGCGGCAACTGCGCCATCGAATGCCCGGGCGTGTGCACGCAAGGCGAGTGCGCCGCCGGCTGCGAATTCGGCGTCGAGTGCAACGGCTTCTGTGTCGACGTGAAGAGCGACCCCCAGAACTGCGGCGACTGCAATATCGCTTGCGGCTTCGACCAACAGTGCCTCGACGGCTTTTGCCAAGGTGGAGAGTGCGACGGCGGCCTCAGCGAGTGTTTCGGCGAGTGCGTCGACATCTTCTCGGATCCACAGAACTGCGGCTTCTGCGGCAATGACTGTGGGCCGGGCGCCTTCTGCCAAAACGCTGGCTGCAGCCTTCCGCCTTGCGACGAGAACGTGTGCGGCATTTGCGAGGTCGCCTTCTTGCCGTCGGCGACGCCGTTCTCGGTTACGGGCAACACCTCGACCACTTCGAACTTCTTCGTGCCGCCCTGCACGAATACGCAAGCCAACGAAGTGCTCCACGTTTTCACCGCGCCCGCCGACGACTTCTACACCTTCAACATGGTCGGCACCCAGTTCGACTCGGTGCTCTCGCTGCTCGACCCGGGCAGCTGCGGCGTCATCGACTGCAACGACGACACCATCGGTTTGGCGGCCCAGATTCAGACCTTCATCGGCACGGGCGAGACTGTATTCATCGTGGTCGACGGCTTCAGCGACGGTCTCTATCAGCTCAACGTGACCTCGGGCGACCAGTGCGCCGGTGGCCTCACCGAGTGCGACGACCAGTGCGTCGACATCAACTTCGACCAGAACCACTGCGGCGGCTGCTTCCAGCCTTGTGGGGTGAACGCGTCCTGCGACTTCGGTTTCTGCGAATCTTTCTGCAACGACGCGTGCGGCGCTTGCTCGATCCTCGACTTGCCCTTCGGCGTGCCGCTGACGTTCCAGAATTCCACGTCGGGCCTGAGCGACGCGATGTTCCCGTCGTGTGCGCTCGGCTCGTCCTCCGAGCAGGTCCATCGCTTCTTCGCACCCAGCGCAGGCAGCTACACCTTCTCGACGTCTGGCTCCGCCTTCGACACCGTGCTTTCGCTGATGGACCCGGCGAGCTGCGGCGAGCTTGCGTGCAACAACGACTTCGGGGGCTTTCAAACCTCGTCTGCGACTGTCGTGCTCGGCGCCGGTCAAGAAGTGCTGGTGTCGGTCGACGGCAATGGCGGCAGCGGCTTCTACAACCTGTCGATCTCGAGTGGTGCACCGCCGGTATGCCCCACCTCGACGTTGGGCACCGCGCTGCCCATCACCGTCAGCGGCTCGACCTCTGGGGCAGGTAACGGCTTCGTGCCCGCGTGCTCGTCGTCCAATGCGCCCGAGCACACGTTCACCTTCACGGCACCGATAAGCAAGCTGTACAACTTCGACACCATCGGTTCGAGCTTCGACACTGTGCTGTCCGTGCTCGGTGGCACTTGTTCGGGCGCCTCTCTCGGCTGCGACGACGACGGCGCTGGCTTCGGAACAGCCTCGCTGGTCTCTGTCTTTCTCAATGCTGGCCAAACTGTGACCGTGATCGTCGATGGGTTCGGCGGCGGCTCGGGCAGCTATGTTCTTCACGTCCAGTGAGGTAAGCGTTTTTGGCTCGGCTATTGGACGTCATTCAAGAAGAGCCGCGAGACTGCTCCTACCTCGCAGATCGCCAAGCCACGCTGCAGCATCGCATCATGGTCGATGTCACCCAGCCTGAGCTCGAGCACCTGCTCGAGCACGGTTGGCGTCGCTTCGGCGTCGACTACTTCAGACCGAATTGTGGCGCCTGCTCGAGCTGCGTTCCGACGCGTGTGCCGACCTTCGACTTTGCCCCCACGAAGAGCCAGCGGCGGGCCCGCAAGAACTGCGCGTCGCTGCAGATCGAGCTCGGCGTTCCTCGATTCGATCCCGAGCGGCTGGCGCTCTACCATCGCTGGCACCGCTATCGCGAGAGCCTACGAGGCTGGGAAGAAGCAGACCTCTCGGAGAGAGGCTACCGGCTCCAGTTCGCTTTCCCGCACGCGGCTGCGAGAGAGCTGACCTTCATCGACCCGGTCAGCGAGCGCATCGTTGGGGTGGCGCTGTCAGACGAAACCGAGCGCGCCTGGAGCGCGATCTACTTCTTCTACGACCCCGATTGGGCGAGCCGATCGATCGGCACCGCCAATGTCTTGATCCAGATCGCGCTCGCGCGCGCGAAGGTCATCCCCTACCTGTATCTGGGCTACCGCGTGGCTGGGTGCGCTTCGCTCGCGTACAAGCAGCGCTTTCAGCCGCAACAGGTGCTCGTCGGCTGGCCTGACGACGACGAGACACCCGTTTGGGCGACGGCTCAGGAGTCGTAGCCGTAGCTACCGTTCACCACCAGCACGCGGCCGGTGGCGGCGTAGAACAGCACTGTCTTGGTCCAGAAGTCGTGGCAGTTCTGGCACGGTGCTTCTTCGACGAAGTACCAAGCTTGCACATCTTCGCTGGCTGCGAAGCCGTGGAGGGCGTCGAGCAGCAGCGGGCCGCCGCTGGAGTAGGACGTGCCGAAGAGCGGTGTGCCGGCGAGCTGCGTTACATCGAGCAGCTGGCCGCCCCAGCCGCCTTGCGGCTGCTCTTGCGAGGCTGCATTGACGATGTCGACGATCTCCATCAGACCGAACGGGGTCTCCGAACAGGCGCCCACGTCGTAGCTCTCGACGGTCGAGACGCTGCACCAATCGCCGCCGCCGACGCAGCCGTCATTGAACGATTCGATTGCCGGGTCGAGCGCGCTCGAATCAGTGGCGTCCAGCGAGAGCGGCTCGAAGCCGAAGATCTGGCAAGAGTCGAGATGCACGCAGCGCAGGACGTCGCGGTACGTGCCGCAATGGGCGAGGTCGCTCTGGGAGGCGGGCGTGTCTTGGATGCACTGCCACACGTCGGCGTCGCAGTCCTTGTGCCAGACCTCGTACGGGTCGTCGGTCGTGAGATCGAGCCCATTGACGCGAATGTCGATGGTCGCTGACTTCGTCAGATCAGCGCCGGTCGCGCGGTCTGCTACGAATTGAACTTTGTCGGTGGCCGGGTCTGCCGCCAGGCGAAAGCTGTCGAACACCCAATCGAAGCCGAACTCGTCGCTGTCGATCTGTGACACGACGGGGTCGCTACCGTCGACGGTCGCGACACTCAGCCCAATGGCACCGCCGGTGATTTTGGCCCCGCCGCGGTAGCGCAGGTTGTCGATCTCGCTGCGAATGAAGGTCGGCTCGATCGCCGTCTTGACGAAGACCTTCGAGCTGCCTTGAAAGTTGGCGAAGCTCGGCGCGATCGAGATCTGCGCGACGAAGCTGTTCGGAGAGCCGGTCGAGGTCTGCACCGACATCAAGATGGGCATGCCTGAGAGCAACGTGTTGATCTCGTAGCCCTCGGCGAGCACGAGCTCGAACTTTCGTTGCGTGACGAGCGAGGCCTGGCCGAAGCCATCGTCCGGAACGAAGCTGAACACGTTCTCCAAGTTGCGATTCGCGCTGCCTTTGATGACCAGCACGCGCTTGCCGTCGCGCTCTTCGAACAGCACTCGCGATTGCAGCGTGAGCTTGAGCGGGCCGAGCGTCTTGCTGAGCGTGTTGGCGAGTGATTCGTCGCTCTCGCCGGCCGTCTCGTTCTGGACGTCATCCGCGACCGGAGCGCAGCCGAAACCAAGCGCCAAAACAGGGACAAACCATGCAAACGCGCGCATTCAGGCCTCCAGTGATCGACTCAAACGGTGCGGGGATGTACGACACTGTGCGCGGCTGTGCAAGTGACAGTTCGCTACGAACCGGGGATACTCGTCGTCATGCGCGGGCTTGCCTTCGTTTCACTCGCGGCTCTCGCGCTGGCTGCGTGCACGCTGGATCTCGACAAGACCCCGTGATCGACTCCGTAACCGTCACCTGTCCCTGGTGCCTCGAGCAGGTCGACTTCACGGTGGAGGCCGACGTGTCAGGCGCCTTCGTACAAGACTGCGAAGTGTGCTGTCACCCGTGGAGCGTGTTCGTTCACCGCGACCGCGAGGGCGCGCTCGAGGTGCAGATCGATCGCGCCTGACACGCTCGCCTTCAGGTCTTGCAGGGGGGCGCGTCGAGCACCCACACGAAATCTTTCGCGTCCTGCGGCAGCTCACATTCGGCGCCGGTGTGCCGCAGGCCGTCTCGACTTCGTAACTGCAGTCTTGGGGCGTGCCGCCGGGCGTGAGCTCGCAGATTGCTCCTTCAGCAGGCAGCTCAGCGGGGCACGGCGGCGGCGGATTACAAGATTCGGTGCCTTCGCCGATCGCCTGTACGAGCCAATGGATACAATCGACCCAGGCAGCGAGAAGAAGCGCGGGCTGTTGCTGATCACACCTTGAGGAAAGAAGCCGAGTACTGGGGTCGTGCGTGACCAACGTCATCGGCTCAATCAGAGCCTGAGCAACGAGGAGGCGGTCGAAGGGGTCTTTGTGGAGGTCGGCGAGGGAGCCGACGCGGCGGACGTGCGTCCACGTCACGTCCAGCGCCACGAAGCCTGCAGCTGCGAACTCTTCGGCGGCGCCATCTGCGTCGATTGGCATGTCACCACGCCCGAGCGCGTGTTTGATCGCGATCTCCCACAGGCTCGCTGCACTCACGAACACGGAAGCCCCGTCGGCGAGCAGGTGCCGTTTGGCGGCGGCACTGAGCCGGTGGTCGCCCGAGATCGCCCAAAGGGCAATGTGCGTATCAAGGAGGAGCTGCATCGCCCTCGATACCGAAAAGCTCGAGCACCTCGGCGTCGCTCGAGTCGGTGCTGCTCGGCATTTTCAGTCGTCGCTTGGCCAGGCCCAAGCGAACACGGGTCGGTCGTGCAAGTGGCACGATGCGAACAGCAGGCCGGCCTCCGCGCGCAATCACCACCTCGTCCACCTCGCCTCGTTCAACGAGGTCGACCAACGCCGACAGGCGCGTCTTGGCGTCGAGCATGTTGGCAGTTACCGTTTTTGCCATGGGTTAGCTAAGTATGACCAAGCTCGAGTCGTTCCACAAGCAAAGGAGAGCTGAAATTATCACCTACTGAGCAAGAACTGCTGCACTTTGCCGTCCAAAGCGGGAGAGGGGAGGGGGAGCTCGCGTGCGGGCGAGACCAAGCGCAAGCAGACCGCTCCCATCGTCGTGCGCCCGAGCATTGATGCGGTCATCGCTTTTCTCAGCAAGCAAATCGACGACGGCGATGGCGACCTCCAGAAGCTGATTCGTTCGACACCGGCGTGGCGCGATGCAGATGATCTGCTGCAGTCCGTACCCGGAGTCGGGCCCGTCCTCTCGATTGGGCTAACAGCCCTTGCCCCCGAGCTCGGTAGGCTCAGCCGCAAGCAGATCGCCGCACTCATCGGCGTCACGCCCTTGAACAACGACAGCGGGTCGCGAGTGGGAAAGCGCTCCACGTGGGGTGGTCGCGCTCCGGTTCGCGCGGTGCTCTACATGGCGGCCATCGCGGCCAAAAGGTTCAACAGCACGATCGCGATCTTTTACGATCGGCTCATCGACCACGGCAAACCGCCGAAGGTCGCGCTGGTCGCGTGCATGAGGAAGCTGCTGGTGATGCTAAACGCCATGGTCCGCGATCGCCGCGCCTGGAGCCCTCAACTGCCCCCGGGTGAAAAATGTCCTTGACGAAGAACACACCTGCTCTCCCGCTTTGGCTCGTCATTCCCCATTCGTCGCACGGTTCAGCACCCGCAGCAGATCAGGGCGCGCCACCCGATGCGGTTCTGCTGTAGCGATTACAATGTCTGGCGTGCCGGTTTCGGGTGATGGCACACTGTCAGGCGATGCCAGAGCTCGAGCGAATCGCGCTGACCCGTGGGAATGGAGAACCGATGACAGAGCTTGCTCACTGCCCTGGTGATGAAGGATGACCAGCTGGGCCAAGGTTCGCATGACGCTACTGAGGGCTCGAGCGCAGCGGACGCTGGCCTCCGACGCTGGGAGCGCTCGCTGCGAAGCTCGGCGTCGAAAAGATGCCCCTGTCGCTTTACATGTCGCGTCTGCGCAAGGCCGGGCTCATCACGCATGTCTGCGGCGGGAAAGGCACTGCAGGGCGTCCCCCTCTCGGGCGGCCCAAGCGTCAACGTTTCGTTTACATCAAGGTCACCGACGCCGAGCACGCAAAGCTCCTGGCGCACATTGGGGACGGCACACTGTCCGCATTCGTGCGCCTGCGAATCGCGGATGTGATTCGCTAGCGACCGCGCGGGAAGAATCGGCTCGACGCTTGCGTAGGCTCAGAGCTTTAACTTCACTTGGGTGTGTGCATGAAAAATCGCCTTTCGGAAGCTGAGCTCTTCGGCTTGCTCACTCCGCCGCGGGTCTCGGTGAGCCTCGGCGCGCTGATGTCGCTCATGGCGACGGGCTGCAACGACTGCAGCTGTCCTCCGCCGCCTGAAGCGGTGATTTCGGTGCCGCAAGCGCGGTACGAGGAGCTGCTCGCGCTGTACGGAGCCGATGGCGTTCCGCTCGAAGAGTGCCAGAGCCTGTGCGCGTCTTCGCAGCTTGGAACGGGAGGCGAGGGCGGTGCGCTTGCCGTCGGCGGCGCTGGCTTCGGCGGCGCTGGCTTCGGCGGCGCTGGCTTCGGCGGCGCTGGCTTCGGCGGCGCTGGCTTCGGCGGCGCTGGCTTCGGCGGCGCTGGCTTCGGCGGC
>Ga0163144_10002433_pt1 | contig 42905 bp, 38 predicted proteins | sample OliLak19BULKMAT1_FD_123175 | JGI IMG/M metagenome (GOLD analysis project Ga0163144, IMG submission 123175) | Freshwater microbial mat bacterial communities from Lake Vanda, McMurdo Dry Valleys, Antarctica - Oligotrophic Lake LV.19.BULKMAT1 | ecosystem: Environmental > Aquatic > Freshwater >...
GGACTGCGGTTCCTCGAGCTTTATCAAATTTTTGAGACCACACCATTTTTGCTTCGCCTGGTGTTTCGCCCAACCTAAATCCCTCAACTATTGGAATCATACACTCAAAAACTTCGTTTGAGCCGGGAAAGCCCTTGAGCTTCTCAACGTCTCTTACTCTTCCATCTTTAGTTCGCGTGAATCTAAATTGTATTTCGCCTCGAGATACTTTTGGATTTTTTTCAGCTTCTTTTTCATAACATCGGCCGATCTCTTGTTTATGAGCCTTCATCACTGAACCAAAATCTTTTTCCACGCTCGCCTGGCCTTGACCTCGATTCTTAAATTCAAAGCTCAAATCTACAGGACCCCAAGTTTTGGGGGGCAGAGTGGACCAAGAATTCACCTTATTGGCCACACAATCGAAGACTTCGTTAGAGCCGGCGAATCCATGAAGAAGCTGAGCAGAATGCAAGCTTCCATCAATATGTTGGTCAGCCCGAACCGTCATATGACCACCGGGCAAATGTGGACTGCGTCGAATGGCCTGATCATAGCAAGCCTCGATCTCTGATTTATTCTGCGAAATCAAAGTTTTCACGGCCTGTTGATCTGCATGCTGCGCATCCTTCAATCCACAAGCCGAGAGAATGCTTAGAGCTAAGAGAATGGGGAGGGAAAATTTCATTCTCCTAACCTATGCCAAAATATCAGGAGGCTGAAGCTATAAAAAAATACAGTATTTGTGGCCTATACGTGGTCATAAATGCGGCTATAATGACCAAATGGTGGATAGATTGTTAAAATCGACACTCCGCAAAACCTCTAAGAGCATTCTGCTTTTGGGACCCAGACAGGTTGGAAAGTCTACGCTTCTAAGAGACCTTAAGCCGAATATGACCATCGATCTCTCTCAAGAATCTGATTTCCTCCGATTCTCTATTGATCCAGATCTTTTGACGTCACTTGCAGAAGCGTCTCAACCGAAAATCATTTTCATCGACGAGATTCAACGAATTCCTAGCATCCTAAATACGGCCCAGTTTTTGCTCGATCAAGCCAAAGTTGAAGGAAAATCTTTGAAGTTTTTATTTTCAGGATCGAGTGCGGCCAAATTAAGACGGAGTTCTGCCAATTTTTTGCCGGGGCGAATTCTACAGTACAATCTGTCAGGGCTATCAGCAAATGAAGTCGGAGGAAAAATCAATTGGAAGAAAGCTTTGCGGTTTGGTTTTCTGCCGGAGCCCTATCTTGCAAAGGATAGTCCTGAGACCGAAAAGCTTTTGAGCTCCTATGCCTCCGTTTATTTGCGGGAAGAAATTCAGAACGAAGCACTTGTCCGAAGCATTCAGGGCTTTGCGCGTTTTCTTTCGGTCGTAGGTTCAAATGCGGGTCAAGTTTTTGATTTTTCAAAAGCTTCGACGAAAGCAAAAGTTTCGCGAACGAGTTCGATAAGATTTGTCGAAATTCTTGAAGATACGCTGATAGCAGAGCGACTGAATGTTTTCGACCGAGCAGAGACAGCGGATACTATTCGTCACCCAAAAATTTATTTCTTCGATGTCGGGGTCCTCAACGGTCTTCTCAATAATTTTCAAGCATCGGCAGATCGACTAAGAATCTTGACAGAACATATTGTCTACAATCAGATCAGAAACTCTGCGATTGCATTCGATATTCCAGTTCGCATTTCTTACTTTAGAACTCGGCATGGGTTGGAGGTCGATTTTATTGTCGAACTGAAGCAGAAAGTTTGGGCGATCGAGGTCAAGTCGGGCGATGTTGTCAGAGCTGATCTCGAACCACTTAAGTCTTTTAAGAAATACTTTCCACAAGTTCACCGATCAATTGTCGTCAGTGATAGCGAAACAAAAAAGCGATCCATTGACGGAATTGAAATCGGCCCACTGGAATGGTTACTCGATGAAATGGGATTGATGTAGTGGGCCCGAGTCCGGGAAAAGTTGTCATTTTAGGGGCAGGGCCCTGTGGTTTAGGAGCCGCATTTCGATTGCGTGAGCTCGGATTTCAGGATTTTGAGATTTTTGAGGCCTCTGATCATCCTGGAGGGCTGGCATCGAGTTATGTGGATCCAGCTGGTTTTACCTGGGACGTAGGGGGCCACGTTCAATTTTCGCATTATCCGGATTTTGATCGGGTGATGGACCTAGCGCTGCCCGACGGCTGGCTTGAACATAAGCGCGAATCTTGGATCTGGCTTTTAGATCGCTTTGTGCCTTATCCATTTCAGGCGAATTTATGGAGGTTGCCGGCCGATCAAATCGAGAAATGTGTGAGCGGTTTAGAGCAAGCACAGACCAAAACAATGAAACTCCGACACTTCGGGGATTGGATGGACTCCTCATTTGGGTCTGGAATCTGCGATCTTTTTATGCGGCCCTATAACTTTAAGGTCTGGGCGCATCCAGCCGAGATGATGTCGTATCAATGGATCGGCGAGCGAGTAGCGGTCGTTGATTTGCCAAAAGTAAAATCTCAGATTCTCGCGCAAAAAGACGAGGTTTCTTGGGGTCCCAATTCTCGATTTCGATTTCCAAAATCGGGGGGGACCGGCGCAGTTTGGAGATCGGTTGCGAATCTAGTAGGTAATGACAAGATTCAACTGAATCATCGAGGCATTCTCGTTGATCCACTCAAGCGTGAAATTATTGTTCGTAATGACCAGAGTCTTCAGTCTCGCCGCGTGAACTATGATGTTTTACTTTCGACGATTCCCATTACAACACTCTGCGAAATTTCCAACATCTCCGCTCCCAAGGGATTTCTATCGTCGGATGTTCATATTGTGGGGATTGGACTTGAGGGGAAAATTCCCGACAATCTCGCAGCCAAATCATGGATCTATTTTCCCGAGGAGAAAACTCCTTTCTATCGAGTGACGGTATTTTCGAATTATTCCCCCGCCAACGTTCCAGATCCAAAAATACACTGGAGTTTAATGTGTGAAACTTCGTCGTCAGATTTCAAGCGTGAAAATCCAGACCTGATCGTTCAAAAGACAATCGATGCTCTTTCAGCAGAGGGCTTCATTGGGCCCAACCAGAAAATAATCTCGAAATGGCATTTTTCCGCCACCCCCGGATATCCCACTCCATTTGTTGGCCGAGATGATCTGATCCAGGGATTGTTTGATCAGCTTTCGGGTTTTCAAATTTACTCGCGTGGACGTTTTGGGGCATGGAAGTACGAGGTTTCCAATCAAGACCATACCTTTATGCAGGGCTTCGAATGGGCGGATTGGATCATGGGGGGAAAACCCGAGATAACGGTTTTTGATCCGGCAAAAGCCAACGCTAGTCGAGGTTAAATCATCCATGCTACCTTTGATGAATGTCTTCAGAGCATTTTAAGGTCATAGCGGTTGGTGGTGGGCCAGCGGGAATTGCTTTGGCTGTTGAATGCATCGAAAGTGGTTTGAAGCCCGAAGATGTTTTAATTTTGGAAAAAGGTCCGAATCCCATTGAGGCCATTCGAAAATTCTATCCTGATAAAAAAATGACACTCGCGAACTACAAGGGTTTGCCCACCGTGACGGAGGGTCATATACCATGCTTTCCGGATCTGACAAAAATTCAAACGCTAGAATATTTTGATCAGCTCATTTCCAAGTACAGGCTTAATATGCGCGTGAAGTCAGAAGTTTATAAAGTTTCTCATGATGCTAGCGGGCTCAAGGTCCAAGTTGGGAGGGATGAGATTCGCGGCGATATCGTGAGCATTGGCATTGGAATTTTAGGGCGGCCCAACAAGCCAACTTATAAATTGCCGAATTCTTTGCGAGCCCATCTTTTATTTGATGTCACATCTCAGAAGCTCGAAGGTCAGAGGATTCTCATTGTAGGGGGCGGGGATACATCGAGCGAATATGCTCAAGTTCTAGTTCAGGATGCCAACGTAATTACTATGGTGATTCGAGCCAAAGATTTGTCGCGAATGATGGAGTCGAATCAAAAAGCTTTGACGAGTCTCGTCGAAGCCAAAAAGGTCCGGCTGTACTTAGAGACTGAACTTACGGAAGTGCAGGATCAAGATGGGAAGCCACTGGCGATTTCTAGCAATCCGGATCAAATGCCTCCGGAGAGCTTTGATAAAATTCTTTTTGCCATTGGGGGTACGACTCCTATTAATTTTCTTTTGACCGCCGGCGTGGACTGTGAAAATAATTGGCCGAAATATTCTGAAACGGGCGCTACCAATATTGCGAATCTTTATCTTTCGGGAGATTTGGTGGCTGGTAAATTGGGAGGGTCCATTATTACTGCCTATAATTCTGCGTTTCGATCGGTCCAGGAATTCTACCCAAGGTTGAAGTAATATGATTTCTCCTTATCACGAAGAAATTTCGAAGCATTACGAGAAGTATCCTTATCCGGCGTATCCACTTTTGGGATTTGGGGCCTGGTCTCAGCTAGAGTCCGTGAATCTTAAAAATTGGAGAATAGAAGGTGAAGTTCGTAGCGTGTGGATTGTGGGCTGCGGAACGATTGCCCCTATGATGTTTGGTCGTCGCAATCCTGATGTTTCAATTTTTGCGAGTGATTTTTCAAAGTCTGTTTTAAATGTATTGAAGCGTCGGCTCCTTCTTTTTGGCGTGAGGAATGTGAAGCCTGTGCATGAAGATCTCATGGAGACTCGCTATCAGGAGGCTTTTGATGCCATAGACTGCTTCGGAGTTCTTCATCATACTTTTTCTCCAAGCCTTGGGCTGGACAGACTTGTGAACGCTTTGCGCACAGGAGGAGTTTTGCGGCTTATGATTTATCGTCGTGAAGCTCGTCATCTTATAGAAGACTTAAGACGCGAAGTAGTCGAAATGGGGATTCGCGAGCTTTCTGGGGTTAGAAAATTTCTCAGCGGTCGGAAAGTTGACTTGAAGGGAGATCTTTCGAGCTCTTCTGGAATTGCGGATGCTCTACTAAATCCCATTGTTCATACCTTCGATGAAGAGGCTCTAGAGAGTTTGCTGAAGACCCAGCCGCGGCTAAAAATTTTGAAAAGGTCGGAATCTGGTAATTGGACCCTCTATTTACAGAAAATGGGTCAGGGCACCTAAGTGCCCTGACCCATTTCCAGATAGCCCACACGGGCTTCATTAAATTTTAGGCCTAGCTCCATACCGACACGAGGAACTTCCGTTAGGTTCTGAAACTTTGTTCGAATATTGAGGTGTGCGCCCGACTTCAATTTAATTTGAAGATCAAATTTTTCTCCGAGATAAGTAAGCTCTAAAATTTCACCTTTAACTGCTGAAGCAGGATCGATTTTAACTTCCTCGGGTCTTAAGTAGACTAAAACGGCTTGACCAGAATTCACGGGAATTTCTTCTTTTAAATTTAAAGAAAAATCCGCCATTTTGATTCCAACGAAACCGCTAACCTTACTTTCAACTTTTCCCTCCAGGAAATTTGTGACGCCCATAAAATCGGCGACAAATTTTGTTCTCGGCGAATGATAAATTTCCGTGGGCGTTCCTATTTGCTCAATTTCGCCCCGATTGATGATGACGATGCGGTCGCTCATACTGAGAGCTTCAATTTGATCATGAGTTACATAGACGGCGGTAATCGATAGTCGTTGCTGCACCCTTCGAATTTCTGCGCGCATTGTCTCGCGGAGTTTTGCATCCAAATTAGAAAGGGGTTCATCAAAAAGCAGAATCTTGGGTTCGACAACCAGCGCGCGAGCAAGTGCCACGCGCTGCTGCTGGCCGCCTGAAAGCTCAGAGGTTCGGCGATCTTCGAGACCATTCAGTCCCACGATCTCGATGATCTTCTGCAGGCGGCTTGTTTTTTCACTGCTAGAGAGCTTTCGAAACTTAAGACCGTAGGCAACATTCTGGCGAACATTCATATGAGGAAAAAGCGCATAGCCCTGAAAGACCATTGCAGAGTCCCGCTTGTTAGGGGGCCGGTTGGTTATCTTTTCTCCATTCAGTAAAATCTCTCCGCTCGTGGGCTTTTCGAATCCTGCCAGCATTCGAAGTACAGTGGTCTTTCCACATCCTGAGGGGCCAAGCAGCGTAAGGAGTTCACCCGGGCGAAGAGTCAAATTGAAATCTTTGACTGCGATGACTTCCTTCTTAGAATGTCGGTCAATAAAGACTTTCTTGAGGTGTTCGAGTTTAACTTCGGAACTCATTCAATAATTTCCTTTGCTAGTAGATTGCGCCCCAAAAGGAGTCGAATCAAACCAAACGCTGCCAAGACCAAGACAATCAAAATTAAACAGAGTACGGCCGCTGCACTAAATCGAAGCATCTCTGTTTGGGCAAGCGTCAATACCGTCATATGCTTCCAATTCGCCGAAACTATAAAAATGACGGCGCTTACAGCTGTCATGCAGTGAACAAAAACATAAGCAAGGCCTGTAAAAATCGCGGGCTTAATCATGGGCAAGGTAATTTCCCAAAAAACTCGCTGAGTCGTTGCTCCAAGATTCGTGGCCGCCTCTTCAATCGCTGGATCGATCTGCATAAGGGAGGCTTTTGCCGATTCAATCGCCACCGGCATATTTCTGAATACAAAGGCCAAGATAATAATAAAGGCTGTGCCTGTGAGAAGTAGCGGTGCTTCGTTGAAAGCCAAAACATAACCGATTCCGACTGCCGTTCCGGGCAGAGCAAACGGAAAAATCGCAAGAGTATCCAGGAATTTTCTGCCGAAGAATCTTTTCCGAACGACCAGGAATGCGATCAAGAGGCCAAGTGCGCCAGCTATAGGAGTGGCAATAGCGGAAAGCATGAGCGTATCAATAATTGTTTGTCCACCGACCTTCCAAATATAAGTAAAGTTTTCAAGGCTCAATGAATAATCGAGTCCCCAAGATTTTGTGAAGGCGCCGGCAAGGACAGTGCCGTAGAGTATCAAAATAAAGACACAGATAGATCCCGCAACAAGGCCGAGAAAAAATCGAACGGGCTTTGACGTCAGCTCGCGTCCTGTGCGCTGTGGCTTTCCCGAAACCGTAACAACCGCCTTCTTCTGCACATAGTATTTTTGAAGTAAGTAAGCACCCACACAGGGAATCAACAAAAGATTGGAAAGGGCAGCGCCGAGCGGCAAGTTTCCAGAGCCCGTAAACTGCAGATAGGCCTGAACTGATAGAACATCGAATTTTCCAGAAAGTAGCATCGGAGTTGCAAAGTCAGCAAGGGATGTCACAAAGACAAGCAGCCAGGCCGAGAAAATGCCCGGAAGACATAGCGGAAAAGTAATATCCAAGAATGTTCTAAATCTAGAGGCGCCGAGGTCTAGCGCAGCATCTTCAATCGCCCCGTCAATACCTTGCAAAATTCCTAGGATCGTCAGATAGGCGAGTGGAAAAAGCGAGATGCATTGAACGAGAACAAGGCCTGGCAATCCATAAATCGAAAAATTCTCTAAGCCAAAAAAGTTTGTGATGTAACCATTTTTGCCAAACATCAGAATGACCGAGAGCGACAGCATGAAGGGCGGAGAGATAATGGGAAGTGTTGCTAAGAACTTGAGCGCCCCTTTTCCTTGGACTCGGGTTCGGGCCACCAAAAAGGCAAAGAGAAATCCGATACCGCAGGAGATTGTTGCACTCAGTGTGCCAAGTAAAATGGAATTGAAGAAGCTCCTGCGTAGCCAGGGTTTCTCAAAAATTGAGAGATAGTGTGTGAATGAAAAGGCCCCCTCAGAGTAGAGGGAAAGCTTGAAAGTAGAAAAAATTGGCCATACGACAAAGAGCAAAAGCAGCGTGAAAAGAATCAGCACGCTGCTTCCAACAAAGCGATCCTTCATTGCACTATGTCCACTAGGTATTGACCTTTGAATTCCAAAGATTGATTAATCGCTCTTTGTTCTGACCCGCCCAGTCCATATTGACGTCGATCAGCTTGAGCCCCTTGGGAAGGATGGCTTCTTTTTTCATTTCAACGCCCTCTAGAAAAATAGGAACGTAATAGCCATCCGCTAAAATTTGCGATGCTCTCGGACTATACATCCACTCAATTAACTGGGCGGCGAGTTCGGGCTTGGGCCCACCTTTAATTAAAGAGACTGCAGAGACTTCGTAGCCCGTTCCATCGAGGGGAATCGAAATCTGAATGGGAGCACGTGATTCTTCGACGAGCCGGATGATGTCATGAAAATAACCCACAGCGAGAACGGTTTCACCAATGGCAACATTCTTGGTCGGAGCCATTCCAGATTTAGTATACTGAGAAATATTTTTGTGGAGACTCTTCATATAATTGAAGGCCTTCTCTTCACCCATACTCTGAATCAGAGCAGTCAAAAGATTATAGGAAGTTCCTGAAGTTCCGGGATTAGGAATTTGGATCATTCCTTTCCACTTTGGATCCAGCAATTCCGACCAGGTCGTTGGAATTGTTAGATTCTTCTTTTCGAGCTGACTTTTGTTGGCAGCAAAAACCAAAATTCCTTGGTAAAGCCCGTTCCAGTAACCCCTCTCATCGCGCAAGCTCATCGGAATTTTCTCGGTGGTTTGAGATATATAAGGAGTTGTTAGATCTTTGAACTTTAGTTCTGCGTGTCCGATTCCCACGCCGCCTAGCCAGAGCGCCGCCTGTGGGTTATTTTTCTCGGCTTCAATTCGGGCAGAAGCCTCACCGGTCGCAAGCCTGACAAATTCTACTTTAATCCCAGAATCTTTTTCAAAACCTTCAGCGAGTTTCTGTGCGACGCTCTCTTCGAGGGACGTATAAATTGCAATTTTGTTTGCCGAAAAAGGCTTGGAGCAGCCAGCCACAAGACCCAAAACTCCGACCAGACCGATGAGATATTTCATGGAACCTCCTTTAAATGACCTTCCGCCTAAACTCTATCGAATATTCATGAACTTATGGGTCTGAAGACTCAGCCTCCAGCGCGGATTGTCTTTGACCAACTGAATGCACCATTCCAGATTCTTCGGGGGCAAATATCCAGCTTCAAAGGCTGGGCTAATTAAATAATGATCGGCTTCAACGCCTGGCTTAGGAATTCCCTGCCCATATGCGCGGACGTATTTTAGTTCATTGGCCTTCAGTTGTCGTAGGGTATGCTCGGCGGTTTTGGGAGAGACCGTAATCCAGTCAATTCCAGAAGGGACCTTTTGAAGTCCGTTTGTCTCGATTGCCAATTTATAATCCTGACCCTTGAGGGCACTCACGAGTTCGTCGTCGACTTGCAAGGTGGGTTCTCCACCCGTCAAAATAATCCAGCCCGCAGAATTAAGCTTTTTTAGCTCCGACAGAATTTCTGACGAATTCCATCTCTTAAAAGAAGTAAATTCTGTATCGCAGTCGAAGCCTTCGTTTTCTTTGGAACACTGCAAATTGCAGCCCGCGAATCTCAAAAAAATATTGGGTGTGCCACTTCGGATGCCCTCGCCTTGGAGGCTAAAAAAGAATTCGTTTATTGCATAAGTCTTCATGGGCGGTACTCACATCGCGCAGTACATGTTTCCTCTAAAATTACCGCCGTCAGGAGTGGGAGCTTTGGTTTGATTCGATCGTAGATCCATCGAGCAACTTCTTCTGTCGTGGGATTCTCGAGCTTCAAAGTTTCATTGAGGTGCCAATGATCTAGATATTCCAAATTGAGGGGGCTGATGGCCTTTTTGATCTCTTCATAATCCAAAATCATTCCAGTCTCAGATCCGGAGGTTTTCAGTTCATTCCCTTCGCAAACAATGCGACCCACCCAGGAATGGCCATGAAGACGACGACACTTTCCTTCGTGATGGGGGAGTTGATGGCTGGCTTCGAATCTAAACTCTTTTTCTAACTTCCACATGATGAAATCCTAATTCGCACTTTCGTAAATCGTTGGATCCGATACTTTAGCAAGAGCAAAGGCCTCTTTGCGTTCCACGCAAGTTCCACACTTTCCACAATGCTTTTCTCCACCTTTATAGCAGCTCCAGGTTTTGGAGAAAGGAACATCCAAGTCCATTCCACGCAAAACAATTTCTGACTTTGTTTTGGCGAGAAAAGGCGCGAAGACCTCGAGTTGCTTCCAATCACAAATTTTCGCCACCTCTTGGATCGCACGAACAAACTCAGGGCGACAATCGGGGTAAATGGCATGATCCCCGCCGTGAGCAGCATAAACCACACCATCGAAATTTTTGCTCAGAGCCGCTGCCATAGCGACGGAGAGGAATATCATATTCCGATTGGGTACAACGGTCAGCTTCATGCTTTCTTCGGTATAATGCCCCTCAGGAACTTCGACGCTTGAATCTGTTTGGGAATTGCCAGTCATAATGGGGCGCAGAGCTCCCAGGTCAATCACTTGATGTTGAACTCCAAGAGTCTTGGTTATATGCGCAGCCAGTTCCAATTCTTTGCGATGCCTTTGACCATAAATAATACTTAAGCATGCAACTTCGTCTTTGCGCGCCAGCAAATCAAAAAGCGCCACAGTGGAATCAAGACCACCACTATATAAAAGAACCCACTTTTTCATGATCTAGGGCGTCTTTAGCATAGGAGTATTGTCAGGTCTCGAACGGGATCTGGATATTACGTTAAGTGGTTAAATGCCCTAAACATGGAATATTTATGGCCATACGACACTTAAATTGAATCCGAACTTTATGTCCTGAGGGCGGCAGACCAATAACAGGGGCGCGGGGCCCCTCACGGGACACCTGCTAGTGTCATCATCAAACCGGAATAACTTCTAGAACCTCGGGAATTGCATCCTTCAGACGCGTTTCGACACCCATTTTGAGAGTCATAAGCGACGAGGGACATCCAGAGCAGGAGCCCTGCATTTTTAAATAAACAAATCCATCTTCAAATTTTTCAAAAGTAATGTCTCCACCATCGAGAGCAACACTAGGCCGAATCTCAGCATCCAGAATCTCGCAAATTTTCTTCTCAATCTCAGACAGGTTCTGGGTGGATTGTTCTACGGGGACGACCACTTGCTTTCCAGAAACCAGAAAGTCTTTCATCTTCTTCATGACAACTTCATTGAGCTCCATGAGCTTGTCTTGATTTTTAACTGTCAATGTGACGAAATTTTTTCCGATCATCACAGCAGAGACCTCGGGGATCTGAAAGAGATCTTCAGCCAACAAAGATTTACCTTTGGCGGATTCGGAGTGAGTAAAATTTGCAGCACCACTGGGGATTAGCGTGACGTTGGTGAGATACTTTAGAGTTTCTGGATTGGGGGTGAATTCAAGATTAATTGTGATTTCGCTCATGGGCACAACATAGAACAGATTTCAGGTTTTGTGTGGAGATTTAACCTTCATCTTTTAAGCGGGCTTTAAGGCCCTTTCGGCGCCGAATAAGCCAATAGAGAAGACCGAAGACCACTAGGCTGATTGCGAAAATTCCCACATAGACCTTCATTTCCTTAATAAAGTCCAAGATTGCGTCACCATAGAGATAGATCAAAGTAATTTGAGTGGGAATGCTCAGAAGGGCTGCAGATCCATCTACGAGAATGAATTTACTAGGGGGGACTCCAAACATCCCGCAGGAAAAATGTCCTGGAAGTCGCAGGCCTGGAGTAAATCTAAAAATTCCCGCGGTCCAATAGCCATACTTTTTCATCCAGGTGGATATACGATCAAAATTGGATTGATTAATAATTCGATCGACCCACTTTCGACGACCCGGATGTTTTCCGACATAGCGACCCGCAAAGAAAACGATCATATCACCTAAAATTACAGAGCCGAAGCCGACAAGTATTGCGGAGTAAATGGTGATACTTCCAGTAGCACCATCCGGAGGGGGATAGAGATCAGGACGCGAGCCGACATGAGCGCAGAGCCCGAGCGCAATAATAATAAATTCTTCGGGAAGTGGTAGACCGAAGCAGGTCGCAAGCATAATCAGGGCAGCCGCTGGCAATACAATCTCGGGTGAATAAGCGTAGGCCATCATCCATTCAAACAATTGATCTTCCAGGCCAGAGATGCTGGAGAACAGATTCACTGCGCGAGATCCCGACCACCCCTTTGTGACTTCGGCACTAAGCGTGTATTCAGCAATGCTGTCGTTTCAAACGGAGCTGACTTAATGGCTTCGAACCAAGGAATCGAAGGTAGATAGAGATCTCTGATTCGATGAATGAATTTTAAGGTTCTAAATCCATCAAACCAAATATGAATGGCTTGATGAAGTACGGTTGCTTTTGCGTTGCGCATTGCAAGACTCTCTAGTGCTTCTGGAAGTCCCATTTCTTCGCAAACACGAAGAGTCCAAAGTCCTCTTCTTTCATCTTGGAGCAAGAGTTCTCGCCAATGGGCAATCTTTCGATTCTTAGAAAAAACTTCAAGACTCGCAAGTAGGCTTTTGAGAACCCAAAAAATCTCAGGATCGTAAAACTCAATTTCACGGCCCGACTTGAGAGATAGAATGTTTTTTCGAATTGAGGGGCCGGTACCAAATGGCACGCGATCAGAGAGCCTACCTGAGAGTCGAATGGGTTTTGTCCGCGCTTCAGCAACCTTGCCGAGTTTCGAGGCCTTATTGAGAAAATAAAAGTCTTCGCCAGCTTCAAGCACGGGAAAGCCGCGAACCTTTATGTACGTATCCCAGCGAAAGGCAAGGCAACTTCCGATTGTGGGAAAAGCATAGGGCGACTTAGAGAATTTGAGACCGGCTGGGTAGTAATGGAGAAATAGATCGTAAATTTTTGTGGCGAGCTTTGCGTGTATATCATCTGAAGTGGGCTCATGGGTAAATGGAAATACAATCGATTGAGCGTCTAAATCTTGAACTCCCGAAAAATAATCATCGGGCAGCTGAACATCAGCATCTGTCGAATAGATCCATGGGGATCGAATCTTTCCACGATGCGCAATCCAAGCGGCGAGATCTCCTCCCATTTTTCGGGCAAGTCCAACGCCTGTTTTTAGGGGAAGAAAAAATGGCGAAATACTTCGATTGAGAATGCAGATGTCGAGATCGCCAGATTTAACATGACTGACAGGTTGTTGAATCGCAGAGCGTCCAGCCAAATTTAAAATCAAATTCAAATTATCGAGACTAATATGTTCGCCTGAATCAACAGACGAATTAACCACGAGGATCGCCAGCACTCTGCGACCAGAGGCGGCTAGCTTGAGAGAGTTCAAAGTACTTTCAAAGCTCTGACTCTCATTTCGAATAGGCACAACAACGCAGTCATCGAATAAAAGCTCGGCGAAAGGGCGATACCAATCCTGTACATCTGGATGTGCATAGTTTTCGAAGTATTTCTTCGCAGTTCTCTGCATTTCTTCTACAGGTCTTTAGTGGACCGAAGGTCTGAGGGGTAGAGCTAAAAAAATTCTAGCTTCGATATCCAAAAGCTCTTCCAATCGATTTAAGACATTCCTTTCATCAAAGTATTTAAGAGCAAGCTGAATAAAAAGCTCATGATGTCGCACTTCAGCATCTGCAAGGGAAGAGTAGAAGTCTTTAATCAAAGGATCGGGATGATTTTCCCCGATCAATCTGAAGCGCTCACATCCACGAGCCTCTACAATTCCAAAAATGAGTAGACGATCGAGAAGCCCATAGTCTTGTCCATGCTTCTCATGCTGCAGGAGTTGATTCACGTAGGGGTCGCGTTCATCGGAAGCGAGCTGAATTCCACGTTGTTGTAAAATTCTCCAAACCTGATGAAAGTGCATGAGCTCTTCTCGCGAAAGTTGGATCATCGATTCGACCAGCTCCACTCTATTTGGATAGCGAACCACGAACTGTAGCCCCGTTGTTGAAGCCTTTCGCTCACAGGCAGCATGATTCACTAAGAACGAATCAAAATTGCGAAGTGCAATCGGGAGCCATTCGGAAGGAGTTTGAGCCTTCAGTTTGATTTCTGGAATGCTCATTCGATCACAAGAAAGCTAGCCTCTTTGACTGCCTTCTTCACTTCATCCAAACTTACCTTCGAGTCCTTGGAGACTTTAATGACCGCAACCCCTGTTGTATGGCTGATGCGAACACTTTCAACGCCCTTGATCTTCTCGAGAGCCGTAGTAACTTTCTTTTCGCATTCGCCGCAGACCATTCCTTTAATTTTAATACTCATATCATTTGGCGCATCCGCAGCGCTAAGTAGCGCTGGAACGACCAAACTGGCAATTAAACTAAACGCAATTTTCATCATGACTTTAAGCTCCTCTTTTTTGGAACTTTATGAAAGGCTTCGCTGAGGGTCAATATGCCAGCATCATCATTCTTAGTTACGGGATGATGATCACATCAAATGTTTCAGAAAAAATTCTAGAGAATTGCCGATTTCCAAGACTTGGTTGCTGCGCTCGATAGAACCATGGCCCTCATTGGCAAAGAATATCAAATCCGCGGCCAGTCCCTTCGCCTTCAGCGCCTCATAAATTTGTAAGGCTTCACCCGCAGGCACACGTGGATCTGAGGCACCTTGAATTATAAGGAGCGGATCCTTTACGCCATCGAGATAAGTGGTCGGCGATAATTTCACAAGCGCATCGCGATCTTTCTCTGGATCTCCGTATTCACTGATTCGAAGCTTGCGGCGATAAGGGGCTGTATTTTCCAAGAACGTGACGAGATTACTCATTCCCACCAGAGCGACTCCCGCTTCATAAGCTCCCGAGAATTTGGTCATGGCCATAAGGGTCGAATAGCCTCCATAGGAGTAGCCCATCACGCCAACTTTTGGAGCGCGCCCATTTTTAGTCCACTTGCTCTTGATGAACAAAGCTGCGTCTTCAATATCGGTGATCACATTCAAGCGACGTGGGCCGTCGTCTGCGCTGATCCACTCTTTGCCGTAACCATCTGAGCCGCGAACATTGGGTTCAACATAAACGAATCCAGCGTCTACAAAAATCTGAGCATAGACGGAGAACCCTGGTCGACTCTGTGATTCGGGGCCTCCGTGAAAATGAACAATGACGGGACAGGGTTCATCACAAGCAATCGGCCTTCTTACTAGCATGGGTATTTTAGTTTCATCGCGAGCCGTATAAAATTCCAAATTCGCTGAAGCAAAACTTTCTAGATCTACCTCCGGGGCATTGGGACTAAGCCACTTCTTTAGTTCTTGTTTCTCAAAGTCATAGACATAAGTTGAAGGTGGCTCATTTGATTTCTCGATGCTCAAGCTGATAAATCTTCCAGATTTTGAAAAGCTTCCTGGGCGGACTTGATCCGCTTCCATTTTTAAAGCTGGTAGTGGTTTCAGCGTGCGGAGGTCTAGAAAATTTATTTTAGAGTATCCGTCTTCATTGGTTGTATACACCAACCGAGTTCTCGCTCGATCTAATCCGAACGAATCCACATCATGGTTAATTTCCTCAGTAAGTGGATTAAAAGCCCCATTCTTCAAATGGTAGAGTCGTCGGAAATTTCCAAACATATTGGTTTGAACAATGAATTCTCCCGTTACTGTTCCATACTGCATCCAAATTTCTTCATTCTTGCCTTGGCCAAAGATGGGGACCAATTTTTTCGTCTTCAGATCTAGTTCAAAAAACTCAGATTGTAAGGCGCCCGACCACTTGGCGATGAGTAGCTTGGAGTTTCCTTGTACATCGGCCACATTCCAATTGCCCTCTTGATTCAGAATTTCCTCAATGTTTTTAGTTTCAAAATTGTATCGATAGATCGTTTGAGAGCTTGGGCTTTTATCATTCGCCGAAAAATACAAGTAGTTGGAGTCGTCGCTCATTACTTGATACCGAGCCTGAACTCCCACTTTCTGAAAAATCTTGAGCAGCGGCCCACCCTGAGTGGATTGAATAAAGAGTCCTGGATTTTCTTCACCTGCCCTATCTCGAGAAAGGATGAGATGCTTTTCATTGGAAGTCAGTCCAGCAAGATAAGTCGGATCTTCACCGCCAGTAAGCTGGCTCGGGAAGCCAACGCTTGAGTCCAATTTCCAAATCTGGGGTCGCCCAGTAATTCCCCAGGTAAAATAGAGAGCGGTTCCATCATTGGAAATAATTCCTCGGCCCTGCCCTCGAACATCAAGCATTCTCTGAATCTGTCGAGAGAGTTCCGGTCTGAGTTGCTTAGGAGCGAAGCGATTAATCACTTCGGGTGGTAGGGAGCTAATTCCGTGCCCCTTATAGGAGGATTCGGGAGGTATAAGAGCAGCGCCCTTCGTGCAGGCGAAGTTCAACGAGCTCAATGTGACTAGGGCTAATAATTTATTTTTCACTCTTTGATTAAAACGATTTATAGAAGCAGACGAAAGGAGTTTTATCTAAGAGAAATGAATCAAAAGAAATTTTGGGTAGGGCTATTTTTATCGTCTAGTCTTTTGGTGGCGGGAATTGCTGCATGGCTCTTTCTGCTGCCACCAGAGAGGACTTCAGATAGGGCCGATTCGGCCCCTCTGGAGCTGGATTCGGATGGAGTCGAGGCCGAATTGATGATGGCCAGGGCGGAGGCAATTCTGAAGAGCGGGGATTTGGAGGCTGCAGCCAGCGCCTACAAGAGGCTTCAAGAAAGGTTTGCTGACCATCCTTATGGTGCAGATACGACAATGGGAAGCGAAGCCGCAGAGGCTCTTGCGGCCGTTGAGTGCCTTCGAAGTCGACCACTCAAGCAATCGATACCTCAAACTTTTGAGGTTTTTTGGAACGATTTTTTGAAAGATTTATCGGAAAGTAATATTGAGAAAATCTCAAAACTTATGAGCTGTCGGTTTTCTGTGGGCCGATTGGAGACAGACTTTGAATTCAATCTCGATCAGGCAGCAGGTCTACCGGTGATTCTTGAAATAATTCTAGGATCGGAGTGGCGGCCGGCGGCTTGGGGTAGCGAGAAATATTATGTGTTCGAATCGGAGTCCGACAAGGTTAGTGGACTAGAGTATTCCATTGGCTTTGTGGAAGAAGAGGGCGCTTGGCGGTGGAAATCTTTTATTACGAATTCTGATTCAGTATTGGAGAGGATGCAGTGGTCGGGGCGCCCATTCCAGGAGGATCCGAGCGATTCGTTCTAAATCCATAGATAAATCCGTTCGTCCACTGCAGTGAATTTATCAAAATTCCACAAAAATTATTCCAAGGTGGGCGGGCAAACATGAATAAACCTGGAATGATTAAAAGAATTCCAAGCCACTGAATTTTTCTCTCGATGCCGCGTTCGCGAACCAACTTTCCCTGAGCGCGACCATAAGCAAACATGACGTTTCGAAATCTTTCTATGTTCTCCGGTCTGTGGTGAAAAACGAGCGCCTCGGGGTTGTGAAAAATTCTGTATCCAGATTCTCTCAGACGCAAGTCGAGCTCGATGTCTTCGCCAGGAAAAAGATCTTCACGAAACCCACTGAACTTCAGAAATAAATCTCGCCGATATGACGTATTGCACAGTGGATTGTGTAGGCATTCCCTGACATTGCCACCATCTTTCTGGAAAAAATCTATCCAGCGCTTGGAGAGTCTAAAGAATTTCTCGACACTCCACTGAAATTCTGAAGACTCCGGCGGGGCTCGGTGAGGGCCGCCAACTGAGTCGGCTTGTGGAAAATTGTGATAGGTTTCATTGAGTTTGAAGAGCCAATCGGGAGTGGCTCTGCAGTCGGCATCCATAAAGGCAATCCACTCAGATTGGGCTTTGGCCGCCGCAAGATTTCGGGCGCGACCAGGGCCCACTTTTCCAAACTCCAAAAGTTCGATGCGCTGCGGAGACAGTTTGCAGTATTTTTGAATCCGACTTTTCGTATCATCCGTAGACGCGTCATCGATTATCAGGGCTTTAAAATCGGTATGAGTTTGATCAAGCAAACTCTGCAAACATTCGTCGATAAGCTCGGATTCGTTGTACGCAGGAATGATGACCGTGATTTGTGACATATTGCCTTTAGTTATTCGCCCATCGTGTAGTGAACTGCTAAATTATAAGGATGGAACTTGAGCGAAGGAAGCGCCATTTTTATCGCCGACTTACCAAGATTCTTTCTTGGATTACGGGCATCTCCTTGGGCTCCACAGCTTTGATTATATTGGCAGTTCTGGTCGGAATTACAATCTATGTCCGAACGGATTCATTTCAAAACGGCCTGAGAGATCGAGTGCTTGAGATTGCAAGAACGGAACTGGATGCTTCCATCACCTTTGAATCAGCTCGGGTGGATGTGTTTAGTTTTGAGCCGAAGATCCATTTGCAATCCGTGAAATTCGTGAATGAGAAGAAGAAGGTGGGAATTGAGATTGAGCGGATCTCAGTTGGAATTTCGGTTTTTTCTCTCCCACTCTTAGCATTTCAACAATTAGTTTTGTCGACAGCGGAGGTTCAAGGTCTTCGATATGCCATTACAGATACAAAGACGCTCAATCGATGGGCAGATGTGATGCGGCCTCGAAAGGGTCTTTTACCTTCGCGATTTCAAACTTCGATTCAACGTATCATTTTGACCGATGTTATTTTTGAAGTGGCACTCTCAGAGCAAGATATCTTTAAGCGACCCGTGCGTTCGAGTCTTATAATCGAAAGCGCACAAGTGGGATTATCTCCTGATCAAACTGAGATTTCTGGGTTGATGTCTTTGAACGCGTTGGAGGTTGATGGATGGGGTCCTTATGATGCCCAGCTCATTCTTGATCGTGCATTAATTCGAGGACCGAAGGTTAGCTTCCGAAAGCTTCAGCTAAGGCGAGATTTAGACAATCTAGAATTCTCTGGGCAAATTCAGAATATAGAAAGTCCAATTCTCGATATTCGTGGCTCGACTCAAATAGATTTGGGCTTTTACTTTCAAAAGTTTCAGTTGGAAGGAGCCTTAGAATCAGAATTTAATTTTAAAGGTCCGTGGAATAAGCTGGAGGGCGACGGTAAGACGGACATTGGCAATATGCGATGGCAGACCAAGCGCCTAGAACGGATTTCTGCTGCATGGAAGCTCGCCGATAACAAACTGAGCGTTGGTTCTCTTTCATGGAAAGATGGAGAAGAGATCGGAAGTGGACAGGCAATTTTTCCGTTTTCCAAAGGAGAGAAATTAAAACTTGAGTTAGAGTTCTCGAAACTCGACCTTCATTCGTATTTACCTTTGGTTGATGAAAGCTTGAAAAACTGGAGAGGCACGACTGAGGGCTCACTGCAGTTTGATGGCATTTTTGGAGAGGGCTTGAGCGGCCGATTGAGCTGGGAAATGAAGTGTAAGGATTTTGAGATTAGAAGTTTTGGCACAGACACGAAAATTTTGGAGATGGTGGGGTTTGATCTCAAGGGAACTGCTGATATTTCAAATGAAATGCGAGGACAAGCTCAAGTTTCGATGCAAACACCCGTAAGCAGCTGGCAAGGATCGGCGGATTTCACGAAGTCAGAACTCAATTTCAAGTGGGACTCGAGTCATACGGGTGGTTACTTTGGAAAGCTATTTGACTATGACATTCGACTTTTGGGCGCATTGCCTGGAACCCTGAACGGTCCCTGGGGTGAACTCGTCATGGTGGCAAGTCCAAAGCTTAAGTCTGTTCAGCTGAATAATCAGCGAGTGACGAATCTTCATGGAAATCTTCGGCTCGAGAAACGGAGCTTACTGGCAGATCCCCTCATTGCCGACGAACTCAGCGCCACCGGTGGCATTCATTTTTCAAAGGACGCTCCAGACAAATTTGAGAATTTGCGTTTTCGTGTACGAGAAATTGATTTTCAGGAAATTTTTGGATTTATGAATGTCGAGCCCGAAGACATTTTTGATCTCAACGGATCTGTCTATGGCTCTGGTGTTTTGACGGGACCGCTGCTTCGGCCCAATGGATCGGGTTCATTTATTATTGATGAGTGGGCCATCGGCGAGAGGAGCGGCAAGGCGCACAAGGCAAGGGGGAGCTGGGCGGCATCTCAGGGCATATTTTATGCTGACGACTTTGAGGTTTTCGTTGGTTCAGATCAGACTCCGCTTCGTGGGGATTTGACTGCGGATTCTGACGGCCTCCTATCAGTCTCGATGACCGGCAAAAGAGTTCGCTTGAGTGACTGGATGTTCATATTCAATCAAGACGTCAATGTTCAATCACTGGCGATTTTGGATCTTGAGTATCAGAGAGAAATTCCAAGTCTCCGATTTTCTGCTGAACTGACAGAAACGAGCTTTGCAGGAGTCGGAAAAGAAGATTCCACCGTAAAGTTCAATTGGATTAAGAATAAAATTGAGGGTTCTGGAAAAATATTTGGTGACGATCTTCAGGTTGATTTTAATTCAGAGCAAGATTCAAAGAGCAGAAGTTCACATTGGAAATGGAAACTTTCAAAATTGAATGTCAGTCCATGGCTGCCATTCTTTGAAGATTCACGCTTAGAGGCCTATTGTTCAGGGCATGGTGAGGTTTCAATGCTTCAAAAAGTGAATCCGGAAAAGGAGATGATTGCGGGGCTCGTCTCAGATCTCGGTGAGTATTCTGGAGTGTTCGAGGTGTTGGAGGCCGGCGTCCAAAGAACGCAGCTCGTTCTGCAAAAGTTCGATCCATTTAAGATTGTGATTTCAAAAACACCGAGTGGTTGGCCGCGGTACGAAGCCAGTAAGATCAAAGTTCATTCGGGAGATCGTCTCCTGACCCTATCCGGATTTTATGAATCTGCTCGGAGCTTTCAGATCTCAACCGTTGGCGCAACTGATCTCCGCGCATTGGCTGGATTGAATCCGGTGTTTGCCCGATCTGAGGGTGTGCTCGATGTGGATGGTCGATTTACGGAGGCTGGGTTCACTGGTCGAGCTAAGCTGGCCGGAGGCCTTTTGACATTTCAGAACTCAAATATTGTTGTGAAGGAAGTTGGGGCGGATCTTCGAGCTGATCAATCTAATTTTGAGCTTGTACGATTAAATGGAAATTTCAGAGAAGGCACAATGAGTGCTTCCGGTAAATTTCGTTTAACACGTACGGGAGTGGAGAAGACAAAGCTTGGAATTCAATTGGATCATATTTTGCTGCAACCAGAAACCGGAGTGAGCCTTCGAGCGTCCGGGCCCCTGGATCTAATCAAGAACGATGGACCCGGCGAAGTTTCTGGGAAGCTATTTATTAACGATGGCCTGTTTCGCCGAAGGGTCGATTTGAGATCGGACCTCATGAAGTTTTTTGAAAATGAAAGAAGGACATTTACGTCAAAGGACGCCGAAGGCTCCGATTGGAAAAATTGGAGGATGAATGTCCAACTTGTGACTGCAGATCCCTTTGCCATTCGAAATAATATTGGCGAGGGAGCGGTGAATTTTAATTTGGCGATTCGCGGGACTTCTGGAGATCCCCGTTTGGTTGGAAATATGGACATTCAAAGAGGTCAATTTAGTTTTAATGGTCGTCAATTCACAATTCAGTCAGGAGCCGTTCAATTTCAGAACCCCGACTCGAATGTTCCAAACTATGATATTCGAGCTGATACAGAGGTCGGGGAATATCGCGTTTCAATGAAACTTCAGGGAGGGCCCGGAAGTCAGAAGATTCTTTATTCCTCGGAGCCCTATTTGTCTGAAAAAGATATTATCAGTCTCATCTCTTTCGGTATTCCTTCGTCTTCTGCGGAATTAAAAGGCCAGGATCAAACTCGGTCGGTCTCTTTTACTGGGCTTTCGTTTGTAACGGGTGGCTTACAAGATAAAATTGAGAGCCGTCTCTCGCAAGATTTGGGAATCCAGAGATTCCAATTGGGGCCCTCTTTCTTTGAGGAAACCGGACGAGCCGAGCTTCAGTTTACCGTTGGTACTGATTTGATTCGAAATAAACTCGCCGTCAATTATTCGAATTTTATTTCAGCAGCCGGTGGCCATCGAGTGGAATTGGACTTTAGGGTAAACAGAAATGTGAGTTTAATCGGATCGTGGAGAGACGTTCGAGAAGAACAAGGCAAGACTGGCGAGAACACCGATGATTTTGGAGGAGACCTCAGGTTTAGATTTGAGTTTGAATGATGAATTTTATTAAAATTTTTGCCCCCATCCTTCTTCTTAGCAGCCATTCGTTGATTGCGGATGTTGTTCAAATTGAAGTGGTTACGATTGAGCCGTCGTCCGAGTCGGAGAATGTCTTGGACTCTCTTCCGTTTAAGAAGGGAGATATTTATGAACCAAGGTTTGTCTCCATTTCGGATCGACTTTTAAAGGCAACAGAGAAATTTGATGCTGTCGAAGTTGAATGGCGAGAGTCGAATCAAGAGTTCTACGTCAGAGTTTCGACAAAGGAGTTTTTTGAATCGATTTCATGGCGAGGTGATCGTGTCGCTGAGCGCTCAACGATTGAGAGAAACTGTGTATTGCCAAATGAGTCCATCAACCTCTCCCAAGAGCGATTGAGTCAAATTAATCGATGTGCCTCGGGAGAACTCCAAGCAACTGGATACTTAGATGCGCAAGTGATTATAGCCACCTCTGATAAAAATTTGGAATTCGAAGCACATTTGGGCAAACTCTATACGGTACAAAATATTGAAGTTCAGGGGATATCAAGTTCTCTGCAAAAGTCTATCATTCGCCAGCTCTTTTCTGAGGTGGGAAAGCCATTTCGCCCACTCAAAGTGAAGGATGATACATTGGTAATCCTCAGAAATCTTCTGCGCGAGGGATACTATTTTGGCGAAGTATATCAGCCCCTCTTGCAAATTATTCCAGCTGATCACAGCGTATCACTTTCGTGGAAAGTGAATCTCGGCGAACACTTTGATATTCGCTTTTTGGGCGAATATCTCTCAAAGAATCCCCTTAATGAAATGCTTGCGAGGGAGGAGACACTTCCCAAATGGTTCCTCGAAGAGATTCAGGACATTATTACCGGAGAGCTTAGGGCTGACGGGTTTTTGGATTCCGAAGTATCAATTCGAAGGTCAACTGGTACCGGAGGCGATCAAACGATCAAAGTCGTAACTCTTCGTGGCAAGCGCTACGAATTATTGAGTCCCGATTTAATCGGTGTATCTGATCAGAAGAAGGTTTTGTCTGTTATCAAAAGTTTCTCCGAACTCAGAAGTGGAGCGGCATTCAATCGGGAGAAATATAAGAGCACAGTAAACGAGGCGGTAGGCAGTGCTCTCTTCGAGGCAGGATATTTAGATGTTCAAATTCGAGGAATCGATTTCACGATAGATAAGGAAAAGGCGCGAGTTCGGCCAGTTATCTATATGTCTGAAGGGGAGCTTTATAAAGTTCGCTCATTCAAATCTGTTGGAGTCCAAGATGAGTTCAAGGGCTTGCAGGAATTGAAGGATTTTCAGCGAGCTTCCCGAGAGGGTCGTATCTTTAATCAACCGCTTCTCGAACGGCTGAAAACTGAATTGGCTAGGTCAATTGTCAGTCAGGGCTTTTTAGACTCCAAAGTGGATTTAAGTTTTCAAAAATCCCGCGAGCAAGTGGATATTGAACTTAAGATTGTCCCTGGTTCTCAGTATCGCGTGGCTCAGATTCTCGTCCGAGGCGCAAATCGTACAAAGGATCGCATATTGCGCGACGAGGCAGGACTAGATGTGGGGGATATTTATTACGATGATGCTGTTCGAGAGGGCGTTGCTAATATTTTGCGATTGGGCATTGCTAGAAGTGTAGACATTCGAGTGCTCGAGAAGGATCCAGACACAGGCGTTGTTTACGTCTTAATTGATATAGTCGAGGCCGCTCGGTTTCGCTTTGAGATAGGACCTGGTTACGGAACCCTTGATGGCATCCGAGGAATATTTAAGGCGACTTATGCGAATATTGGTGGAACTGGTCGACGCCTCAGTTTTTTTGCCAAAGCCAATCTAAAATTAGAGGAGAGTAGGCGGCCCTCTTCCGCCGACGTCTTGGACTCTCGAGAAATTCCCTTTATTGAGAGACGAGCGACGATAGAGTATTTTGAGCCCAGATTTTTAAATCTGCCAGTAGATGGACGACTTTCGTTCTCAAATTCGAAGCAGGACTTGCCACTTTTCGGACTCTTCAAGAACGCATTTTCGACGGCTCTGGACTACAGATTGAATCGAGACATTACTTTTACAACGAGTTATGAGTTGGAATATTCCGATCCCTTCAATGTGGAAAGGGGTAGAAATATCACGGCATTTGATGATGAGACGGCCAAAACGCTCAGCTCAGTTTCTGAAGTCGCCCTCTTTCAATTTTTGGATGATAACTTCAACCCCATTCGTGGCTATCGCACTCGGTTTTTTGGAGCGCTCTTTCATTCGGCGCTCGGTGGGGACAGAAATTTTTGGCAGACGACCTTGAAGCAAGATTTTTATTATCCGATCTGGCAGTTTCAGAAATCTAGAACTCTAGGTTTTGCAGTATCTGGAAATGTAGGATTTTCAGATTTGATGAATCCCACATCAGAGGTTCCCGTTCAGAAGAGATTTTATTTGGGTGGTGAAAATTCAGTTCGTGGTTTTGAGGATCAGGCTATTAATCCACGTGGCCAAGTGGGGGGGCGATCATACTTTTACTTTCAGTCGGAGCTCAATATTCCGATCTTCTCTGGGGTGGATCTATTGGGATTTTTTGATGGAGGAAATCTTTACGCAGAAAACACTCGATGGCGCCCTTGGGGTCTCAGGTGGGGCGGCGGTGGTGGACTGCGTTGGAATACTCCGGTTGGACCGCTTAAGATCGGTTATGGCTTCAATCTTTCTCGTCATCGAATCGATGGAAAGATTGAACCTGTGGGAGCCTTTTATTTTGGAGTTGGAGTCATCTAACCTACCGCGCCACTCGTTCAAGTTTCGATATGATTGGTCTTAGGTCTGTCGCATTATTAAATCGAGAGTCGAAGAATCCCTCGAGTCTAAAAAATCGATTCTTGGGGATATCCGCTGTTACGGTAATCTTCCCCTTCTCGCCGTCTCTTACTTGGATTCGCACTGGTGCTCCGACCAATTCCCAATTTTGGCTTCGCAATCGAGCAGTTCGAGCACATGCGACGGCGCTCGCTTTGCAGACCTTGAACTGAAAACCAAACTTGAAATTATGGTCAGCGGATCGCTTGGCAACAGGAAGAATCAAATTCGATCCCGAGACAGTCACTTCGGCCGTTACCGTGGTTACAGTTTTCTTTGTTTTATAGGCAAAGGTATGAAATTTGGGACACTGAAATTCCTTTTGGCAGTCGACGAACTTTTCAAAATAAATCAGAGCGGCCAAAATTTCATTCTGATCGATTTCACTCCTAACGAGCGCAGGCGTAGGATTCGTTGGCGTTGGCGGTGGCTGAATTTCAAGCTCAAGCGTTGGATCCGGAGGTTCGATAAGAGGATCAGTTAAATTTGGATCGATCGTATTGGCTGATACTCTTGGAGGATTGAGTAAATCTGAGTTATCGACCGCGCGACCCCCGTCTTCGCCGTCTTGAAGGTCTCCGGGATAGACGTCATTGGGGCCGATGGGCTCTTCATTTCCGCATCCTGCCGCGATCAAAGCCGTTAAACTAATAACACCAGTAAGTATAAATAATCTGCACACACTCATGCTGGATGTAGATCGCAAGCGGCGTGCCGGGCGAAAGTGCCCGAATTCTCCCGAAAAATGTCGATAGTCTGCAATCTTTGCGATGTATACGGGTGGTGAATAGCTACTTTGTAGCGACCTTCTTTAGCGACAGGCGCAAGTAGCGTAAGTGAGATTTTCAATATTTATCTTTAATCGAGGTTTGCACGAGCCGAACCAACAGGTACCAGAGCATTTGACACAGCGATCTCCAAAATCGGTTTTCATTCTTTTCCCCTTGAAGAGACAGCCGAAAAGTCCCGGTTCAAGGCTCGACTGAGTTGAGCAATTCAGAGTTTTAGACATGAGCTTCTCGCTGTCCTCGATGTTACAGTCCGATTGATCTGACTTCTCAACTTCTAAAAGAAGTTGAGCGCGCTCCTCTTGACAGGCACTGAGTACCGCCAATTTCTCCAGACCTTCATGGGTGCCCGCGGGAAAGGCAATGCCATCAATGATATCCACACCGCAGTCCTGATAGAATTTTGGATCAAAGCTGGGATCGCGATTGGAATCTGGAGAATTCGCGATACTCCCAATAACCAGAAAGATCTGCAGAATTGATGTCAGCATAAGAGGCTATTATGCAGGACTCATGCCTACCTAAAAACCCAAGAATTTTAATACGGCCCGACGTTCGTAGCGCCCATTTTTGTCGAAAGGAGTTCGTAGAGAACTCCGAATCGAATTCCAGCATCCATGCAGATGGCCTGCTTCCATCCAAAGTGACGGCAGATAGCATAGGCGATAACGAGACCTCCGCCGAAAACGTCGGCTCGATCTGCTTGCAGTCCGAGGACTTGCTTTCGCTCGTTCAATGTCATTCTGAGCATTTGGTCTCGATACTTAAGTATGTCTTGAACGGATAAAGAGAAACCATGCACCCTGTCTCGTGAATACGAATCGAGCTTTAAATGAATCGCCAGCAGAGACGTGAATGTTCCGGCCACTCCAATTCCGATCGTCGACTTTGCAGTTTTGGTCCATGGAACTTGATCCAAGAGACTCTTTACATATTGATCTGCCTCTTCACCATTTGCAGCGTTCTGGAGTCCGAATTTCTCAGTAAGAGTGACACTTCCAACTTTCAAAGAGACTCGTTCTTGAATTCCCAGATCATTTCCCAAACAAAGTTCCGAACTGGCTCCGCCAATATCAAAGACGAGCTTTGGCGATTTTATATCGGAGTGCTCCTTTTGAACGCTCCAGAAAGAGAGTTCTGCTTCCTGGTCGCCCGAGATGAGTTCAATCTCTTGTCTTAGAACATTCGAGAGACGCTTGCGAACCTCCTCTCCATTTTTTGCACGCCGAAAAGCTTCTGTCCCGACTACTCGAAATAAATCGGGCTTCAGTTGATCGAGCTTCTCTCGATAAAACTTTAAGGTTTCTATGGCTCTCGCTTGAGCTGACTCTGTGATTAGGTCTCCACCAGCCAAGCCCTTTGATAGGCCAGTGACTCGCGCTTCATCGAATAAGATTTTAAGGGGGATGGCTTTTTTTTCGCCGGGTTCCGCTATCGTAAGCAAAATCGAATTTGATCCAATATCGATTGCCGCTACTCGAGTCATCTAAGCGACCTATCGATAGCCCAATCGAGGGGACCATGTGGGTTGGGTTGCATCGCCTGGCAAATCCATAAGTAGTGAAGCCTGTGTTCCATCAGCCTTCATTACATAAAGCCGGTTCTTGCCCTCACGTCGAGAACTAAAGACAACGAGCTTTCCATCTGGGCTCCATGACGGGCTCTCATTATTTTTTGCGTCGTAAGTGAGCCGTTCCATATTATTGCCCCTACTATCCATCGAAAAAACATCGAACTCTCGATCTGCATCCATACCCGAGAACAAAACCTGATCCTCGGAAGGATTCCAAGCACACGAATCATTGAGTGTTCCCACGCGTGTTAAGCGTTCGGCATCACCCGTTTCCACATTCAGCATAAAGATGTGCAAATTTCCCAATCTATCTGATGCAAAGCAGACATGTTTTCCGTCTGGTGATGGCGAAGGTCCTATATTAATTCCACGTTTCGTTGTGAGGCGCTTCTGCACTCGTCCATCCAGGTCGAGTAAATAAAGATCTGGATTTCCATCTTTTGAGAGTGTGATTACGAGTTCTCTCCCATTGGCAAGCATTGCGGGCCCAAGTGCCGAGCCTTTAAATTTTGTAATCTGACTCTGCCGTCCATCCAAATTCGATTTCCAAAGATGCCAATCAATATTGGAACTCGAGGTGTAATAGATAAACTTTCCGTCGATCGTCCATTCTGGGCTTATATTGCTTCGACCATTTTGAACGATCGGCTTCGCTCCCGATCCATTAAAATCCACCGTCCAAATTTCTTTGATGCGCTTCTTGGGAGGCATATAGGAAAACGCAATCTTCGTAGAAAAAAGCCCCTTTTTTCCTGTCACGAGTTCTACCAAGTCATCTCCGAACATATGTGCAAGAATTTTTGAATTGGATTTGCTGGATCTGTAATTCTTCTTTATCTCCTGTTTTCCAGTGGAGATATTGAATGCAAAACCCTCGAGAGTAATTTGAGATCCTGTAGTGCTTACTCTACCGCGCACTACGTACTGCGCGCCTACTTGCCTCCAGGATGTAACATTCAATACATCTATTGGTCCCGTGATCTTGGATTCGAGAAAGGCTTCCGCTGGGATCACTCGAAAAATTCTAGAAAAAATTAAGTCGGCCGTGAGTGCCGCTTCCACATCGGTCGCAATTTTAGACATCTCGGGGGATTCGGGCAGTTGAACAAAAGATTGAATTGCAATAGGAACGGGCGCATCCTTTGCATCGCGAAGAACAATTTGAGCTTGAACTGAGCTGAACAGAATTAAATTTCCAATAAAAATTCCAAATTTCAGGGCCTGCATAATATAGAGCTTTCCTTTCCGTTCAATTCCGCCACAACATCGGGAGCAAAAGTTTCTACATCAATTGCTGTTCGAATTGCGCGCTCACAACTTTGGTCGAGCGCAACAAACCCTGTCGAATCTAAAACTCTCAATGACCTAATATTAAACTGAGATCCCGCCCCAATCAAAGCCACCTGGATGTAACCCTCCGCATTAGGATTGATTTTTCTAAAGTTTCGAGCATCCGTGAGGTCAAAATGCCGACGCATGGCCGCCTGAAGCGCCTGTTCCGCTGGCGACAGAATCCTTGTGCCTCTTCCTCCAGTTCCTCTAGCGCCAATCTGCCCTTTATCATTGGTAGGAAAATTATCCAACTTTGGTGCGGGGCGGTCTTCGCGCTTTGCTTCTTGTCGAAGCTTATCAAAAATATTCTTCATACTGCTTTTAGCTCGTTGGACTTCTTTTTTTTTCTCTTTCTCGCTTTTGGTCAGTCTCTCTTTGAGTTTCGGAGTATCTGGTGGAGGCGGCGGCGTGCTGATGTCCGGAGGTGGCAGATCTCGCTTTTCTTTACCGAGTCGCATGGCCGTGTCGGTAGCCTTATAGGTGAGATCAACTTGAATCGTTGAGCTGGCAAGTTCTCTATTCCTGATGGATTTCAAGAACGACAACTGAATTTTGTCTGTGTAGACGAGTAAACCAACGAGAACAAAATGAACAATCAGGGAAATGAAGAAAAATTTTCTCACCCTTCCCCCTTCCAACCTTATTGGCTCGACGGATCAGTCATGAAAGAAATTCTAAAAATCCCCGCCCTCTGAATATCTGCCATGAGTTTAATGATGAATCCGTGAGTTACCTTCTCATCGGCCTTCACAAAAATTTCCTTCTTATCGCGGTTATTAAATATGCTGGTGAGCTTGGGAATAAGTTCATCTCGTTTAATTGCGGTTTTACCCACGAAAATGCTCTGATCCTGCTTCACGGAAAGAATTACACTTTCCTCTTTGGCATTCGATGCTTGGGCCTTTGCTTTAGGCAAATTCACGTCGACGGATTCATTCATCATTGGCGCAGCGACCATAAAGATAATCAAAAGTACGAGCATCACATCCACGAGGGGAATGATGTTAATTTCGGACTTGAGATCGTCGCTGTCGTTCGATGAACTGAAAGCCACTACAGACTCCTTTTTGCCGTATTTAAAAAGTCGGAAGCGAAATTCGACATTCCGCTTTTCAATTCGCGAATAGCTTGGGCAAAAAAGTTGTAATAAATCGCGGCGGGAATCGCAGCAAATAATCCCAAAGCAGTAGCAATCAGAGCTTCGGCAATTCCGGGTGCTACGACTGCTAAATTACTGGCTCCGGTGGCTCCAATATTGATGAAGGCCGTCATAATTCCCCAAACAGTACCAAATAGACCAATGAAGGGACCCGCGCTTGCAGTGGTCGCCAAAAACTGAAGGTTCCTCTGAAGCCCATTGATTTCAATCAGAATGGATTTGTCCAAACTCCGAGTGACATTTGACTCCAGAAGTTCAGATGCATCCGAGCGGTCGAGTTTCAATGCAACAATCTGGCTGTATTCGTGCAGACCCCCTTCAAAGACTCGAGTCATGGGAGCACCCAAATGTGACTTTGAAGCCTTCTGAGCCGCATCCAGTGAGCCAGCCGCCCAAAAACTATCTGCGAATTTTTGATTTGCCGATTTCGCATTGCGTAAAATCATCGATTTCCAAAGGATAATCGTCCAGGAAATGACTGAAGCAATGACGAGAAGCAGCATAACCGCTTTTACAACCCATCCCGCCTGCATAACCAGACCCCATACATTGAGGGAGGTTCCATCGGCGGACTGAGCAACTAGAGATGCCAAAATTAAGTTCTTCATACTGTTTAAAATGATTACATTAGAAGAGAGGGTTGGCAACGAATTGGAGTTGATTCCTCGAGGAGGTAGATTTTGCTGTTTGAATTTAGACGAGTTCAAAAAAATTTCGGCATTCACAAGATCTTTAGGAATTTGAATTTCGCATTGGAGCGGGGCACCTTTTCAATTCTGACGGGTCCTAGCGGTTCAGGTAAGACCACTCTTTTTAAGATGCTCTGTGGGAGCGAGCATCCCAGTGAGGGTCAGATTGTTTTTTTGGGGAAGCCTCTCAAACAGCATTCTTTTGCCCATCTAAAGCAAATTGGCTTAATTTTTCAGAATCCCAAGGGACTTCAGAATCTGAGCGTCTATGAAAATATCGAACTTCCGCTCGTGATTGATGGGGTTTCTGCCGTTGAAAGAGAGAAGAAAGTCAGCCATTGGCTCGAGATCTTGGGACTTCGACCTAGGGCTAAATCTCTTTATTCTGAACTTTCAGGGGGCGAGGTTCAAAAAGCAGAGTTCGCGCGTGCTTTAATAAGAAAGCCTCGTTTGATTTTGGCCGATGAACCAACCGCTCATTTGGATTCGGTTCAGTCGGATCTTTTGCTCGATATTCTTTGGGAACATTATCAAGAAGGGGCGACAGTTTTCATTTCGACCCATCATCCCCCCTCTTTTGATCACCCAGAGATCTGGCGGTACCATGTGGCCAATCAGACAATCCGATCACTGCGTCCACAAACAACGGATTCGCTGGAACCTAAAGTTGCAATAAGTTCGGAGGAGATCGACGATGCTCAAGTTCATCATTAAGGAGGCGTCCGTTTTAGTCGCCTTCATCGTACTTGGAGGAATACTCCTCTTGAGTTTTTGGATTTCGCGAGGTGTGAACGAAGGAATTTTGGCTGATTACAGAGATCCCAAAGTCTCCGTATCGATTCCGGGAGATAATCTCGAAAAGTTTAGAACTTTCGTGGAGCAAGATAAGTCCGTCATTCGATATGAAATTCATGGAGCAATTTCCAATAAAACGAAGCTAGGTGAACTTTATCCTGAACTCAGATCTGTTATTTTGCCACTTGAGCCGCGATTTTTTCCCACAACAGCGATTGTGACGGTGAAGGATGCTCCAGCATTTCTTGCGTCGCTCGACAAGGTAACTGGATTGGCTGACCGACAAATCTTGCATGAACCGCCCAAGCAATTATCGCAATTCTTGAGCGTCCTGACTTTCGTATTCGGCGCATTGTGGATTTTGACTTTGGCATTGGTTCTTTATTTTAATATTGAGCGCTTGGCACTTCAGCAGGAGGCGCGATGGGCTCTCATGAAGATGCTCGGCGCAAGACCAATGTCGCTTTTCTTTCCACTTTGGATGGGACAGTCAGTGCGAGTTCTCCTGGCATCAGTATCTGCAGTGGTCCTGGCGTATATGGCCTCACAGCAGATTCGAGTTCTCTTTGCCTGGAACTGGTCATCGCTTCCTCTCAGCGTTTGGTTCGGCTTCTTTTTAGTTTCACTCGTGGTGACGTCGTTCATATCGTATGGGCTCTTTTACGTTCGCTACCGAAAAATTCTACTGGGGTAATTTGAATGAAGTATCTTCTGCTTTTTCTTTTATTCTCAGCGACGGACAAGGACATTCGCAAAGCTGAAACCAAAATGGTGGAATCGAAAGCCCAGATTGAGAAGCTCAGGCTTGAAGCGCGAATTGCGGAAAGAAAAAAAGAAGAGATATTGGCAGATTTAATGAACCAAGAGGCCAAGTTTTCAAGTCAGTTTTCGAATATCTTAAGTCCGCTCCTCAACTGGCCAGAGATTTCATTTCAAACCCGAATCAAAAGTTGGATAGATCGAGAGCATGGCCGATTCATTCTAGATCTCACCCGAGAGAAGCTTTTGAGAGAGCCGCTGGAGCTTATTGCCGATCGTGAACTCAATCTTCGTATGGCCGCGGAGTCGAGTGTGGAACTTGAGCAGAAGCTCCGAAGTCTTGAGTCCAAACAAAGTCTTTTGAAAATGCAGGTTGAAGAGCTAAAATTACTTCAAAAGCGCTCGAAGCCTTCGAAAAAGAAGTCCACTTAAGGAATTATAATGAAGATGAAAAAGATATTTGGTGCGGTCACAACTTTGTCCTTTGTTGCCTTTTTTATGGGCGGAGTTTGGACGTACTTACTTTCCAACGACGTTAATCGTGAGGCTTACAAAAGTTTGCAGCTTTTTGTGAGGGTCTATGATCTCGTCAAGCGCCAGTATGTTGAGCCCCCGAAAGACGACATCATCGTTCAAGGTGCAATAAAGGGAATGCTTGAGAGCCTTGATCCTCATTCTGTCTTCATGACGAAAGAAGAATTCGCTGAAATGCAGGCGGATACGAAGGGGCAGTTTGGTGGCCTTGGAATTGAGATCGCCAAGCGCAACGATATGCTCACCGTCATTTCTCCTATTGAAGACACGCCAGCATTTGAAGCGGGGATTAAGAGCGGCGACATCATTGTGAAGATCGGTGAACAAACGACTGAGAAATTGTCGGTCTTTGATGCCGTTAAATTAATGCGTGGAAAGGCTGGCACTTTTATTGAGATTTCTGTTCGCCGAGAAGGGGTCGATAAGCTGATTCCATTTAAGATCAAGCGCGCGGTAATTAATGTGAAAAGCGTGACATCTAAGATGGTCGAGGGCTATCCCGTTGTCAAAATTAAGCAGTTTTTAGAAAAATCCGCAGATGAGATGAAAAAATCTATCCGAACTTTTGCTAAGGACAAGCCAATTGACGGTCTCATTCTTGACCTAAGAAATAATCCGGGGGGACTTCTTCAGCAGGCGGTAGAGGTTGCCGATTTTTTTCTATCCGAAGGCATGATTGTCTATACTCAGGGACGAGATAAATCGCAGACGGACAAAAAATTTGCCACTAGCCCCGGAACACAGCCAAACTATCCGATTGTCGTTTTGATCAACGGAGGAAGTGCATCTGCGAGCGAGATCGTTGCGGGCGCTCTTCAGGACCAAAAGCGATCAACGACGCTCGGGACTCAGAGTTTTGGAAAGGGTTCAGTTCAAAACGTCATTCCACTTGAAGACGGAAGTGGTGTGAAGCTCACGGTTGCGCTCTACTATACCCCGAATGGTCGAACAATTCAGGGACTCGGAATTACGCCTGAGAAAATAGTGGAACAACTGGATCAGGTTGATCCTTCGATCAAGGAGCGAGATTTACCAGGACATTTGATTGGAAAAGAAGAGCATCGAGCAAAAGAAGTCGAAGCGGCCAACAAAAAAGACCTATCAAATCCGAAAATTGACAAATCGAAGCTCACCGCCCTTGAAAAAGAGGATTATCAGCTCGCTCAGGCAATTGCCCTACTCAAATCCCTGAAGAAATGATTAAATTAGCCTCGAGTGGATCGAGAAACAGAACTCGTTAAATCGGAGAATTGGTCGGAGTTAAGACGATTTTACTCAGCTAAGGCTGGGCATTCGTGGGAGCTCGCCTGGATTCATTTCCTCAAAATTCGTGATCGAGGAAAGGCTGCCGAGGAGTTTGCCAAGACGTTTCAGGATCCGAGATTCGAAGAGGCTAGCCATATTCTCCTTTGGAAATTGGGAAAGAAGCCAGGCTTTCGGCGAACAAATGGTCCGCCGAGCCTTCGTCTCTACGAAGCCTTTTTATCAGGAAATTCTGGTTCACTTTTAGACTTTATTGAAGCTTCAGATGCCAATGCAAAGTTTGCCCCCGCACTTATTCGGCAGATCTGTGAACTTGCATCCTCAGAAGATCTCGAGTCATTTTCAGAATTGCAGCTTCCCGCCAGTCTCAATTATTTACTTGGGCGCCATGCGGAACGCCATTTAAAGAATCCCCGGTTGGCAGCGCTCTTTCTAACAAAATTTTTAGAGGATCCTTGGTCTGCCCGCATCGTCGATGAAGTGAGACGATTGATTTTTGATCCGGAGATTTCTCAAAGACTTCGGCATGCATATTCCCGCCGTGACGGAATTACCGTAAAGCGAATACTCAAAACCGCACATTTTCGACTGGAGAAGATGAAGGAAAAGTCTTTGTCTGCGGTTTGGTCGGAGTCTTTAGACGAGGCCCTGGAACAAGAGTCGACGCATATTACAGAAACACTTTTTGGTTTTTCATTTTGGAATACTTATGAGCTGAGCCCCTCGGCAATTCACTCTATGAGAAGCCGTCTCTTCTCGGAAGATTCATTTGAGGAACCTACTTTTGTTACCGCATGGAGAAAGTTCTTTGAATCTGAGGGGATCGAGAGTCTTCCCTTTGATTTGGACCCAGAAAGTCTATCGCTTTGGCAAATCCGAGTTGAGCTGGATGAGTCAGCACTATCAGAAGCGCTTCTCAGATTTCCAATGGAAGAGAGATTTCTTTTTCTCTGGTCATTGAGGCATCGACAGAATTCGGCATCCTCGCAACTTGATAAGAAATGGCCTACGGGCGAGCAAGAGTCAGATGTCGTTCGGAAGAATCTCGAGCGGGCCTTTGATCGAAGTTCGAATAAGGTTTTGTGGTTTGATCGACTGCGACAAGTAGGTTGTTCGCAGTCTTTTTATGAGTATGCGATCGAGCGCTCGGCAGTCCCGCTTGAGTGGATTTTGGAAGACCTTCAATCGGGACAGATTAAAAATACCGAGGGAATCCGACAAAGGCTTCGACATCAGCTTTCGCTCTCCGGACCGACCGAGAGCAAAAGTCATGAATTAAAAACGAGTCAAATCAAGGAGGCTTTGGGTTTTTTAACTCCCGCTGAAGCTCAGGCCGTTCTTCTTTCACGATTTGTTCTATCGCAACTGCCTGAAGAGATTCTTAATGATGACTATCTAGATTTACTCTGGGAAGCGAGGGCTCGAGTATCTCAGGATACATTTGTTCGTTGGAAGAAAGAGGTTGGAAGTTTTTTATCCAGAAAGAAGAATTTTCAACTTCAGAGGCGACACTGGCGTTGGATTGAAGCCCTTTGGGAGGATGACGAGAGTTCTTTAGAAGTATTCTCTCCGCAAATTAATTCTGGAGAAGACTTTCCGTGGGAGACGTATCTGGATCGACTCCAATCTTCTGGGAAAGAGGGACTCCTTCTCACCTGTATTCATCGCATTCCTGATGAACGCCTCAAGGAATCCTGGGCTCGTCAGTTCTTGGCTACGGGTCCCCTGGATCATCGCTTGTTTGCGGCGATTGGAAGTTTGGCAACGGACTATATTCGACATTCGCTTTTAGCAATTTGGTATCAGGAGAAGGGTGAGATCGAAAAAGCCATTCAGCATCGACACGAGGAACTTCAACTCACACCTATTCTGAATGAACAGACTCGCATTGCTCGAGAAATTTTGGGCCTTCATCAGCGGACCGCTGGATTAAATGAATCTAAGAGTATTCAGAGCGTTTTGGAGCTCGCAAAGTTTTTGGAAAATTCAGGAGGTCTGGATTCTGATATTTGCGGAGAGGTGGCCAATCTACTGGAGCGAAATCGTGAGTGCTTCTTGGCTTGGAAGTTCATCATTCAGAAGTGGATCAGATCTCCCGAAGCAGTTCAAGAAACACTGCTTCCTCGAGTATTGGACTTGGCTTTGAGAGGGAAGGCTGTAGAGGAAACCCAGCGCTTCTTGGTGGATCAAATATTTAAATTCAGTTCACCCGGTCGACTTTCCTTAGATATCTTGAATGCTTTAATGGGAGAGGTCTCTCCTGTAAGGCTGCGACATTTAAGACCAGAGTTTATTGAGCAAGCATCCAAGCTCTATCCTCTTCATCGGGAACTTCTAAAAGAGAGATCAAAATCTGATTATCGAGCTGTTTTGCTATGGGATGCCTTTTATGGAGAGAGTCTTGATGCTCTTGCAGTCATTCCGTCACATCCTAAAAAGCGGGACTATAAGCTCTGGAAAATGACCGATTCAGTTTCGCAAGCAGATTTATTCGCTCAGTTTGGGAAATACATTGAGTCGCTTCCCGTCGAGAAATCTGAGTCTGAGCCCCACGAATTTTTTGAGAAGTCCGAAAGAATTGCGCAAAGATTCTCGAAGCAATTTGGAGTTAAGAAGAGTCCGAAAGTTCTCATTAAATCGGATATGGAATATCCGCTGAGATTCTACTTTCATCCCGCAACAATTGGTGTCCGAAAGGATTTCTTTGATCTTCTTGATGAGGAAACGTGGGCTGCCGTGGTTGTTGGTTTCTTGCAGATGCTTGAGGATCGCGATCAAGGCCTCTTTGAAGAAAAGCGGCTCATAGAGAGGTTTTTCCAGGGAATGCTTCTCTCTGGTGCGAGCGTTCAAAAAATGCTGAGGCTCTGGGTTTGGATTGCGATGCACGAAGGGCTCGTGGAGGCTCAGATTCTGCGGTCTGACCCACAGGAGCTCATACAGCGGCTACCTTTCTTGAATTCTTTGCTTATTTTCTTTTTAAGTCCGGCTTTTGAAGAAAAATCACTAGAGTCGGCATTCGTCCCGTCGTAAACCTGCATAGATGGCAGAGGCTTCAGCAATTCAAAGGCTTGGAACATTCGATGCGCCTCTCAGTATTGGGGACTTCACAGATCTCATCAAGAATCAGCTTGAGCGTAGTTTTTCAGAAGTGGTGATCACCGGCGAGATTAGTAATTTTAAGCCACATCCATCGGGTCATCATTACTTTTCGATCAAGGATGAGCGTGCGTCGATTTCTTCAGTGATGTTTCGTGGGGAGAATTCCAAGCTCAAATTTCGCCTGCAAGACGGACAAAAAGTAATCGCGACCGGAAGAATCTCCGTCTATCCTCCCCGCGGGAATTATCAAATTATCGTAACTCGTTTAGAGCCTGCCGGATTGGGAGCTCTTCAGTTGGCGTTCGAGCAACTGAAAAAGAAGCTCGAGTTGTTGGGGTATTTTGCTCCCGAAAGAAAGCGCCCACTGCCCCGTTTTCCAAAAGTTGTTGGATTAGTAACCGCGTCTTCGGGCGCTGCTCTTCAGGATATGCTTAATATTTTGAATCGACGATTTTCTGGACTCCATATTTTGCTTTACCCCGTCAAAGTTCAAGGCGTTGGCGCTGCGGAAGAAGTTGCGACTGCAATTAATCACTTCAACTCTTACTTTCCAGAAATTGACGTGATGATTGTGGGCCGAGGGGGCGGTAGCATGGAGGACCTCTGGGCCTTTAACGAGGAAGTCGTAGCGAGGGAAATTTTTAAATCACGCATTCCGATTATTTCTGCGGTTGGCCATGAAGTTGATTTTACCATCGCAGATTTTGTGGCCGATCTTCGCGCTCCCACTCCTTCCGCCGCGGCCGAGCTAGTCATTGGCAATAAGCTCGAGCTTTTTCAACATTTAGATCATCTCGTCAGAAGACTTGCACAGATTAAACACAGACTCGAATACGCTCAGATGAAGGTGGATGATTTGATCCAGCGGTTGCAGCGCGCATTGGAAAGACGAGTTTCAAATCTCTCATTGAGGTATGAGCGGCTGAAGCTGAGTCTTTCGGAAGCATCGCCGATCATGAAGGTCCGAGAAATCCGTCACCGCATTTCCAGCTCGACAGAAAAACTGAGGCTCCTCAATCCCATGACCATTATGGAGAGGGGCTATTCGATTGTGCGTGTTGAGAAGACGAAGAAGGTCGTCAAGATGGTTTCGGATGTTCAGATGGGAGATCGGCTTGTGATCCAGGTTTGGAAGGGCAAGATCACCGCAAAAGTTTGATCCTGACTGGGGAGTCGCAATTGTGTCGGATTGTTCAAAGTAGGCTTAAACCGCCCAGAATTGTAGCTTCCATCGAAAATTCAGTTCTTCTAAATCCGCTTTTAGACTCGCAAATTTCGTAGTCGGGCAATGTGGCCCTGATCTTGCGACTATAAGCCCAGCAGTATGAGAAATGTCGGAACAGATCGGGATCAGCGCGTGGAGATTTTGAGAAATCAAATGCTTACGCTTTCGAAGTCGGCCGACTCTACGGAGTTTTTCCGTGCTCTTGTGCGCGCGCGAGATTTGATACAAGAAAAGCAGTATTCCGAGGCCATGAGATATTTTGTTCATGCCTTTGCAATTGCGGAACTCGACTTGCCCGTTGATAGGCCAACTTCTACCAATCGGTTCAAGCGGCGCTGGGCTCGAAGGAAGGTGCGACTGCCCATGCATATTCATGACTTTACGGATGTGAGTCTTGTGAAGGCAGAGGTGGTTTCGATGTCGGCAGGAGGCTGTCTTATTTCTTTGGAGACCGAGCCCCCCGACGAATTCAATTTCTCACTGGATCTCGACGCGCATTCCATCAATGGGCTAGGCAAGCGCGTCTATACCGAGGGGTCAAAAAAATTCGGCGTGAGATTTGACGGCCTCTCCAGTCGAGATGAAGACCTTCTCAATAAATATATTATTTCTAAATAGAAAACTGGCGAACTTGGTCTAGCCGACCTTAAGCATCTTCTGAACTTCTTCAATATGCTCTTGTTCGTTGCGTACGAATTCTCTCACCATTTCTTCGAGTGCAATATTGCCCTCACAGAGTTTCAGCAAGTTCAAATACATCTGCACCGCTTGCTTTTCGAATTCCAAGCTTTCCTGAAGAATGTCCAAAGCTGAATGCTTATTAGTTTCTGGCACTTGCTTCACCCGAAGGGAAGGATGACCGCCAAGAGCGGTTATTTTTTCGCCAATAATGGTGGCATGCTGAACAGCTTCAGTTGACTGATCTCGAAAAAATTTAACGATCGGAATTCGATTGGGCCCCGTAATCATGAGTGAGTAGTGCAGGTATCGGATCACTCCCGAAAGCTCCAATTCTAAGATCTCATCGAGTTGTTTAATAATTTCAGTATTCGACATAATGGTGGCTCCTTTTAGACCGCAATAGATACCCGATTTTCAGAGTCTGAAAAGGTAAAAATGTGAAAGCCCCATTGGTTTGAGCAGTGGGGCCAGATAAACTATACCTGAACCGTCAAACCCCGTTCAAAGTGCTTGGCACCTCGGAGCACTTTAGTGGCAGGGAAAACGGGGTCATGTTCGTAGACCAGGGTCCAGTTATCGCGGACTGCTTCTTTGAGAATTTCTTCTTTCTCATCGAGAATCTTAATCACATGAATATCGTAGCCCATCACCCATGGCACCGGAATATGAGACGAAGTGGGAATTAAATCTGAAGGATAAAAAAAGATCTCCGAGCCAATTTGAATCAACGGGCACTGAAGTCCAATCGTATGCCCGTAAGAAAGCCGAACACTGAAGCCGGGGTAGTTTATGGCTTTTTCAAATCCTGCCACACCATCGCAAATCACCAACTTCTTAGCGTCCATGAGCGGCACAAAATTCTCTGGAAGGTAGCTAGCGGCTTCTCGGGAATTGGGGCGAGTGGCCCAGTCGTAGTTATCCTTCTGAACATAATAGGTAGCGTTCGGAAAAGTTGGAACGGGTTTGGAATCCCCAGCGCTTGAAGCCTTCGTCGCTCCTCCCGCATGATCGAAGTGCAAATGCGTCAGCACGACGTCCGTGATATCGGCAGCGGTAAGGCCGTGAGATTTTAAACTCTGATCGAGCGTGTCCTTCGAATGATCAATGGCATAAATGCCTTTGAGTTTGTCAGACCATTTGTGGCCGATCCCCGTATCCACTAAAAAATTTCGCTTGGCCTTCGAATCTTTGAGCAGAATGAGTCGAAGGGCCATGGGGATACGATTCATCTCGTCAGGGGGAATGGCCTTCTCCCAAAGTGATTTGGGGACTGTGCCGAACATAGCGCCACCATCGAGTTTAAAGACTCCGGATTCGATGGAAAAAATTTCGACATTTCCAATTTTCATGCAATCTTTTTAGTGTCAGGCATTTTCACGATTTTGTCTGGATCATGAAACACGCTGATGTTCTTACCATTAAGAGAGGGTCGACTGGCCAGATAGTCAATGCCGACAACAAAATTTCTCTCCGAAAGCTCGGCGACCTCGTAATCTCGGCCCATCCGCACGGCATCCACGGGGCACGCTTCTTCGCAAAAGCCACAAAACACACAGCGCATCAGATCGATCTCGTAAACCGCGGGGTATTTTTCAATTTTAGGATTGGGCGATTCAGCCGCCACTATATGAATACATTCGGCTGGGCAGTTTGTCGCGCAGAGCATACAGGCTGTACATGCGATCTCGCCCGACTTCTTTTTGGTGAGAATATGCACGCCCATGAATCGATTGGAATATTTGCGGCGCTCTTCGGGATACTGAATCGTGGGTCGATTTCCAAATCCCAAAAGATTGCGAAAGAAATGACCACCTGTCGTCATCAAGCCCTTAAAAATTCCGATGATATATGATCTGCTCTCAAGTGTGCTCATGAATCTACCTCGACGCTCTTTCTGCTTTAGTTTCGCGAACTTTCTCTAAAAGCCCCGCCATGATTTCCTGAATGGACTCAGTCTCTTTAAACATTCGAAGACCCGCGCTCAATTTTTGATCGATTCCAGAATAGTTTCGAATCGTCCCTACTTTCTCTAAGTGACTCAATGAGGGGAGACTCAAAGCTTGAGGAAATAATTCAGTTGCCGCTCGCTGCGGTGTGATGACGACCACAAAAACATCGGGCTTAGTGGATCTCGAAATCTTGTGAAGTGTAGATAAAACTCGATCATCTTCAGGCACGAACAAAATCGCATGAGAAATACTGCCCTTTTGAAGATTCTGAGCCATTTCGGTGAGTGAAAGTGCTTTGATCTTTCGATCTTGCAGGATTTTCAAAAAGCCGCGGCTGTTGGGGTAGTGGTCTGAACGAAAAAGGAATCCATCTTGAACGCTGTCAGCTTTTACCAGGGCGTCGATATCCTCAGAATAAAATTTCGTAATGCCAAACTGCTTGTGGAGAGTGTCGAAAATCCCTTCAAGCTCTTCATGGGTATGGTGTGGAGAGATAAATACCCCGACCTCTTCGGTCCTTTCCATGGCGGTAAGGACTTTTAAATCGGTGGCCCAAGCTTGAATGGCCTCGTCATGCGAAAAATCCACGCCGCCCAAAGCAGGACTCGTCAGGCGCTTGTCGTAATTAGAATTCTTGTAAGTGTAGCGGCCCGTATCGCACATCCACCATTTATTGATGTCGCCGTTGTAGCGAGGCTTGAGCCGGTAAATATGTTTACCCTTTTTGTGATGAACCGAAACATTGCATCCCTGACTGCAACCCCCGCAAACCGAATCAGCTTCCTCCAAAAGCCATACTCGCTGTTCGAATCGAAAATCTTTTGAGGTGAGTGCGCCCACCGGACAGATATCAACGGTATTGAGTTGGTAATTTCCCTTGAGAGCTTCGTCGTTGTAAGTGCCGATAACGGCTCGATCTCCGCGCTGAAAAATTCCTAAATCGGAGGTCTTTGAAATTTCTTGAGTGAATCGAACGCAGCGGCTGCAAAGAATGCAGCGCTCTTTGTCGAGAACCACATGATCGCCGATGTCCACGACCTTCTCTTTGTTCACTTTGTGTTCATTCATTTCAGAAGCATATTTCCCATGCTCCATATAATAATTCTGAAGTCCGCACTCTCCCGCTTGATCGCAAATCGGACAATCAATGGGATGATTGATCAAATGCATTTCCAAACTCGATTGTACCGCAGAGGTTACTTTTTCAGAGTCGGTAACGACTTTGAGGCCCTCACTGCATTTGGTATTGCAGGCGATCTGAAGTTTGGGATTGCCCTCTTGTTCAAATAGGCACATTCGGCACTGTCCAGCGATCGAAAGCCCCGGATGGTAACAATAATGTGGAATCTGCACATCATTGGCTTTGGCGGCATCCACCAGATTCTGACCTGCAGGAACCTGACATTCTTTCCCATTCAATGTGATTTTCACCATTTTATCGGCCATGAACTTTAGCTCGCTTTCTTCTGAAGGTATTTCTCGAATTCCTCAGGAAATTTCTTGAGGTAACTTTGCACAGGCATCGCGATCGAATCTGCTAGCACGCAAATTGTTCGACCGAGCATATTGGATGAAACTCGATCAAGGAGTTTCAAATCATCTCGGTGCGCTGTGCCCTCGGTATACGAATGCAAAATCTTCTCAATCCAACCCGTTCCTTCGCGACACGGAGTGCACTGACCGCAAGATTCATCATGATAAAACTCTGCAAAATTCTTGAGCACCTGAACTAAGTCTCGTGTTTCATCCAGAATCATCATGCCACCCGATCCGAGCATCGATCCAAAGCTGGCAATCGATTCATAGTCGAGGGTACACTTCATCGCTTCGTCCGCAGTCATAATAGGTGCAGAGGACCCGCCGGGGATCATGGCTTTCATCTTTTTACCGCCGCGCATGCCACCCAGTATTTCTTCAAAAAAAGTTTTGAAGGGCATTCCGTTTGGAACTTCGTAAACCCCAGGTCGATTGACATCGCCGCTTACCGACCACATTTTTGTGCCCGTAGATTTTGGCGTACCAATTTTGGCATAGGCTGGGCCGCCGTTATTCATGATCCATGGAATCGCAGCCAGAGTTTCAACATTGTTCACGACGGTAGGGCATTTCAGATAGCCCTCGACAGCCGGGAAGGGGGGCTTGAGTTTGGGCCAGCCTTTTTTGCCCTCGAGCGAAGAGATTAATCCCGTTTCTTCTCCGCAAATATAAGCGCCCGCACCTCGGTGCAGCGTCATTTCGTGATCGAAGCCGGAGCCCAAAATATTTTTTCCTAAAAAGCCTGCGCGATAAGCTTCTTGAATGGCCGCATTAATAACCTCGGCGGCAAACATATATTCTCCACGGATATATATATAGGAGCGCGCGGCACCAATGGCGTAAGCGCCGATAATCATGCCCTCGA
>Ga0163144_10002434_pt1 | contig 42903 bp, 51 predicted proteins | sample OliLak19BULKMAT1_FD_123175 | JGI IMG/M metagenome (GOLD analysis project Ga0163144, IMG submission 123175) | Freshwater microbial mat bacterial communities from Lake Vanda, McMurdo Dry Valleys, Antarctica - Oligotrophic Lake LV.19.BULKMAT1 | ecosystem: Environmental > Aquatic > Freshwater >...
ACCTGGTACGGATGGTCAGAAGATGAGTAAGAGCTACAAAAACACTATTCCACTCTTTGGTACTCCTGAGGAAATCGAAAAGGCTGTCATGAGTATTGTGACCGACTCAACCGGCGAACGTCCGGAAAATGTTTATGCCATTCACTTACTCTTTAAGAGTGCCGAGGAATTGGCACCACTCTACGAGACTCATAAAGGCCGCTACGGTGACTTAAAGAAACTACTCCTCGCTGACATTGAAGCGATGGTTGCACCAATGCGTGAAAAGCGCGCCAGCATTACCGACGCTGAAGTCAAAGAAGTTCTAGCGACTGGCGTCACAAAAGCAAAAGCCGTATCGAACGAAAACCTCGCTCGCATACGCGACGCAATTGGCATCAGCCTTTAAAAACTGGACTAATTATCTGGCTGTACTATTATGTGTACATAGCCACTGAAGCAGCCGACACTGCTGAGGCGAGGGAAGAACGGGTGTAGTTATTACAGCCAAGTAGACCCCTCCGGGAGCGCCCGTTATTGCGTGGTCGAAAACCAAGCCTGCTCTGGCATACCAAGCAGGGAAGTAGGGTGGCACCGCGACTCATCACATAGATGGGAAATCGCCCCTACAAATGTATTAACAATTAATATATTTGTAGGGGCGATTTTTGTTTCTACAAAACAACACATTATGGAACGAACACTCATAAAGGATTTACAACAACATGTCGGTGAAGAGGTTCTTATTAAAGGAACGGTTGCAGTAGCACGTCATCAAGGAAAGATGGCCTTCTTCGACTTTAAAGATCGAAACAGTCCGATTCAGGGTGTTGTATTTGGGAAACCTGAAGTGCTTGAAGTAGCCAAAGACATCACAGAGATGTATAGCGTTGCGGTTACTGGAATCGTCAACAAACGGCCAGAAAAAATGGTCAATGCGACGGTTGAAAATGGAGACATTGAACTTGAGATTACAAAAATCGATGTGCTTAATACAAGTGAGCCGATGCCGTTTGATTTCGGTGCCGATTTGAATATCGATACTCTCTTGGACAATCGACCACTCACACTAAAGCGAGAACGTGAACGAGCAATTTTCTCTATTCAATCCACTATCACAAGAAGTTACGCTGAGTATCTTCGCACTAACGGATTCACTGAATTCCAAGCTCCAAAACTCGTAGGTGGCGATGCTGAGGGTGGAGCAGAAGTATTTAAGGTTAAGTATTTTAAAGGTGTAGATGCTTCACTAGCAACTAGTCCGCAACTCTACAAGCAAATAATGGTAGGTGTGTTTGAACGAGTCTTTACATTCGCTACCGCCTTCCGAGCCGAGAAGAGTGCTACGTCACGCCACTTGAGTGAATACACCTCCCTCGATATGGAAATGGGCTTCATCAACGACCATCTCGATATCATGCGTGTCGAGACTGGTCTGATGCGGTACATCACAGAGCAGATTGGTATACAGAATCAGAAAGACTTGGTTACGCTAGGTATGGAGCTACCGAAAGTTCCAGAGGGTGATATTTTCCCGCACATGAAGCTTCGTGAAGCACAGGAATTAATCAAAGCAAAAACCGGAGTCGACAAAACAGCAGAACCAGACCTTGAACCAGAAGATGAACGATTTTTGTGTGAATACGCCCACCAAGAGCTCGGAAGCGACTTTATGTTCGTTACCCACTATCCAGTTGGAAAGCGACCGTTCTACACCATGGAAGATGAAAATGATGTTGGCTTCACCAAGAGTTTCGACCTTTTGTTCCGCGGTGTAGAAATTACTACCGGGGGTCAACGTGTTCACAATCTAGACGTGCTCAAAGAAAAGGCGAGTAAGAAAGGTTTGGATTTAAGCAAATTCGAATTCTACTTCCAAGCGTTTCGTTTTGGTATTCCACCACACGGAGGCTGGGGCATGGGCCTCGAACGACTCACGGCAAAATTCTGTGGTGTCATGAACGTCAAGGAGGCAACCCTATTCCCCCGAGACATCAACCGTATTGACACCCTCACCTCAAAAGACCAATCAGACACTGCAGACTTTTAATCGCTAGTATTTTCTTATGGTTACCATCACCACTACCCAAAAAACACTCACCGAAGTAGATAAGAAGTACTGTCGAGTGATTTTGACTGAGGATACCACCGACTACCACCGACTGGTTGAGACCGCTAGCGGTGCCTTGGAGTATCGACTTGGTGCAGGAAAACGAAGCGATATGACTGCTCGAACATACCGCACATTGGTGCGCAGTATAGTGCAAGCCGCCAAATCACATCAGATTGAACATCTGGCGATTCACCTTGGACCGATGGGCTGTACCGAACTTGAAGCACTAGGAGAGGAGTGGTACTTCCGCACCTTGGCCGAAAATCTTACCTTGGCTTCGTATACCTTCACTACCTACAAAACAAAGCAAAAGAAAGATAGGGTATTGAAAGAAATAGTGGTCTGCGGGGTAGTCTCAAAAGAAGCGAAGCGTGGATTTGCCAGCGGACTGACCGTGGCGACTGCAGCCAACCTCGCGCGCGATATCGCGAACACGCCAGGCGATGATATGACACCGAGTAAGCTCGGTCAGAGTGCAAAACAAATCCTTGGAAAGCTGCCAGTCAAAGTAACCGTGCATGATGAAGCACAGATTAAGAAATTGAAGATGAATCTGTTGCATGCCGTTGGTAAAGGGGCAGACGACAGGCCACGCTTTATTGTGATGGAATACTGGGGTGCTGGTGCACCAACCAAAACCAAGAAAGCGAAACCGCAAATCATCTTGGTCGGGAAGGGTATCACCTACGACACTGGTGGTCTTAACGTTAAGCCAGCTGGTGGTATGCACGACATGCATATGGATATGTCAGGTGGTGCTGCGGTAATTGGCGCTATCCACGCAGCCGCCTCACTTGGCCTGAAACAAAACGTCATTGGACTTATTCCAGCAGCAGAAAACTCTATTTCTGCTACCAGTATGCGCGCTGGCGACATCGTCACGTCAATGAATGGTAAGACAGTCGAAATTCTTCACACTGATGCCGAAGGGAGAATGGTACTGGCTGACGCGTTAACCTACGCTCAAAAGTACTACCAACCCAAAGTAATGATTGACTGCGCTACGCTGACCGGCGCCTCACTGGTGGCGCTTGGACAACATGCCAGTGCAGTACTAACGAAGCATAGTGACCTACAGGACAAGTTAGTAGCGCTTGGCGAAGAAACTGGCGACCTCGTCTGGCCGCTACCGCTCTGGGATGAATATAAGCAACACCTTAAAGGAAGTCGTGCCGATATAAACAATGTCGCAGCGCCAACCAGTCGATTTGGTGGCTGTATCGAAGGAGGCACGTTCCTTTCATTCTTCGTGGACAAGAACGTACCGTGGGCACATATTGATATCGCACCTCGTATGACTAGTATTCCAAGTGACAAGCTAACCAAAGGCGCTACCGGCGAACCCGTTCGACTTTTGGTCCGTTACATTGAAAGAGCATGAATATAAACGACTACACAGATGAGGTTATTCTGTCTGACCTAACCAAACTGCAGTATCTTTACGGACTAAAACGAGTTATTCGCTATAACCTCGAACGGGAAGCCGCTGACGCTACTGAATCAGTCGCTGAACATGTGTACGGGATGCAACTCCTGACACAGTACTTCTTGGCACTTGAAGATACAGAAGGAAAGGCCGACCGAACCCGCATCTACGAAATGGTTACTGCTCATGACCTCGATGAAGTTGAGACAGGTGATGTGCTAGGCTACGCCAAAACTGATGCGATTCGTGCACTTGAAAAAGACGCCATGCTACGAGTAATTGCGAAGGCACCGAATATCATTCAGCCACTCCTAACCGCTCGAGTTGAAGAGTATGAAGCAAAGGAAACGTACGAAGCACAATTCGCCCGCGCGATTGATAAAATTGAACCGCTGGTTCAGATGTATAACGACGTTGGTCGGGCTGTCTTTACCAGAAACAAGACTACAGAAGAACAATCGTGGCGAATCAAAGAGCAGTACATTGCTCCATTTCCATTTATAAAACGATTTGCAGAAGTGGTGCATGACACGATGGTAAAAGAGGGATATTTCTATGAAGGGTAGGGGAGTTGCGTGCTAGACTTACAGAACAATGGATACCGTGACGCTCGATCCAGAGCGCTTTAAAGTTAAAACTGATGTCTTCGAAGGGCCGCTGGAGCTCTTGATTGAACTCGTTGAAAAACGGAAACTTCTCATTAACGACATCTCGCTCGCAGCTGTTACTGATGAATACATGGCGCGAGTCAGTGAGATGCAGGAACGCTCGCTTCCCAATACCGCACAGTTCATCACGCTGGCTGCCACACTCCTCCTTATTAAGTCAAAATCACTCCTGCCGGTCCTTGAACTTACCGAAGAGGAGGAGGCGAGCATTGAAGACCTTGAAGATAGACTGAAACACTACCAACTCTATCGAGAAATTTCTGAGGATATTAAAAAATTGTTTGGAGTGTCGATGCAGTACGAGCCAGTCTACGTACCGAAACGTGAACCTATATTCACTCCAGACTCGCTCTGTACCCTTGATGCGCTCGAGACGGCCATGGAGCAGGTGCTTACCGCCTTACCAAAACTTGATAAAAAGCCGACGGTACAAGTGCGACCTGTGATTACCATTGAAGAAATGATGGAACGATTGCAACGACGGATTGAGACGCAGCTCCGGACACGTTTTTCAGACATTCGAAATAGCGAACCAGAACATAAGAATGTCATTGTTGGATTTTTGGCCATTCTTGAACTATTCAAACAAGGCAACATCATCATCACACAACTGCAAAGGTTTGATGATATCGAAATTGAACTAGAGCGAAACAACACACCGCGGTACTACTAGAAATAAGAAGGCCTGGTGCGGAAAGGGATACGCACCAGGCCACATCACACTACTAGTCTCGAGAAATACTCGATTGCAGCAGGGATGCTTCTTAGGCACAGCAACCTTTCTCGGTGGGAGGGGTGGTTGTAATGCGCTAAGGTAGTATCATTATACCACATTTTATTAAAATCGTATATCTACAGTCTAGCCAATAAGAACCTTATAGTGTCGTGCTAGAATCTGTCTATGGCACTGGATGTTCACATCGAGGGGTTACTTTTTTATAAAGCAACGCCAGTCAGTAAGGTTTCTGTCATGAAACTGTTTTCATGTACGCCAGAGGAACTCCATGATGCACTCGAAACACTACGCGAACGACTACAAGCTGGTGCGACCCGCCTCCTGGAGAGTGAGGGTGATATTCAACTCGTTACGGCACCCGAATTATCAGAACTAATCACCAGTCTACAAAAAACTGAACTGACTGGTGACATTGGTAAAGCTGGTGCTGAGACGTTAGCTATCATTTTGTACCGCGAGCCCGTAACACGAGCCACTATTGACCGCGTGCGTGGTGTGAATTCATCGTTCATACTACGGACGCTCTTGATGCGTGGACTTATCGAACGCGAAACCGTCAAGGGTACCCAGCACTACAAAATCAGCACACTGCTATTGCAGCACCTTGGTGTTGGTCAAAAGTACGAACTACCTCGATTTGCTGAGTTCATGAATGCGATTGAAGCCTTCGAGCACCACGTCCCAACTTCATCATGAACGACTACTATATTCCCGATAATATTCCGGAAGCACCAAAAAACACATTACCGATTGTGCCACAATTAATTGTGCTTGGAATTGTTTTTGTTGGTATCTTTAGTGCCCTATTCATTCACTTCACACTATCAGGCCAAAACCTTGAGACGGCGAATGCGCTGACCGCACCGATTGCTGTGGTACCGCTACCTGACCCGCTTGTACCGCAAAAGCTAGCCGAAGTAGACGTGTTGGCAGATGCTGCGTATGTATTTGATGTCCGTGAGCAACGAGTACTTTTTAGTAAGAATAGTGACGAGCCGGTTCCACTAGCGTCGATCACAAAATTGATGACATCCCTCCTCGCTTTCGAGTTGATTGAAGACGATGAAACAGCCGCCATTACCGCCCAAGCACTGAGTCAGGATGGTGACAGCGGATTTATAGTAGGGGAGCGATTTTCGGTAGCGGCTTTACAAAAATTGACGCTGATTCCTTCATCAAACGATGCGGCCTACGCACTCGGCGCGGCGGTTGGCACACTCCTTGGTGACGGCGACCCGTATGGGCAATTCATTGCGGGAATGAATATTCGAGCCCAAGAGCTCGGCCTCTCGAGTCTCAGTTTTAAAAATACGACTGGACTGGATATTTCTTCAGTCGAAACTGGTGGCATCGGCTCGGCCAAAGACGTTACATTCCTTATGGAGTATATCCTTACACACCATCCTGATATCATTGCCCCGACGACAAGAGCCGCTACCCGGGTCTACAATACGGACGGTGAGTTTCATGACGTTGAGAATACAAACGATTTTATTAGTCGGATACCTAATCTCTTGGGTTCAAAAACTGGCTATACCGACTTGGCGGGTGGTAACCTCACCATCGCCTACGACCTTGGCTTTAACCGACCAATTATCATCACTGTCCTCGGCTCAAGCCGACAAGGTCGCTTCACTGATGTGACCCGACTCGTCGCAGCAGTGGAAGAGAGTCTGCAACCTACTGAATAACCTATTTATGATTTCTCCACTACTTAGCGTCCTTGTTCCAGGCATTATTGCCTTCATTGTTGGTATTGCTATCACTCCACTCGTCACTCATTTTCTCTATAAGTATCGCGTCTGGAAGAAGAGTGGCGGGAAGACTGCCCTCAATGGACAAACGGCAGAAGTCTTCAACACCCTTAAAGGAGAAGGTGAGACAAAAACACCGCGCATGGGCGGTATCATTATTTGGGGCAGTATTCTTATCACGCTCGGTGGACTCTATGGACTCGCTTTATTATTTCCGGAGTCGATATTCGCTGAACTAGATTTCCTGACCCGTTCACAGACCTTGATACCGACCGCTGCATTACTAGTTGGTGCAGCCATCGGATTTCTCAATGATTTCTATGATGTCGCCCATGGTGGAAGGGGACTACGTCTATCAGTACGCCTCGGTCTCATCACCGTCCTCGCATCTTCGCTGGGGTGGTGGTTCTATGAGAAATTGGAGGTGACCGGAGTAAACATTCCGTTTGATGGCACCCTTGAGCTCGGCGTATTCATTATTCCATTCTTTGTTTTGCTCACTATCGCTCTGTATGCGAGTGGTGTCATCGATGGTATCGATGGACTGTCTGGGGGTGTATTCGCAGCTATCTTTAGTGCCTATGCTGGTATCGCAATCATCCAAGAACAGTTCGGTATCGCTGCGTTCTGTATTACCACAACCGGTGCTCTCCTCGCGTTTTTATGGTTTAACATTCCACCTGCTCGGTACTGGATGACCGAAACGGGCACCATGGCACTTACACTTGCTCTCGCGACGGTAGTCTTTATGACCGACTCACTTGGCGACGGCTTTGGTATTTCATTACTACCAATTGTTGGATTTCCACTCGTTGCCACAGTCGTTTCTAATATTCTCCAAGTATCCCATCGAAAACTTACTGGCCGTAAACTGTTCAAGATTGCACCACTCCATCACCACTTTGAAGCCATCGGCTGGCCGTCATATAAAGTAACAATGCGCTACTGGATTATTAGCATTCTCGCCGCTGCGGTGGGGGTGGTTATCGCGGCCGTAGCCTAAATACTATGGCTCGAGTCGCGAAACCAAAATCTGTTGATACCATCCTGCTTATAATCATTGGTATTCTGGTAGCTGGGGGATTCTTAATTTTTTCTTCAGCCTCACTTGGTCTCATGGCTCGCGATGGCGCCTCATTTGCATCAGTTGCCTTCAGTCAGTTCGTGTTTGGCATTATCGGAGGCAGTATTGCCATGTTGGTCATGAGCAATATTTACTACCGTCATTGGCGACGTTTTGCTTTTTACATCTTCCTTGCCACCCTGATTGCTACGGCCATGGTATTCATCCCAGGACTTGGCATGACGCACGCTGGAGCTACTCGTTGGCTTGATTTAGGATTTACCACCATTCAGCCGTCAGAATTTCTAAAAATTGGCTACGTTATTTACCTTGCTACGTGGTTTTCGGGTGTCCATGGAAATATCGAATCGTGGAAACATTCCCTCGTTCCATTTGCGGGCGTAAGTGCGCTGACCGGTCTCGTCATGCTCTTACAGCCAGATACCGACACGTTCTTAATTATGGGAGCAGCTGGTTTGTCGATGTTTGTCGCGGCGGGAGCTAAGTGGCGAGATATTGGCATAGTGATTGTCGCGGCGGTTCTGATGCTGGCCACAGTCGCAATGATGCGACCGTACGTGATGGATCGCTTCACCACCTTCTTAAATCCTGAGAATGACCCGCAAGGCAGTGGGTACCAAATTCAGCAGTCGTTAATTGCGGTTGGTTCAGGCGGACTAACCGGCCGAGGGTTCGGGCAAAGTATCCAGAAATTCGAATACTTGCCTGAACCAATTGGCGACTCCATCTTTGCTGTCTATGCCGAAGAGTTTGGATTTTTAGGAGCCATACTGCTCTTAGTAGCGCTCGTGTCACTAACCTTACGTGGCTATAAAATTGCGAATCAAGCGAGTGATATGTTTGGTACGCTATTGGTCACAGGATTTACGACACTCATAATCATTCAAGCCTATTTGAATATCGGCGCCATGCTCGGTGTAGCGCCACTGTCTGGACTACCACTTCCATTCATTAGTCACGGCGGTACATCACTGATGGCAACGCTCGCAATGCTTGGTATCGTCCTCAATGTTTCCAAATTCCGATCTAACAAAGCTTAAGACCTTTCACTCCCATCCACTGATGTACACAGCGCGTAGACACTCACGCTCACGTGCTACACTTATTCTCATATGAAGATACTGTTGGTCGGAGGGGGAAGTGGGGGACACTTCTATCCACTCATAGCAACTGCCGAGGCGCTACGTGCTACTGCACCGACCGCAGACCTTTACTATATCGGTCCAAACAAATTTGACGCTGAGGCGCTCACAGCACTCGGAATAAAGTTTGTTTACTGTCCAGCAGGTAAGACCCGGCGCTACGCATCGTTCCTGAACGTTCTTGATTTTTTTAAGAACATCGCCGGACTGTTTGTTGCTATCATTAAACTGTATGTCTTGTACCCTGATGTCGTGTTTAGCAAAGGTGGATTTACGAGTGTACCAGTAGTCTTTGCAGCTCGCTTGCTCCTGATTCCAATTGTGGTACACGAATCAGACTCCGTTCCCGGCCGAGCCTCTAAGCTCACCGCGCCATTAGCAGAACGCATAGCAATTGCGTATCCAGATGTAGCGACCCATTTTCCATCCGACAAGACTGCGTTAGTTGGTATCCCAATTCGGACCGCTATCAAGCAGGTGACGGCCGACCCGTTCACAGCACTCAATATTCCTCGTGACAAACCATTAATTTTTATAACCGGCGGCTCGCTCGGAGCCGAGCGACTGAATGCCGTGATGATTGGCGCACTGCAAGAACTACTGCCACACTATCGTATCTTTCACCAAGTAGGCGAGACACACGTCGCAAACACCACGACGCTCGTGAAGGAGCTCCTACCTGACTCACCACTATTAAACGACTACTACATCGTTGGTTCGTTCCCGCCCGCTACCATGGCATTACTCTTTGATGCAGCGAGTTTGATTATTACCCGAGCTGGCAGCACCACCTTGTTTGAAATTGCCTTACATCACAAACCAGCCATTGTGATTCCGATTCCAGAAAGTGTTAGCCATGATCAGCGGACGAATGCCTATGCCTACAGTCGTAGTGGGGCAGCGGTTGTTATTGAGGAACACAACCTCACCAATCACGTCATTACCCAAGAGATAGATCGGATTCTAACCGATAGAGACCGCTACCAAGGCATGGTTGAGGCCACAAAAGCCTTTGCTTATGAAGATGCAGCTGAAAAAATTGCTGGTATACTGGTTGAAATAGGGAAGAAACATGGCTCATAGTACTCAATCCACAGTTACACGCTTTGCCCCGTCTCCGACGGGGTTTCAACACGTAGGCGGTATGCGCACCGCACTCTATGCATGGCTCTGGGCTAGAAAGAACAATGGCACGTTTATTTTGCGGATTGAAGACACGGACAAAGCACGCGAAGTACCTGGTTCACGAGAACACTTAATGGAGTCATTGGTATGGCTGGGTATTAACTGGGATTACGGTCCTGACAAACCTGGTCCGTTTGGTTCATGTATTCAGTCAGAGCGTCTCCCTAGCTATCAGAAATGGGCACAGGTACTCATTGATAAAGGTTTAGCCTATCCAGACCCCTACACCGATGAAGAGCTGGAAACGTTTCGAGCACAAGCGACAGCAGAAAAGAAACCATACTTGTATCGCAACCATCGACCAACCTCCTTTGATGTATGGGACGGCACGAAACCGCTACGCCTTAAGGTGCCAGAAATTAAGCGGTACACATGGTTTGATGCGGCACGAGGTGAATTGTCAGCGGGTGAAGAGATGCTCGATGACATCATTCTCATTAAGTCTGACGGATATCCAACCTACAACTTTGCACACATCATTGATGATCATGAAATGGGCGTTACCCACATCATGCGAGCTGATGAGTTTATTTCAAGTACGCCGAAATTTTTAAGTATCTATGATGCGCTTGGGTTTTCGTATCCGACATTTGTAACGCTCCCTCCGATTCTACGTGACGACCGGACAAAGAAGCTCGGTAAACGAGATGGCGCAAAAGATATTCTAGAGTACCGAACCGAGGGGTACCTACCTGAAGCCATGGCCAATTTCCTCGCGCTCATTGGTTGGAATCCAGGTACTGAACAAGAATTGTTTACCACTGAAGAATTGATAGCAAGTTTTGATATCAACCGTATTCATGCTGCTGGTGCTGCTCTAAACGAAGAGAAGTTAGCCTGGATGAATCGACAACATCTCCTCAAGAAGGACGAGGTATTTTTACGTGATTATGTACGAAGCGCATTGGGAGAATCTATCACCTCAAGTGCGCAATGGGATGAGGATCGATTCACTCGCTTACTACCAACCATTCTTGAACGAACTAGTACTGCAGTTGATATCAAGACTGCCGACGAAGCAGGGGAGTACAGCTACGCATTTTCCACACCAGAATACGACGTGTCACTGTTGCAGTGGAAAAATGATGATTCTGTTGCCGCTGCCAAGCCCCGACTGCTGCATGTACGTGCATTACTTGCGACAACTGATTTCTCCTCACCTGAATCAATCAAGACCGCCATTTGGCCATATGCAGATGAAGTAGGAAAAGGAGAAGTGCTCTGGCCGCTACGTACCGCCCTTTCTGGCAAAGCGCAGTCTCCTGATCCATTTACATTGGCCTATATCCTTGGTCAATCCGAAACCATTGCCCGGCTGCAGATTGCTTGTGATAAAATAGGGGAGTAATGTACCCGAAACTGTTCGTAGCCTTTTTACTTGGTGTATTGATATGCCCGCTCGTCGCGGTGGTACCAAGTGTGTACGCACAATCAGAAATTCAACGTCTCCAGAACCAAATTAATGACCGAAGTGGTCGCTTGTCTGAAATTGAGGCAGAGATTGCTAAATTTGAATCCGAACTAAAAGTAGTCGGGGCTGAACGTCAAACGCTCCAAAAAGCTATCAACCAACTTGAACTCGAACGAAAGAAGGTGACTGCTGAAATATCACGAACTGAAAATCTCATCAGTTCTACTGACCTCGAGATTAATAAACTCATTTTAGAAATTACTCGTACTGAACGAGATGTTCAGTCCACCAGAAACGCAATAGCCGAGATTATTAGAGCGCAGTTCAAGTCAGAAGAAGACACGCTCGTCGAACTCCTGTTACAGCACGATCGACTGTCAGAATTCTGGGGCAGTCTAGAAGCGCACGAGAGTGTTCGTAATTCAATGTCTGCTAAAGTTTCAGAACTGAGCTCCTTTCAAAGCATGCTCGAAGAAAATCGTACGGCAAATGAAACGAAACGAAATCAGCTCTCGTCACTCCGAACGCAGTACACAAACCAAAACCAGGTACTTACGAACAACAAAGTTGAACAATCTGAACTGCTTGAAGTAACCAAAAGTGAAGAGCAAAATTACCAACAACTACTTGCGTCACAGCAACAAGCACGCGAGCAGATTCTTAAAGAACTTCGAGAGTTTGAATCACAACTACAGTTTATTCTTGATCCAAATACCATCCCAACTCCAGGCACACCGGTATTTAGCTGGCCGCTAAAAAGTATCATCATAACGCAGTACTTTGGCGGAACAGAATTTGCAGCCAGAAATGCCGCCGCCTACGGTGGACGAGCCTACCACCCTGGAGTTGATTTTGGAGCGCCACGCGGAACCGCTATACATGCACCGCTTACGGGTACGGTTCGCGCTACTGGTAACACTGATGCTGTACCAGGCTGCTACTCATGGGGTAAATGGACCCTTATCGACCACGCTAACGGCCTATCAACTCTTTATGCCCACCAAGACGTCATAAGCGTCACGGCTGGTCAGAAGGTACAGACTGGCGAAATCATTGGCTACGTGGGCAATACGGGCTTTTCTACCGGTCCGCACCTCCACTTTACGGTATACGCTAAAGATGGAGTGAATGTACGCCAATTTAACGAAATTAAGACCGTTACCAGCTGTGGACCAGCTACGACACCGGTTGCAGCTACCGACGCCTATATTGACCCGATGCTGTACTTACCAGCCTTCTAGTGAAAACTGGGGATAATTTCTGTGGAAAACCCCCTGTGTATAATGTGGATGAAGTAGGGGATAGGTGCTACTATGTAAGTGCGATGCTTGCATCGTAGGAACTTACCCTCACAGAAGCCCGCGCAAGCGGGCTTCTAGGGCAGAGACTAAATTGCAGCAAAAAATGAACCCGGTGACACTCGCACTAGCGAGTCTTTTTTATTCTATATATGCGATTAAAGTTCATTCGCACAATATTTAAGCATAGGGAAGGCCACAGGAGGGGAGAATAGGCACTATGGTACTACAAGACTGAGATTGTCCAGCACCGTTTCGTACAAGCAACCTGATAAGGTCAGCAGGTTTTACATACATGTAGCTAGTTACATGTATGAAAAAATTACATATAAATTTTTACAAAAAAAAATTTTAAATACTTTTCTATAATTACTAACAAAAAATAATTCTAAATAGTTTTGCAGGTAAAGATTGAGCAACGATTCATCACAGGCAGACACTCCAGTACAAACAGCTTGAGCTGTATCACTGGACATACTAGACATCAGGCACCACGTCATACGAAGCCTTAGAATCGATTCTAAGGCTTCAAAATACAACAAGATGATGCGGTGTTAGGCACAAATTCATTTACAGCCGTGCTGGCAATTAAAATCTAACTTAAAGATGCAAATGAGGATTTGAATCTATAAAGCATAGATGCGCTATATATGAATATAAGTACACAGGTGTAGCGACTTATGAACGTGGTCACGCCAGAGTAGGAGTTTAGGACCATGTAAAAAGCGTTTATATAGAGGTATTCATATCCCCGTTAATTCGTTTTACATATATTGTGCGAATGATATAGTATTCACATATGAAGCAGCGAAAAAGCACAGATTCTTTAAAAGAACTTATCTTCCCCTTCCTCGACTACTGCGAAATCGAAAAGGGTTTATCAAATAACACGCAGCGGAATTATCAGCAGTACCTCTCCCTCTTCACCAAGTGGCTCAAAGAGACTGGCGAGCCAGACTTGCTGCCGCACGAACTAACTGCAGAGCATATTTGGAACTATCGCCTCTACATCGCTCGTAAGTACAAAACTAATCGTGGTGAGTACCTTTCTAAAAAGTCTCAGAACTACTATTTGATTGCGCTCCGTTCCCTCCTCTCCTACCTAGCCGAACGTGACATCGAAACATTGCCTTCATCAAAAATAAAATTGGCTAAGCAGAAATCTGAAGAAACAATTTCTTTCCTTACCGTACAAGATATCGAAGCGATGTTAAAGGTTCCCGATATCACCAAACCTATTGGCTTACGTGACCGAACCATCATGGAGCTATTCTTTTCTTCAGGCATGCGTATCTCAGAGCTCACTGCCCTCAACCTTGATCAGTTCACAATGTTGAAAGACAACTCTACAAGCCGAACGTATGAATTATCAATCGTTGGTAAAGGCAAACACATCCGTACCATCTTCATTTCACCACGTGCAGCAGAACTAATGCGCCAATACATCAAAATCCGAACCGACGTCGACAAACCTCTCTTTGTGAACTATCGCTCAAAAGACCCTACCAACAAACGTCTCAGTCCTCGCTCAATTCAAATGATGATTGCTCGCACTGCTCGCTTAGCTGGCCTATCTAAAAAGGTTACCCCCCATACCCTCCGTCACACGTACGCCACTGACCTCCTCGACCATGGTGCTGATTTGCGTAGTGTGCAAGAACTACTCGGCCACAAAAATGTAGCGACGACGCAAATTTACACCCACGTTACCAACAAGCGACTCCGTGATATTCACGAAAAGTTCCATGGTGGAAATGACATTAAAAAAAAGTAGCTTGTTACTCCCCTATTATCGTAATAATCTTGATTTGATGGTTTCGTAGTCGGAACGCTCGGCTGTGAGATGGACAGTTCGTGCTCCCTCTTGAGTTAGGCGTGCTGAAAGTTCAGGGTGATTTGTTAAGTAGGTTTTGATTTTTTCTGGAATGAGTTCGTCTTGCGCAATAAATAATAGCGTCGGAAATTGTGTCCGCAAGGCATCTTTAAGTAGGGTGTAGTGGGTACAACCAAGAATAACCGCATCACCCTTCCCTACCCATAGGTCAACCAGCGCTACCGCCTCGGCTGTTGCATCAGTGAGATTTCCGGCTTCAATCAGCGGCACGAAGGTGGGGGCGGCAATACTTTCGATAGTAATGTCTGGCAGGCCTTTTAGTAGAAGCTCACGTTGATATTTTTGTGACTCGACCGTTCGCTTGGTAGCCAGCAAGAGGGCTTTCGTTCGTCCAGATTCATTAAGTGTTTCAATGGTCGGAATAATCACACCAAGGATACGGCGGTCTGGGTACGCATTAGGCAAGTATTCATCTTGGAGGCGGCGAAGTGTTTCCGAAGACGCTGTGTTACAAGCAATTATCACAATCACGCACCCTGCCTCAAACAGGTGCTGCATGGCGATTTTAGATAGGCGATAAATCTCTTCTTCAGACTTATCACCATAAGGTAGATGAGCCGTGTCGCCGTAGTAATAGTAGTCATACTGTGGCAGCACCTCGGTAGTAGCGGCCAGCAATATTAACCCACCTAAACCAGAATCAAAAAATCCAATTTTCATACAAGCACTTTTGTTTTTGCGAGCATGAGCACCCGTTCATACTGCGCTTTAGTCAGTGGTACAATCGAGAGTCGATTCCCTTTTTGGGTTAGTCTGTTGTCTCCAAACTGCTTATCTTGCTTGAGTTCATCAAGCGTTACTAATCGTGACAGTGTGGACACATAAGCGAAATCTACACACCACCAGCGCGGCTTTGCTTTCGTCGAAGCATCGTCATAGTATGGTGACTTTTTATCAAACTGCGTAGTGTCAGGGTGAGCATCACTTGCTACCACCATCTCCCCCACTACCCCAGTCCCCTCCCCAGCACTTGAGTGATAGAGCAGCGCTTTGTCACCCACCTGCATTGATTGCATAAAATTGCGGGCCTGATAGTTTCGCACCCCACTCCACTCAGTTAACTTGTCCCGCTTCAGGTCATCAATAGAGAATGTGTCAGGTTCAGTTTTGAGTAGCCAATACTGCATATCCCAACGATTATAGCGTAGATTTGGTATAATGGAGAAAGGGGTTATTTCTTTAATTTCTAGATTTAAATATGACAATGATGCTATCTGAAGCGCAGCGAACAATGTTACAAACAAAAGGTGTAGTTGTAGGACGAGTACTAATTGGTCTCCTCTTTCTCGTAAGCGGTATTAGTATGGCAACTGGGGCTGCTGGCACGGCTGAATTCTTTGCTGCTGTTGGTGTACCAATGGCTGGGATTGCTGTCTGGGTAGCTGTCGTAATGAAAGTTGTTGGTGGTGCACTCCTCATCGTCGGCAAGCGAGTCGGTATTGGTGCCGCGATTCTTATTCTGTTTACCCTTGGTTCAACCTACTTTGGTCACCTCGACTTCTCAGATCCAATGCAAATCACCCAAGCGCTCAAGAATCTTTCTATCATTGGTGGTCTCATCTACGTCGCTGCCTTTGGCGCTGGTAGCTGGAATGCTCCAAAGAAAGTGATGTAACACTGATATAGGGATACAGAAAAAGCACTCACAAACGTGAGTGCTTTTTCTTTTAGTAGTTGTACGCGAGAGAACGATTCCAACATGGTGCCGAGGCACTCCATGGCTGTACACCCTGCGTCTCATAGAGATGTCGGGCATAGGCCATGTTGTCTTCAATCGTTTCAAGGTCCAAATTCATTGCAGTTGCTGTCTTCAAGTGGTAACGCTTGTTGATTTGCATTACCCCAGTATCAGCAGGATCGACTCGTCCTTGTAGGACAGAGCCGTCTTCTAGAGTGTGTCGGAAGGTAGATTCACATCGTGCGATTTCAATCATGACAGGAATGTCAGCGAAATAGTTGCGCACAATAGCTTCTGTTGAAGCCAAGGTACGCTGTTGCGCAATTGGCTCCGCCTCCCTCACCGCAATGTGTCCATACGTAGCTTCCGGGATACTGACCGCCGAAACGGCAGTAATTGAAAGGAACGCTAGAATCACAGAGGATAAAATAAGCCAATGGTCTTAACTGACAAACATCGGTGTGGAGTACCGATGACCGCGAAATCATAGCATGATTCCGGGATTTTTATTACTATAGCACGGTTTTGACTTGTAGTCAATGTTTTGACCTAAGGAAAGGCCGCGTAATTACTTACGCGGCCTTTATTTTAAGCCGTATATACATTATCACGTGGTGCCGCCGGCGGTATGACTCCACTTAGGTTCCAGTGGCACTCGAGGTGTTCAAGGTCAGCTTGTGGGACTTCTCCATGAAATGAGGCGACAAAGAGTGTGAGTTGATCTGCCCAACACGGTGATCCGATGTCTGGGGTATAAAAGTACACCAATTCACCCAGATTGCGCAGCTGCGCACTTACGTTCGCAGTCTCGATACAACCCCGAAGCTTGCAGACGTTTTCTGGCATATACACGTGTGCGGGCTGTACCAGTGTTGGTACGGTAGTGCAGGCTCCAATAAACAATGTGAGGGCAAACACTGTTAGTGTATGGTGTTTCATGTTGAATCTCCTTGTGTACTATATCCCCTTCAGAAAGGTATCCTATTTCCGAGACTCATTCAATGGGTAAAGAAAAGGCCGGATGTTGTTACACATCCGGCCTTTGAATCTGTAGCTAGTTACTGAACGCCAGCGTGCCTATACAAAGACCAAGCGAAATACCGTAAAGCATCAGTGCCCCAGAATGCATGTTATGGGGCACAGCGACGCATAATCTACTAGTGGTAATCGTTAGTACACTGGTCCATAACACTTGTAGGTACAGCAGTAGTGGGGATGTCTTGCCCACCATAAACCACAGACACATGCCCAGCGTTAGTATCGCCATCATTACTGCAAGGACAAACACGGTCTGATGTTTATTCAGCCTGACTTTATTTTTAAATAAATTGGTCATATTGACCCTCCTCTCTGTGGAGAAAATACCAGCCAGAGGAAATGAGGTCAAGAGTCTCTATTTCAGCAACGCCATCGCTCCGTAGAGGCCTGCCTCGTCACCGAGCTTAGCGGTAGTAATCAGTGGCGCTGGTACAAAGCCATCGAGTGATTCCACGGTGTACTTCCGAATAGCGTCAATTTCAATCTTCGGATCACCAATAATCATCGAACCACCGAGGATGATAGCGTCAGGTGACCAGTACAGAATGGTGTTGTGGAGACCTTGTGCCAAATACTCCGCCAGCTCATCCCAAAGCACATCCGATTGGGGTATCTCATACGCTTTTACACCAAACCGCTGTTCGACAGCCGTACCAGAAACGAGATTCTCAAGGGTCGGCGTAATCTCTTCACCCAGCACAGTGCGGTCTATATCTAAAATTTGGTGTCCTGGTTCAAATCCAACACTCGCATCATCAATCTGGCCGTTTTCGATTTTGACACCACCTACGCCAGTACTTACCGTATGGTACGCAATGATAGGAAGTCCCTTTCCAGCCCCATAAGTTGCCTCTCCTACTCCAGCCATCGCACTATCGTTCTCTAGTCTGACTTTTGTCTTGTACTGCTTTTCGAGCGTTCCCACAATTGACTTCCCTACCCACTTGTTGAGAGTTGAATCATTGTGAATACCAGTTTTGTCTTCGGTAAGGAGTCCGCGTACGCCACCGGCCATACCTTCAATCTTGGCGATACTAAACGCGTCAATGGTTTCGATTAGTTTTTTCATTCCGGCTTCAAACGTCGGTGGAGTCTTGAATGACACATGTTCACCGAGCACACCAATTTCGTCTACCCGTGCCACGCGAGTTTTTGTGCCTCCAATGTCAAAAACGATGTAGCTCATAGTTACAATCCAAGGATGTCACGAGTTTTCTTTTTATAAAGTTCAACATTAGGTTGATCAAAGGCATTGATGTCCATCAGTGAAGACAGGTACATCACTTCACGCATACGCATACCGACAAATAGTCCCAGTGAGTATGGTACGTCTTCTGTCATAATTGTTGAACGGTATGGTAATTGTGCGTCCTGGAACGCCGCAATGACACCGCCATAGAGCGCAATGCCAACCTCTTGAAGCGAACGCTTCTTGTACGCTGCAGCAATACCAGTTCCCGGAATAGCGATATCTGGCTCCGCGCCATCAAAGGTAATAAAGTCGGTGTACACGGGCGCGGTCTTGGCAAACAGTAATTGTCCAACGGAGTGTAGTTCTACCGGAGTAGTAATAGTCGGCAGCATCGCTCCCTTTACCGCTACCCCACTTTTTGTAGTCGCCTTACCAACGCTTTCCGCCAACAGCTGGCGATACCACGCTGCTAGATTGGTGAGGCGTTTTTCAAATACGAAAATATTATAGTGCTTGAATGAAGCTTTGTGGTAGAGAGAAAGTCGCACCGCAGCCTCAGCCGCGAGTGATTCAAATTGTTCAGTCTGCGCATCCACCAGCCCGCCGACAAAGGCATCGACGTCATACTTCAGGAGCGTCAGTGGCACCAAACCAACTTCCGTCGCCACCGAGTATCGTCCGCCGACACTGTGTGGCATTGGTATGGTCCGAACACCCATTCGCTTTCCTGTTTTCATGAACGGAGTTCCGGCGTCACCAATAAAGATAGTCTGCTTGTAGATTGATTCACCAAATTGTTTTTTGAGTGTATCAAGTAAGACACTCGCCATCGTAAGTGTCTCGGTCGTACTACCTGACTTACTCACGACACAGACCGCAATTTTTTTGACATTCTTAAGCTTCTTGAGTTTTTCGGTTAGCATTAGCACATCGTGTGCCGAAATCGCGTCGAGACAATGCAGGGCGACTTTGCCAGTATCAAGCACCGAATGGACAGCGAGTGTACCGAGATTTGAACCACCAATACCAACCAATACCAAGGTATCAATGGCTTTATAAGCTTTCGCTAATTCTGCGAGTAGCTGGTGTAAGTCAGGTTGCTTGGCGTGAGCCAGTGCATATTCAGGCTTTGACACATCATTCTGCCCTACAACATCATTAACAACCGCCCGATACGGAGCTAGTGTCTTGGTACCTCGCTTTATTGCGTCCGGTGTCACAGAGTCAATGTCGAAATAGTTTAGCTGCATATGTAGAGAGGGATGATTAGATTTTGACAACGTCTTTGATCTTGGCATGCTTCATGATGACTTTGTAGGCGTCATCAACCGAGTCGACAAGGTGAAAGATTTCCATGTCCTCAGGACTAATAGTTTTGAATTTCTTAAGGAGATCTTTTTCAAAGTAGCGGAGGAGCGGTTCCCAAAACTCCTTTCCGTAAAGAATAACGGGTATGTCATCGATTTTCTTGGTCTGGATAAGCGTGACGATTTCAAAGAATTCATCGAGTGTACCGAATCCACCTGGGAAGTACACATATGCTTGTGAAGCAAAGGTAAGCATCACTTTGCGAGAGAAAAAGAAGTCGAAGTTGAGCGAATCGGTGGTATACGGATTGAGTCGTTGCTCGAATGGAAGTTGTATATTAAGACCAACTGACTTCCCTCCCACCTTAAAGGCACCAACGTTTGATGCTTCCATAATCCCTGGCCCGCCACCGGAGATAATTGAAAAGCCCTTCTTAGCTAGCCGAGCGGCCAGCTCTTCAGCGGCTTTATAGTACGGGTCGCTTGGTAATAACCTGGCACTACCCCAGAAGGTGGCGGCCACTTGGTGCTGACGTAAGAGTTCAAAACCCTGTACGAATTCCGCCATAATACGGAATACTCGCCATGATTGTACAGCGTCACCGTCTACCCCATTAGGGTCAAGGAGTTCAGTTACGATTCGGCACGTTTTGGCGTCGAGTTTTTTACGACTATTAGCGTTATGAATTTTGAGTTTCTTGTTTGACTCGTTCTTTTTTCCTAACATTCGTCCATTGTACCACCGCACTAGAGCCACGGGATTTCGTACGCTGAGAATTCGGGGAGAAGTTTTTTGTTATAGAGCAATCGTGAGGCCACTTCGGCATGACACTTGGCACCAGTCAGGGCATTGTGCGGTTCTGGCTCATCAGGAATACCGCAGTAGTTTAAAATTGCATCAAGATTAAGCGCGCTGCGATGGTGTTCTGCATCAATCGGAGCCGGTAGCCCAGCTTTGATGATGTGCATATACGCCAGCGTGTGGGTATCGATAGTGCGGTGTGCGAACGTCCAGTTGAAGTGTGCCCGATGGGCGGCGGCCTTACTCATGTCTCTATCGAAAGAAACATTCTGACCACAAAAAGTGCGATTAGAAATGTCAGCCGTCCAACCAATGAAGTTTCGTATCAGCTCCCCTTCGGTCATTTTGTTAGTGTCAGTTACCTCAGCTTCACTGAAGCCATTTACTTTGAGTGCATCAGGGTCAATATGAGCGCCGTCCCAGACTCGACATTCAGCATAAAATTGATTGTTAGGGTTATCAAAATCGAGTGCTCCAAGAGAGACAATCGAACACTTCTCTGCGTCAAGACCTGAAGATTCTATATCAAGTACGAGCATAATAGATAAAGTGTAGCACGGTGTTTACAGCCCTGGGCAATTAGCGGCTGGCGTATAGCCAGCCGCCTCAGCGGCAGCAATAGTAGAAAACTCAATCCGGTTCTCCGGCTTCATTTGTTTTGCGCCAGGACAATCTGGAAGATGGTATTTGGTGCCAGAACGAGACGCCACCACCACGACTTCCGTACTGATTGGCTGGGATGATGCGCCGGATGACGTCGCAGTGGCTGTTGGGGCAGCCACTGGCGTAAGGGCGGTAAAGGCTGCCGCTGGCGCTGTACTGGCTGGAATGGTAGTTTCTGGCACAGATAGGCGTCCAAGGCCGAATGAGCCGACCCCGACCAGCACCACCATGAGGATTCCAAAGACTGCGTCATCTTCTAACCACCGCTTGAGTTTTTCGTACATATGTCGTATACTCTCGCGGTTATAATACCATTATTTAGATAATTCTATGGCAACCAAGAAAGCGGGGGGTACCGCTAAAAACCTACGCGATTCACAACCAAAATATCTTGGAGTGAAGCGTGCTGACGGACAAACAGTCAAGGCTGGCGAGATTATCGTTCGCCAACGTGGCACCAAAATTGAAGGTGGTAAGGGCGTAAAAATTGGCAAAGATCACACTATCTTTGCAGTTGTTGACGGCGTGGTGAAATTCCGCGACATGCGCAAGACTCGCTTTGACGGTAAAAACGTCAGCAAGAAAGCAGTCGACGTCCTCGTTGCTGCTACTAAGTAGCGCACTTATAAAAACCGCCGGTCCCTAGGGACCGGCGGTTTTTTGTTTTCTGCGTGAGTACTCCTCCCTACCTTTCGCGGACAGTTGCTGTTTCGATGACAATGTCTTCTATAGGCAAGTCAGTCGGGGTCGTCTCAACTTTAGCAATTGCATCAACTACCTCCATACCACTCACAATCCGTCCAAAGACTGGGTGCTTTGATGAAAGTAGTGGTTTGTCAAAGTCGAGGTTGGTGTTATCAACAAGATTGATAAAGAATTGGCTACCGCCACTGTTTGGTCCACTGTTAGCCATTGAGATGGTGCCACGAACGTTGGTGAGGTATTCGCCAGCAATGTGTTCATCCGGAATTGAATAGCCGGGTCCACCTGTACCGTACCGAAGAACTTCAGTAGTCTTGGTAATTGGGTCTCCACCTTGAATCATGAAGCCATCAATCACACGGTGAAACTTGATACCATTATAGTAGCCTTCATTGATAAGCTTCTTGAAGTTACCAGCTGTGATTGGCATGGTGTCTTCAAATAATTCGATTTCAACTGTTCCCATTGTAGTCTCAAGGACTGCAACTGGATTATTTTCATTTGTCATATCTACATCATACGCTGCTAATTGCTCGGGCGTGAGCGGTCCTGGAAGTTCTTCGAGTGCTTCATCTATCGCTACTTCTGGTGTTTTATCTCCCGCTAACCACCACGAAATTCCGGCGATGAGAATGCCACAAACCGCGAAGACAATGATGAGTGGTGTAGCACTTTTGAGCAACTGACTAGTGGTATTCATACGAGATTTACTTTTTTACAACAGTAACACTGATAGATCCTTTCTGTGCACCATGGACGAGCATTACTGTGTGCTCTCCCGCTTCCTTAATCGGTGACGCGAATTGAATTGACTGGGATGAAATCGTCACACCCGCGACTTGTGCTGCCGCAACCACCTCATCGGCTGAAATAGCTTTAAAGAGGTGATTTTTCTCGTTCATATCTGCAGCAACAGTGATAGTTGTGCTCGCTAGTGACGCGAGCGCTGCTGCAAATGCCTCCCCTTCCGCGTTAACGGTGGCGGCTTTGGTAGCGTTTTGTTTTAGAACACGTTTGAGGTTCTCACCTGTCGCGGGCTGGGCCATGCGCTTTGGAATCAATTGATTGAGGGCGTATCCATCTGGAACCTCAACGACACTGTGTCGCTTACCGATTCGGGCCACATCTTGCAAAAGAATTACTTTCATAGGGTCATGCTTACCGTTTACGTCTTACTAATGGCTCGAATAATACCAGAATGCGTCAAACGGCGCGAGATAGTCACTACAGTTCTTCTGACAGTCGGTCTTCCAAGGTTATGTCTGCGACTGGTTCACCTTTCAAGAAACGAAGCGCGGCATCTCGTTGTGGATCAACCTCATTTTGTCTGTCTTCCGGAGTACGTTCAATGGTAATGTCCGGGATTAAGCCGCCGTCTGAAATTGATGTCCCGTTTGGTGTGAGCCAGCGTGCGACCGTAACCTTGAGTGACGAACCACCAGCGACATCAACTAATTCTTGGACGGACCCTTTACCAAAGGTCGGTACTCCAATCACAGTAGCGACCTCATGGTCCTTGAGTGCACCAGCAAGAATTTCTGAAGCTGAAGCAGAACCATTATCAACAAGCACCACAAGGTTACTTGGATTGAACTCAGACGTCTGCGTACGGTTACGACTACGGTACTGGGTTCGTTCCCGACTCACGCCAGACTCTTCAATCACCACGACCTTTCCGGATGGAAGGAAGTAACTAGCAATCGTGACCGCACTTTGGAGAAATCCTCCCGGATTACCACGCACATCGATAATCAGTGATTGTGCACCACTTTCAGTAAATTCTCGCATGGCGTCAGCAAATCGTTCTTCTGAAACAGCATTGAAGCTATAAATAGCGACCACAAACATATCGTCGATTCGTTCAGTTTTTACTGTTGGAACCTCGATAGTGTCGCGAACCACTGGTACATCAAAAAATTCTGGTGTGCCCTCTCTAAAAATAGTGAGTGTCACGGTTGAGCCCTTTTCGCCTCGAATGAGCTTCACTGCCTCATCAATACGCATGTCTTCAGTTGATACCTCACCAATGCGAACGATTATGTCACCAGCTAGAAGTCCGGCTTGCTCTGCGGGCGTCCCGGGCAGTGGTGAAATAATCGTAATCATGCTGTCACGTAACCCAACCTCCATACCGACACCACTGAAGTTGCCTGAGATATTTTCATTAAACTGTTCGGAGTCGACTGGTGGTAAGTACACAGTGTACGGATCTCCATACGTATCGACAAGTCCTTCAATAGCGCCTTGAATACGTTCTTCAGAGGTTATACCTTCAGTTGAACTCGCAGCGACAAATTTTTCTTCCATCAAGTCCCAGACTCGCCAAAACTCTGCTAGGTCAGGTCGACCGCTCTCGTCTACCGGTGCTGCTTTAGGAAATAAGAAACTAAAAAAACCAGCAGTCTGGCTGGTGACGCCTTGATCATTCCCTGTAGCGCCTAACTGTACCCCAGATGCAAATGAGCCGACTGCCAAGAGAAGAGCTAGAAATAACCCTAAAACCCCCCACCCCACCGGCCGAGCACCTCCTTCTGTATTTTGTTCTTCATGTTCACGCATCACAGCATTATGGCACGAAGTGTATAGCCTGCCAAAAAGTTTCTGTGCGCACTATTATTTGTTACACTAGCTGCACAGTATGTCATTTGGCTTCTTTACAAAAAAGGCACGGTTGGTGGTCCGCGAAATTACCCTCTACAACACCCTCAGCACGTCACTCGAGCCGTTTGTACCGATTAAAGGTAACAGCGTAAAAATGTACAGTTGCGGCCCAACCGTGTATGACTATGCCCATATTGGCAATCTCCGTTCCTACGTTTTTTCTGACATATTGAAACGAGTACTCCTCAAGAATGGCTATGAAGTGCAGCACACCATCAACCTTACTGACTTTGGCCACCTCACCGACGACGGCGACGGCGGTGAAGACAAAATGATGAAAGGACTCAAACGCGAAGGTCTTCCCGTTACACTCGATGCAATGCGTCAGTTGTCAGATAAATTTATTGTGGGTTTCAAAACTGACTGCGATGAGTTACGCATCCTCCCACCTACTACCTGGGCCCGAGCTAGCGAGTTCGTCAAAAAGCAAATTGCGCTGGTGAAGATGCTTGAAGAAAAAGGGTATACCTACGAAACTAGTGACGGAGTCTATTTTAATATTTCAAAGTTCCCTACCTATGGCAAACTTGGCAACATCGATATTGAAAAACTGAAAAATGGCGCCCGAGTAGAGGTTAATACCGAAAAACGTCATCCAGCTGATTTTGCCGTATGGAAAAAAGGCGAACTTGGGTGGGATAGTCGCTGGGGTAAAGGGTTCCCTGGTTGGCATATCGAATGTTCGGCAATGGCCATGGCTACCCTTGGTAAAGAAATCGACATTCACACTGGCGGTATTGATCATATTGCCATTCATCACAACGCCGAGATTGCGCAGAGTGAAGCAGCCACCGGTAAGCCATTTGCAAAATATTGGCTACACAACGAGTTCATCACCATCGACAGCACCAAGATTGCCAAATCACTTGGCAATGCCGTGACTATGCGTCACCTTATGGATCGTGGTTTCTCTGGTGACGACTACCGATACTGGCTCCTTACTGCCCACTACCGTTCACCAATAAACTTCTCGTGGGAGGCTCTCAAAGGCTCTAAGCAAGCGTTATTCCGCCTCAAGCGTCACATGTACGAAGAGTTCAAACAAAAGGCGTCAGTGCCAAATCAAGCGTACCTCGACCGGTTTGACGCCCATCTCGCTAATGACCTCGATACACCAGCTGCGATTGCAACCTTATGGGATATGCTCAAAGATTCCACTGTCAGTAACGAAACAAAATGTGGCACGTTGATGGCAATGGACGAAGTGTTGGATATCGGTCTGTCTGACAACTTGAGCGACGGCATTCGTTCACTGGGTGTGGTGGCCAGTCATGATTTACCTGAAGCGGTGCAGGACATGGTCGACCAACGTGAAGTTGCTCGCATCGCTCGCAACTGGCTTGAAGCAGACACCCTCCGTGATGCCATCAAACTCAAAGGCTACATTGTTGAAGACAGCGCCCATGGACCAAAAATCACCAAAGCAGCAGAATAAAAAATCGCCGCAGAGTCGCGGCGATTTTATTTGATAGAACACGGACACTAGATTGGTAGTGTGAGACCAATCAGTCCGAAAGCAAAAAGGAACAAGTCGACTCCTCCACCGTACAGAGCGAGATGCTGTAACTTTGGTAGTGCCGCTGGATTGCCATAAAAGGCAATCATGACTAGTAGTGTCAGGACAATGAAGAGTAGCGCACCCCACACCATAAACACGGCGCCCCACCGACGAACTGTATTCACCATAACGTTCTCCTCTTGGTTTGGTGAGGCACTATAATCTACTTTTACTATAGTTTGTCAAACCGGACTGCTGGGATAACTTATAAAAAACCGCCGCGACCATTCTGGTCGCGGCGGTTGTAGACGGACTACGTATCCGCCCTACTCGGCATCAAAGATTCCTTCATAGCCGTCAGGACGTACAGTGAAGAGACGCAGAGCCGCACCAAGTAACACAATGATGAAGATTCCAGCACCAGCATAGTGCGGTAGCCGCATGAAGTCTGGATTCGCGTAGAGTTGCGGGGCAATGATTGCCACTCCCCAAAATACAAACGCAAACAAAACTGCCGCCCGGATACCGAGGTTATAGAGAACGTAACTAACGCTGAACATCATCGAAAAGACCTTTCTGTAGCCAGCAGCGATTTTGTCATTAATACTATATTTGTCAATAAATACACTTATCCCCTTGTCCCCATCGGTGTGCAAAAACACTCAAAATCGCCATTCTTCAAATCATGCTAAAATGACTCCACTATGGCGCAGGAGACTAACCGAGCGTTGCGCAAGCAGCCGCAGAACATTGACGCCGAAAAGGCACTCCTTGGTGCCATTATCCTCAAACCTGATGTGATGCACGATGTGTCAGTGACTGTCTTCCCCGAGAGCTACTACGCCGATAAGCACCGCGCGATTTTTGCGGCTATTCAAAAAATCTTTTCCAAAGGAGACCCAATTGATACAGTATCGGTAGTAACTGTACTCAAAGACATGAACCAACTTGACCGAGTTGGTGGCGCAGCATATATCACCGAACTGATTGAAACGGTTCCGGCTGCCGGTAACGCCATGTACTACGCGGAGCAAGTTCAAAATAAGGCAACGCTCCGTGGTCTCATTCACGCTGCTGATGATATTGCCGAAATTGCCTACGGTGACCCAGAATCAATTGACGAAGCCCTCGACCAGGCCGAGAAAAAAGTCTTCCAAGCTACCCAAGCACCGTCAGCACAAAAGTTCCGTCCGATTGGTAGCGCCCTCAAGGAAGCGTGGGAGCGGTTCGAGCACCTATCTGCTAACCCGGAACTAAAGCGTGGTGTACCGTCAGGGTTCACTGCGCTTGATAACGTGCTATCAGGGTTTCAAAAGTCCGACCTTATCATTCTGGCCGCTCGTCCATCAATGGGTAAGACCACCTTTGCGCTCGACATAGCGCGTAATGCAGCTTTGAAGCACGGCGCCTCGGTCGGTATCTTCTCGCTCGAAATGAGTGACCAACAACTCGTTGACCGTCTCCTTGCGGCTGAGGCAGGCGTGGATTCGTGGAAACTTCGTACTGGTCGACTCAGCAACGATAGCGAGTACGAGGCGCTGCAAGGAGCAATGCAAAAACTGCACAAGGCACCAATTCACATCATCGATGAAGCGGCTATGAATATTGTGAAGATGCGTTCGGCTGCTCGTCGTCTCAAAAATGAGTACGGACTCGATATGCTCATTGTGGACTACCTCCAACTTATGTCTCCTACCCTCACTAAGAACAGTGATTCGATGGTGCAGCAAATCACAGAAATTTCTCGCTCACTTAAGATTCTCGCTAAAGAACTTGAGATTCCAGTCATTGCCCTCTCGCAGCTGTCGCGTGCTGTAGAACAACGTGGTGGTAAACCTCGCCTCTCTGACCTTCGTGACTCTGGTTCTATCGAACAGGATGCTGACGTCGTGATGTTCATTCACCGTGAGGATAAGATGAATCGTGACAAAGAAGCCGAACGTCCTAATATTGCCGAAATTATGGTCGAGAAGCACCGTAACGGTGCGGTCGGTATGGCTGAGCTTTATTTCGATGCCAAACACGTCCGCTTCCTTAATCTCGACACACACCATGCTACCGCACCGGGCGCTGGCGACGACTTTTAACGAACGTTCATAATTGGGTAGCTACTTTGTTGTCTTCGTAGAATAAATTTTTCAATGTACGAGTAAGTACATCTCAAAATGTATTTACTTGACGCCTCGTATCTATCTCAATTCTGTACGTTCTATTGTTAATCATGAGAAACCTGAGCCATGATAAAATATAAAATCCATGTCTGACCTCGATAAATTAATCGCCTTATTTGAAAAATTCCCGGGTGTTGGCGGACGGCAGGCCAAGCGCTATGCCTTTCACGTCCTTACCCTTCCAGACGCTGACACCAAAGAACTCGCTCGCCTGATTGCTGGTATCAAACTCACTGTGGTTGAGTGCCAGAGCTGCCACCGCTTCTTCTCGACAGGAAATAGCGAGACGCTATGCTCTATTTGTACTGCCTCCAAACGTGACCATACTCGCCTGTTGGTGGTTGAGCGCGACAGCGATATCCAAGCGATTGAACGGGCTGGTGCCTATGATGGTCTCTACTTTGTCCTGGGCGGAACTGTTCCACTGTTGAACAATAATGATACAAATAAGCTTCGTGCCGGCGCCCTCAAGGCAACGGTAGAAACACGTATCAAAGAAAGTGCTTTGCGTGAAGTAATTCTTGGTTTTGCTATAAACCCAGATGGAGAAAATACAGCCCGATTCGTTGAGTCAATCATCAGTCCCCTTCTCGCTACGGTATCAGGACGAGTTTCCCACCTCGGTCGCGGCCTCTCAACTGGCAGTGAACTTGAATACGCCGACGCTGAAACAATAAAAAACGCGCTCAAAAATCGTGCGTAGTGAAAAAGTTTAGGGCCGCAACGCGATGCGTTGCGGCCCTTTGTTTTTACGGTTTGGCAAACTGTACCAGCTGCCCCTTTGGAATCTTTCCATCTTTTGTCGGTTGAGATTTCGACACTGCCGGCTTCGGCAGTGTGATGACTGTCGCACTTGGTGGCGAATAGTCGAGTGGAAAGAGTGCGATTGCGCTACCAGGTACGCTATACAGTGGAAACACTGTATCAGCGTCTTGGTGCGAGGTGGTAGGAAGAACGTGTAGTTGGTGGCTTGGGTTGCGAGATTCCTTGCGGCGAATCAAGTGAACGAGTTCAGTTGTTTTATGCTGCCGGAAACTACGTATAACGAAAAATTCAAATACTGCCATTTGTCCCTTGAGCGGACTGAGTTGCGAATCATCATCCGTAAAGAATCGAAATTCCAGTCTTCCGGTCGGGCACGTCATATGCCATTCCAGATACGGGATTGTTCGGTTGTGCTTCTCAGAATGCAACTGATTCGCCAGCGCGTCTCGAGGCACTCGATAGAGGCAAAAGCCTCGTGCGAGCTCAATTGGCGGTTTGTCTTGTGTATTAGAACTTCTTCGTCGTGACACTTTACATCTCCTGTACTGTCTCATGTTAGATTATAACACTTTTATAGTTTGTCAATGAATAAGCCCGGTACGTTTCCGTACCGGGCTTTGTTTTTTTCAGAATGAATCGCTACTGTTTGCGCTTCAATCCTGCTTTTGGCTTGTGGTGTGTCATTGTTCTCGTGATGCCACGAGAACCAGGTCGCGTCAGCGTAACCGTAGTGTTATCTTCGCCAGCGATTACCCATCCGTCGAGCACGAGCCGCGATAATTGCGCATCAGAGCTCTGTGTTGGTCCAACTTTCGCCGTTCCTACGACATTAACCTTCGCATCGGGTGGAATGAACGAGATATATGAATTGGCATGCGCGACACGGAAGCTCTCGCCTGGAGCCGCTACGTCAGGTGACATGTTACTTATCACCAGCCGACGCGACACGACCATATCTTCGGGAGCGAGCTCTAAATCGACATAGGTGTAAATGCGTCCGTTAACCAGCGTCTTTTCGTAGATGGTCGCGATGACTGTCAACGGTTTTCCGATGGCAGCATCAAGTGCTTCTTCGTCTCCGTGGAGGAAGTAGTTAACGAGACCACCCTTTGCACTATGTGCGAACTGAAGGTATGGCACCAACTTCCCTGCCTCGCTATACGACTGTTTCTTGGCACCAGTCGGTACCTTGATGGATATAGTGTACCCACCACAGATTTCGACTCGCCCACGAACGTATGAGGTCGCTTTAGGTACTGCGTTCATCAGAATTCTCCTTTGCTGACGATATTCAGCGATTACAATACTACATTTTGTTATTTTGTCAATTTTTTACAGGTACAAAAAAACACCCTGTGTGGGTGTTTTTTTGTTAGATTTTTACAATCTTGATTTCAGCGTAGTGCTGTCGGTGGCCGAGGCGTCGGTCGCGGTTACTCTTAGACTTGTAGCGAACGATAGTGAGCTTAATCCCCTTCTTTTCGCCGAGGTAGGTAGCTGTTACCTTTCCACCAGTGGTTGGTGTACCGAGAGTAGCTGCTGTACCGTTATCAGTCATAAGTACTTGATCGAACTCGATAGTGTCACCTTCTTTGTGATCACCAATGAGTTCTACCTGAAGGACATCGCCTTCACGCACAACGTACTGCTTCCCGCCGGTCGCGATTACTGCAAATGCTGTTGTTGTTTCTGTTGCCATACGTGGGCGGCATAATACAAGAAAACATCAATTTTTGCAATGGCCTGCCGCAGTAAGTATGTTTTGAGCTCCTGTCGATGGTTGACGTTACTAGTAATTAGTTGCAATATACAAATATCCGAAATGAGGAGGAATCGGCATGAATCGGATACGTCACGCCATTGCGATGGTGACAAAAAAGTACATTGTTGAATATTGGGCTGGCTGGATGGTGCTTGGATTTATTATCTACCTTTTCGGAGGTGCGATCTTGGGTCAAGTACAGATATGAATTCACACATCTTTGGTGTCAATTGGTTATCGGATGGACGGTACCTCAGGTACACCATTGCTGCAAAGAAGCCAGCTACGGAGCTATGTATTGGAGAAATTTTTGACGCTGTATACAAAGGTCGCGTACATCGGTTGAAGGTTGAAAAACTTGTCAAAACCAGCAGCCTTGATATCTACGTCATCAATGCCTACTAAACCGCCGCGAATACTCGCGGCGGTTTTTCTTATCTCAACTATTTCCTACTCATCAAACTTATCTGGTCGGTCGAGTGTCAGCACCTCAACAGTACCGACTACCCCCGTAATGCGCGTTACGTCCTTATCAATTTTGCTTAACTCCTTATACCCTGCATTGTAGTGATTTACCGTCGTCTCAAGCGTTTTCCCAAGCTTCTGATAGTAATCTTCGTACTTAGAAATATGCCCACTGAGCTTCTCAACGTTCTTGATGATGTCATGTGCCTTCTCTTCAATTTCCATTGCCTTAAGACCTTGGAGGACAGTCTGAAGATACGCTAAGAACGAGGTTGGTGACACAATAATCACACGGTATTTGCCGGCCGCTCGTTGAATAAGGTTATCTTCCCCAGCCCCTACTTTGTTTGAAAGTAAATCGTAGTAGATACCTTCGTGCGGAATAAACATAAACGCAAAGTCGGTTGTCTTTTCACTCGGACGAATGTATTTCGCAGTTTCAGTAATACGCAGCTTAAGGTCATTCACAAAGGCCTTTTCATACTGGGCTCGCTCCGGACCATCAGCAGCGGTGACAAAACGATTATAGTTCTCCAGCGAGAACTTGGAATCAACCGGAATTACTTTGTCTTTTACAAACACTGCTGCGTCCACAATTTCACCGTCACTAAAGGCATACTGCATTTTGAAACTGTCTGGCGGGAGAACGTTTTGCAACACCGTCTCAAGGTAGTATTCACCGAGAATGCCACGTTGCTTGGGATTCTTTAAAATGTCTTGGAGCTCCTTTAACTGATCTGCCACTTGAAATACCTGTTTCGAGCTCTCACTCACTTCCGTCACTCCCTTCACCACATTCCGCAATTGTTCGTTCATCTCACGATTAATGTCCTGGATGAGGGTGCGACTCTCCTGAAACTGCACTCGACTCCCCTCTTGCAGCGCACGATTAGCTTCAGTTAGTTTGGTATCAACGGTTCTCGACAACTCTTCGATGCGCTGCATGACCAGCAGACTCTCTTGTGAATCCTTCTTTTCTTCCTTGGGCTGCATGAGTTTAAAGACCACAAAGACATTCGTGAGTAAGAGAACCACCACCAAAATAATCAAAACTGTTTCCATAGATTCCCTATCATACCATTGTAGTCAGGATAGAAATAAGAAGGCAAAACGTGGTAAAATAGGAACATATGTCATTACACGAAGATATCAAAACCTCATTAAAGGACGCTATGAAAGCCAAGGAAGAAGTACGACTACGAACGATTCGTAGTATGCTTACCGCCTTCACTAATGAGCTCGTGGCCTCAGCCCGCACTCCCCAAGATTGGCTCAAGGACGAAGAGACCCTCGCTGTCATAAAACGTCTCGCTAAGCAACGGAAAGAATCTATTCTCGCCTTTGAAAGTAATGGTCGCCCCGAACTCGCCGAACCAGAACATGCAGAACTCGCCATCCTCGAAGAGTTCCTCCCTACCCTCATGAGCCAAGACCAGATTCGACCGATTGTAGAGGCCAAGAAAGTAGAGCTCGGAGTAACTGATAAATCTAAAATGGGCATCCTGGTTGGGGCTGTAATGAAAGAACTCGCTGGCAAAGCCGATGGTGCTGATGTAAAAGCAGTCGTTGACGCTTCATTTTCCTAGACTATGAAACACGAGCGAGTAAAAAATGCAAAAATCGCTGGTAATAAAAAAGCCCTGAGCATTATGGGGGCGGCTGGTGGCTTCGCCACTGCCGAGCGGAGAAGAATAACGGCAGAGCATGCCAGTATTGATGCCCTCGCCTCAGAGATTCGCCAACAAGAAGAAATGATGGCTCGAGCACAGCAAGCCAATGAACATATCGTGCCTATCGACTCAAACGATGATTGACATAGCCAGTTATTAGTTGTAAGGTTTCAATAGTAGAGTTCCCCACAATGTTTGCACAGGAGGGAATGTCAGGATGACATTTACATCAATCGGTAAGGGTGCTTCGAAAGTACTCGCTCGTATACGCGTAACCGAGACGGCAGATTTACCACGGCGCATTAATTCGCACAGCAATAAATTTTGGGATGTCTACCAACATCCCGATGGTCATTACGAACTGCGTTACCCCGTAAGCTTCACCCACTCAATTGTGCGCGAAGGTAAGGATGGCACCGTACATGTTCGTGTCTTCACGGACAAAGACGGCGACGTCTGCACCGACCCGGTGTGGTACTCAAAACATCACGCAAAGGCGTTGCATGTCCTAGGGAGGTCACATGACAAAACTGTCCGGTAAAACCAAGACTGCGCATCGCGCCCGTCTAGCGCTTGCCTTCCAGCTCACTCGTCAAGATGAGCAGTACTTCAAAGTCATCAGTGTCCGTTCTCAGCGTGTCGTATTCCGATTTGCTGGTGAAATTGTCACCTTTGACTGGAAGGAAGGTCAATGGGCAGCCAGCACGAGTATCTTTCTTTCGAATGATGATTACGCGACACTGTTTCGTTTAGCAGAGCAACTGAGGAGTGCCCTTTATCAGGGATATGCAGATGCGAAAGCAGAACGACCTCCGAAAAAAGCAAAGACACCGAAAACTTCAGCTCAGATGGCACTCTTTACGCCAGCTGAACTACCAATAGCGCGATGACCACCCTGTGGTCATCGCTTTTTTTATGTGGCGGATTTATCTTCTCGATGAGTCGCTATGAAATACCTGTGGGTGTATCAACTAACAGGAGTGCGCCGCCTCCATATGTTTTCCTAAATGAAGCTCGACAACTTCACCATAAAGAAAGCAAAGAAGATGAGCATCATGAGTCCTTCCCAACGTTGCACTTGCTTGGCTAGTCCTGCCACAAACAGCATGAGTGAAGCAGCAATCATAATCCCGAGACCAAGCTCCATCACCACCTCTCCCGCCGGTAACGACGAAATGAGACCAGGAATACCAATAACAAGCAGCGCATTGAAAGTATTCGAGCCAAAAATGTTACCGATTGCTAGTTCAGTGTCACCCTTCTTGGCAGCGCTGTATGACACGAATAATTCCGGTAGCGACGTACCAATCGCAATAGCTGCAATCGATACGAGTCCTATCGGAATGGTAAGTGCGGTTGCAATATTCACGGCCATTTCGACCGTGTAGTGTGCACCAACAAGCACTGCGGCAATTCCAAGTACGACAAATACGATAGCTGTGTAGCGAAACTTTGTTTCTTCCAAACCTAGCTCATTTTTCTGCTCATCTGGGTCGGTTGATGAGATAGTGTACCAAAGGTACGCACCAAAAGTAGCGAGCAAAAGGAGCGCCTCGAGACGATCAATCATGCCGTCACTGAGCGCCAGCACGAGGTGAATAGTTGCAATCAAGAATAGCGGTAGCTCAGTCGATAGCATATTGCGACCCATCTTGATTGGTCCTTTCAGGAATGCCACCAAACCGATAATAAGAAGGATGTTTGTGATATTAGAACCAACCACGTTGGCCGGTACCAACTCTGGAGAACCGTCGAGTACACCAGCGATTGATGAAGCCAGCTCTGGTAGCGACGTACCAAACCCCACAATTAGTACCCCGATGATAAACGGGCTCAGCTTCATCGCCACACCAATTTGCTTAGCGCCCGTAATAAAGACGTCAGAGCCTCGAATCAAGACGAATAATGCCGCCGCGAGACCAGCTCCCCATATCGTCAATTGCATGTAATCCATATGGCAACGATTATACCCTAGAGCGCCAGCAGTTGTAGACTGGTAGACGGAAAAATGATTAAAAAACGGCCGAGTCAGGAATACTGACTCGGCCGTTTTTTCATAGTTACTCCACGTACTGCAGGAAGTCTGCGTATCCGGCAGCCTCCATCTCAGTCTTTGGCACAAATCGTAACGCCGCACCATTCATACAGTACCGCTTTCCGCCGAGCTCGCTCGGACCATCATCAAAGACGTGCCCGAGATGATTGTCACCTACTGCTGAGCGAGTTTCCGTTCGAACCGAAAATAATTTTCTATCTTCATGTAGCGTGAGCGCTTCTGGCGTAATCGGCTTCACAAATGACGGCCATCCGGTACCTGAGTCGAACTTATCTTTTGAAGAGTAGAGCGGTTCACCGGAGAGAATATCGACGTAGATACCAGGCTCGTAGATTTTATCGAGCGGGCTTGTACCCGCCCGCTCAGTACCGTCTTCCTGCGTGACCTTGAAGGCAATATCGGAAAGTTGGGTCTTTAATACGTCTTTACTCGGCTTCACATACGCATTCCACATATATTGCTTGTTATTCGTTGATACAGTTTCGTCACGCCACGATAGTTCTGGACTATGATCATTCACTCCCCAGTACTTTTCGATAAAGGCAGTCCGCCCTGAGGCAGTCCGGTACAAATTGTACTTCACTTGCGTCAACGGTCCTTTGTAATAGTCTTGATGATATTCTTCAGCCGGCCAAAAGGTGGCACGTGGTTCAACATCGATAGCCAGCAGTGCATCGTACGGACCGTTAGCATTCACATCTGCAATAAGCGCATCGATGATTTGCTTTTGGGCAGGTGTTTCGTAGTAGAACGCTGCTGAATATTTATCTCCCCTATCACCAAAGGTTCCGTCATCATCAGTTGGATCTGTTGTCTTCATGGTGACAATCAGGATGTCTTCATATGATACTTGGTTGGCGTCGTAGGTCACGAGCACGACTTCCCGGTGACCACCACTACCATAGTTTTTGTAGGTAGGATTTTCACTCGAGCCGCCGGCGTAGCCCGAGACCGCACTGATGACACCTTTAGTTTTCTCCATGTCGGCTTCCACACACCAGAAGCAACCTCCAGCCACCAGGACCGTTTGTACATTTGGCGGTAATGTCGCCACGACAGGTGCGGCTGTTGTCGGAGCAACTGCTCCTGACATTTCATCGGCTATCGTTTCAGTTTCGTTACTGGCAGGTTCCTCCGGTATCTCAGTAACTGATGGATTTATAGCAACCTCCGGCAGGTCGTCCGTCATTTGCTCCTCCACTGCTACTGGCTCGTTTGGTACCACGACAGGCGGTGCCTGCTGTGCTCCTATACCAAACAATGCCAAGAATGAACCGAACAGTGCTGCAATAAAATCCATACCGTATACTTAGCTTATCTTATATGACTATTGATACGAAGGCGGCCATTAAATATTTCAAGACGATAGACCCTGTCATGGCACAGGTAGTCGAGCGCGCCCTCACCGCCGAGCGTCCAATTGCCATCCCGACTCAAAAACCAACCGATGCCTACTTTAGTAGTATCGTAACCTCCATCATCAGTCAGCAAATAAGCACCAAGGCTGCCGACGCCATTCGCGGCCGAGTGGTTACGCTCCTTGGTACCGTAACACCCGAGACAGTAACTGCAGTTGATTTCATGACACTGAAACAGTGCGGCCTCTCTGAAAAGAAGACAACGTACATCAAACAGAACGCTGAACTATGGCACACGCTCCCCATCAGCTCCCTCACCACAATGAGTGACGATGACATTATTAAAGAGTTGACCAAGCTCTACGGCATTGGTCGCTGGACGGTTGAGATGTTCTTGATGTTCTCCCTCGCTCGACCGGACGTATTTTCGTACGGTGACCTCGGTCTAATGAAAAGTCTCTACCGACACTACAACTTCAAGCCTCACTACACACGCAAGATTCGACAGACGGTTGATTCGTGGTCACCGCACCGGACAGTAGCGAGCTTGGCCCTGTGGCATACGATTGATAACGGGCCTGTACTGCTGTAAGTGCCGCAATTGATTGACCGAGCTTATCAATAGTTCGCAGTTCGTGTATATATTGTACATAATCTGGCACTTGCTCTGCGACCAATTCCCAGAATGTCCTACCATGGTTCATATGCGTGAGGTGGCATAGTTCGTGAACGATAATGTAGTCGCGTAGATGCGGGGGCAAGAACAGTATTTTGTAATTGAAGTTGAGGTTCTTGAGTGAACTACAACTCCCCCAACACCGGCGTTGGTTGCGAATCGCGACCCGATTCCACTTCAAGTTGTAGTACTGATTGAAATGCGCGAGGCGCGCGAGCACTAGCTCGCGCGCGGCTTCTTTATGCTCGAGGTAGTGCCTCGATACCGCACTCGCTCGTCGTACTGGTCGTTTTCGTCTTGTCACACTCCAGCGCCATTTCATTGATTGAGGTAGGTTATTGTAAATTGGAGAATCGTTGCAAAACTAACCCAGAGTAAGTACGGAATCTGCAGCAGTGCCACCCATTTGTAGTGTGGCCAGATAGCAATCATCGCCCATACTATAGTGACAAGTACAATGACAATAATGACGGAAGCCAGCGGTAGATTGTTGAGCCCAAACTGCACCGGCGTAAATGACGCATTGGCAATCAAGTTAATCGCAAACGGTAATGCAATGAGCCACGCCAACTCGCCTTTGAACACTTTGTAAAAGACGTACCCGAAGCTAATCGCAATGAGAACATAGAGAACACTCCAGACTGGACCAAACAACCACGCCGGTGGCGCCCAACTCGGTTGAATATATTCTAGGTACCGTGATGCTTCATTCATGTATCCTATTGTAACCTATACAGCGCGCGAGCGAGGCGAATCAGGTTGTAATCGTACAGTTCTCCTGTTTCTTCATAGAGCGGTTTAAGTCGTTCGATACCGTGCGTATCAAGCGCTGCAAACAACTCCTCCTTGGCAGTTTCCCAATCTCCATCCTCCGGAATGAGGTGTTCAATGTGTGTGAGCGTGATGTCAGAATCATCAATGAGTTTTTCAACGTGCGCCCAAACAGTCGATTCGGTTAGTGAGCGGGCGCGAACGATTTCTTGCAGTGACTTTTTTTCTTGCAGTAAAATTTTTGTCGCTGTAAATGTGCTGATAGCCTGCACGCGCGCGACCGGTGTTCGCGCTGTCACTTCACCAGTCGGAATTGCCCCGCCGTGCGCAATTACGAACCGTTCGTGCATACTCGATACGTCTGTTTCTTCCATCGCCGCGAACGCTTCTTCGGCAGCATCAGAATCAGCATGGAAGCGCTTGTCCTGCTCAACCACGCGCGGGTCCACCTGTAGCGCATTTGGATGCATCCCGAGTACCTTGAGACCATCGAGTGTGCGCACACGTGAGAGCGCTACGTAGCCTTGCCCGTAGACGAACGCTTTGGAGAGATCGATCTCAGCCGCATCAAGCGACATACCCTGACTCTTGTGTACCGTAATCGCCCATGCGAGTCGAAGCGGCAACTGCTCTATAGAGGCTAGCACCTTCTTTTCTTCCACCACTTCCCAACTAACTGGCTTCACCGTAATACGAATCCCATCAGCAGTTTCAACGACCGGGAGTGATTCTTCAAATGCCACGACACGACCAAGTGTGCCGTTTACATATCCAGCTTCAAAGTTATTCTTGGTGAACATTACCATCGCGTCTTCCTTGAGTGTCAGAATTGCTGGCGAGAGACAGTTCTTGGTAAGATTTTCAATCAGTGGCTTGCGGCCAGTGCCTTGCATTCGGAATGTGCGCGCCATACCAGGCAGCTCACCGAGCTTCGTTGCATTCACCGCATCAACATCAGCGTTGTGGGTGTAGAGTCGCGTCGGCTCGAGGTGCTCGTACGCAATACTGGTTTGCTCTTGCAAGAGCGTATAGTGTTCTTCTTCTATTTGGTTTCGGCGGATAGAGCCGAGTAGTGAGAGCAGAAGCTCATCATCTTGGCGGTACTGGTCGGTGAGGTAACACGTCAGTGGCTTTAGTCTTTGCCATGCCTGACTAATAAAGGAGTACACCATCACTTCGCCTTGTCTCGTGACTGGCGGTAGCTGGAAGAAATCGCCGACGAGAATCGTCTGCATGCCACCAAACGCTTCATTTGATTGGCGGACGGTACGGAGAATCTGGTCGACCATGTCGAGTGCTCGCCCATCGAGCATAGAAATTTCGTCGATGATTAATACATGTGCATTCTTTATACGCTTCACCAACTTTTCGTTACTCGAAATAAAATCGAGGTCCATTGGTGTGAGATGTGTGCGAATCCCAAACCCACTCCATGAGTGAATCGTCATACCGCCAATATGTGTCGCTGCAATACCAGTCGAAGCTGTGACAGCTACATTAAGTTTCGCAGCTTCAAGCCACGCGATGTACTGATTAATCACATATGTCTTCCCTGCACCTGGTTCACCGGTCAGAAATACATTGGCTCCAGTTTTGAGAATATCGAGCGCTCGCTCTTGTGTCATAGACGGTAAGAATACCATGGAGAAAAAATATTGACTTTATTCGCTCACTATTGCAATGTACTTACAGCACTGCACCAGTACATATCAAGGAGGACAATGTGACCAGCTCATTTGAGTACAACCAGCACATTACCGACCCAGCAATACCTCAGTCCACTCGTAACGGTAATTATGACTTTCGGCAGTGGCAAGTACTACAAGCAATTGAACTAGTAATCGAAATGCTGACACTTTCAGAAAACCAACTCCTTGAGAATCAAGCTGAGTCTGAAATTGCTCAGCTAAAGTTCTTTCTCAAAAAAGATACGTATGCCAGCAAAAGCGAGATACTAGCTACCATTCGTGACCGACATGAGCGAGCCATTGCAAAGTGTGCGAAGCAACTCAATGAGTTGAGAGCGCTACAAAAGCACTTCGCTGGAACACACTGCACTGACATCACTGATGAGGAGCTCGAACATATACTTAGTATCTTCAAGGGCGTGATTATTGGCCTTATACAGAGTGTTGCTTACCACCAATTTCCTGTCGTAGAAAAGCACCAAGACAATGTGGACTTCAGCGGCGTAGAAACTGAGCTCTGTCACATTATTGTTTACGCACGTGCGTGCACAGTCATTGGCAAACGTAGTGACCCAGTGTCAATCATGCAAGTGTACCCCTTCAATGTCTGGGACTAACCGACGTACGCACCACCCCGAGCAATCAGGGTGGTGTTTTTATATGTGTGGAAATACGTACTATGTAGAAACAACATGCACGGTATACTACAGACATGGCAACACGTTCTTCAACGTCTCCTAAAAAGGCGGTAACAAAAAAAGCTGTAGCTAAGTCTGAAAAAGCTCGAGTGGCTCCGAGCCCACGCGCTATTGCCGAGACCGCAAAACGCATCGCACAAACGGGTACAATTAAGCGCAATCCGCTTGGTCACCTCCTTCTTGAAAAAATGCTCCGTGAGAGTGGCTTTCGTGGAGGCGTCTCTTCAAGCAAGAAACTCCTCGATGCGTACAGTACTGATGAAAGTATTTTCTCGATTCGACCACAGGTCGTCCTCCAACCAAAGAATCGTCACGACATTGAAATCGCTGTTAGCATTATTGCTCGCGAGACCAAGCGCTTCTCTTCACTTTCTCTAACGCCGCGCGCGGCAGGTACGGGTCTCGGCGGTGGCTCACTCACTGATTCAGTCGTGATTGACGTATGTGCGCACCTCAATAAGATTGGTGACGTGACCATTAAGAAGGACAAGATTACTTTTTCATGTGAACCAGGCGCGATGTGGCGTGATGTTGAGAAAAAACTCAAAGAATACGATGCGTACCTCCCGCCCTACACCGCATCAAAGGATATTTGTAGTATCGGTGGCTCTATCGCCAACAACGCTGCCGGTCCTGACTCGCTTCGCTACGGCCATTGTGCTGATTGGGTAGAATCACTCGATGTGGTACTCGCCGACGGACACACCTATACGCTACGCCCAATCACCTACCGCGAATTCAAGTTGCTCATCAAGCAAGACCACGAACACGCTCGCATTGCTCGGCAAGTATTTGATCTCATCAGTAAGAATGAAGCTGAGATCAAGAAGAATCAACCAAAAACCAAGAAGAACTCATCAGGCTACTCGCTGTGGCACGTCATGTCTGACGGTGTCGCTAACTTCAAGAAAGGCAAAGGTACCTTTGATCTCACTCGTATTGTGTCTGGTAGCCAGGGCACCATTGGTGTCATCACCAACATCACGATGCGAGCGCTCCCGATTCAAAAGAACACCACGCTTATTTCGGTGCCAATTTTCGACCTCGCTGAAGCAGCTGATGTCGTAACCAAAGCCCTGACCCACAACCCTATCAATATCGAACTGTTCGATTCACTTAGTTTTGACCTCGCGCTCAAGAACCCATCATTCTTTAAGGAACGCATCAAGGGCCAAGACTACTACCGCGTCATGCTCTCGATGTACACGATGTACCATATTCGCTTTAACCGAAAAGTGCCCGAGTTCATCATCCTGATGACCCTCGACGAAGCAACGACACACAAGACACCAGCCACAGATATAGTCAAAGACGTCAGTAGCAAGACCACTAAAGCCCGTGTTGTTACCAACAAATACGAGGCTGAGATGCTCTGGCAGATTCGGCGCGCTAGCTATTCCCTCTCCAAATTCCAAGACCCGAACAAACGTCCAGCCGCCTTCCTCGAAGATATGACTGTACCCCCCGAGAATCTCTCTAAGTACTTCATGCAGATTAAGAAGCTCTTCAAAGACTTCAACGTCACGGCTGCCGTTCATGGTCATGGTGGTAACGGTCACTTCCACTTCTATCCCCTCCTCGATTTCACCAACAAGACTACACCGGCCCTCGTCATGAAGATGGCCGACGCCTTCTACGACACTGCCGTGAAGTTCAAAGGTGACATCTGTGGCGAACACAACGACGGCATCATCCGTACCCCATTCCTCCACAAAATGTTCAGTAAAAAAATGCTCGATATCTTCAAAGAAACCGAACACATTTTTGACCCTGATGACATCTTCAATCCAGGCAAGAAAGTAAATCCCCGCTTCGATATCAAAGGCACGATGCGCACCGAAAACTAGAAATCAAAAAAGCCGACCGTCTAAGACGGTCGGCTTTTTGTTTCACTTCATGATTACATTACCTTGGTGTCATTTGGAGTTGCCGCTGGTGCAGTCGGTGTAGCTGATTGCATCGGAGCTGCTGCTTTCTTTCCGCCAAACAACTTCTTTAAAAAATCCATATGTCTATAGTTGCGTTACTGATAAGATCAACAGAAGTAGCATAGCATGCACCCCTACTAGCCATTGGCCACTTTTCCCAACCACTATTTTCTGTTATAAATAAGGCCGCCGAGATGAGCAGATGACTCATCGTGGCGCTTGGAGCTAGTATTTCACTCAACTAAAATCATCTCCTAGTTAATTTTATCCTTATCGTCTAGCGGCTACATGAATAAATAGCGGGAAGCTTTTTATCCGGTTGCACCGCAGTGCAAATTACCGATATTTATAAGGTAATAGGTGGATTCTCTTTCTGGAACATTCCAGGAATAACTAGAACTTGAAGAGTAGTGATGAAATCAATACATGGCCTTATCGTCTTGGCGGATACAGAAATGAAAATTGAGTAAATTTTCATCCGGTCTGAACCTTAGTTCAGAATCGTCGATGTTTACAAGACGATAGGAGGATTCTCATTCGAATGATGTGTGTGGTTTGAACAAAACATTACTAAGTCACATAGTAAATTTGGCCTTATCGTCTAGCGGCTAGGACACAGGATTCTCATTCCTGGAACCGGGGTTCGATTCCCCGTAAGGTCACA
>Ga0163144_10002435_pt1 | contig 42902 bp, 68 predicted proteins | sample OliLak19BULKMAT1_FD_123175 | JGI IMG/M metagenome (GOLD analysis project Ga0163144, IMG submission 123175) | Freshwater microbial mat bacterial communities from Lake Vanda, McMurdo Dry Valleys, Antarctica - Oligotrophic Lake LV.19.BULKMAT1 | ecosystem: Environmental > Aquatic > Freshwater >...
CCCACTTCCTGGCGCCGCTTGCGACGTTCTCGATGACGACCCACTTGGGCTTGAGCTCGCCGACGATGCGGGCAAACTCATACCAGAGTCCCGAGCGGCTGCCAGCAAGGCCAGCGCCCTTGCCAGCGCTGGACACGTCCTGGCATGGAAAACCTCCGCAGATAACGTCGACGGGGTCGAGAATTCCAGTACCAACTGTTTTGACATCTTCGTACCTTTCAGCGTGTGGCCAGTGCCGCGCGAGCACTCGCCGCGCCCAAGCGCTCTGCTCGACCTGCCAGACCGTGTGGCCCAGCCCTGAGCGCTCCAGCCCGAGTTCGAGTCCGCCGATGCCGGCGAATAGGGAGCCAATGGTCAAGTTCACGGCGAATGCCTTACCGGCCGGCCAGCCGGTCTAGACGAGGGAAGTCGGCTCGCAGTCGCCGGAGCGCCTCCAGGCTGATGCCGAGATCGTCGGCAGCGGCAGTGAGCGTTGGCTGGAGGCGCATGGTCTCCGTTATTATCCGCTCGGCCGAGCCGCTGAGAGCGGGAAACTGGCCAGCAAGCGCGGCGCGTAGGACATTGATGGGTGCGGAGGAGTGGGGTCTCATGACGTCACCCCTGCCGCCCAAGCCTTCGCCGCCTTCGCCGCACGCGCTGCCCGCGCCTTCGACGCAATCTCCGCCTTCAGCTCGGCCTTCGCGACCAGCCACGTTTTCCACGCAGCGCTTTCCGCAGCCTCGGCCCTGGCCAGCTCCGCCACATCAAGCGCGTTCGAGGTCCAGGAGCGGGCCGCAGCCACTCTCAGTGCGTCCGCCTTTTCCTTCGCTACTCGCACGTCCTCCCACGCGAGCCTCTCCGACGCTGCGGGGCTCACGACACCACCCCGAACTCTCGCGACAGCTCTGCGTCGGAATACGTTGGGTCGCCCTCGTGTAGGCCGTGCGAAACCGAGCAGAATTCCTGCCCTTGATCGTCGCGCGGCCAGACCCCGGCACTGTCCAGTTCTCTGATTTGGTCCGGCGTTAGCTCGATGATTACGCCGTTCGGCGACTGATAGGTGATGACGTTGGTTTTGGGCATCACGACACCGCCTCGAGATCAGAAGACGCTGCACACCAGTCGATCCACAGCTCTGCGATCGCCGCGTGAATCGTCTCCTCCTGCTCGTCGGTGGCGCCGCTCACGACGTCGTCGCCGGGCTCGCCGAAACGTGCCGAATCGACGGCGACGTCGAATCCTGTGCGTTCGTCAATGTGGCGATCGACGAAATAGGTCCAGTCGTCGAAGTCGTCCTCGGTGCAATCGTCGCCGTGGTTGTAGCTAGTGAGTGTGACAGTGGGGTTGGTCATGATGTTCCTTTTCCGGGGGCATCCTCATGCCCCACACCCCAAAAGCCCCCGGGCTCGAAAGCGTGGGGGCAGGTAGGGCAGATGGGTCTCAGGTAGGGTCGGAGCTGCCGGCTTCGAAGTGCCCAGCCCACCACTCTCTCGGTGTCATAACTGCCCCATGGTCTCGTAACGGCCAAGGGCACGCTGGGCCGCCCTCATCTGATAGAGCAGGTCAGCCCCTCCGAAGGGGTCGCCACCCTCATCTCCTCGCGCAGCCCAGAGCCTGTAGGCCGCTTCTGCCCACATCGCCTCACGCTGTAGGGTCTCGTACTCGGTCTCGGTCCTCATGACGCCACCGCGCTAGCGAACCGGGTTACGGGTGTGCGGTCCCCAGCAAGGCGCGAATTGCAGCAAGCACAAGGGCGGCAGGAGAAGGTGGGCTCGAAATCAGAGGGCGCGCTCAGAGCGTAGCCGACGGTCCCCTCTGCGATTGCGGCCTCTTGCTCCGGCGTGACCTCAGGGTTGACGTCCCCATTAGCCAACATCTGCACACAGTCGTCACAAGCCATGCCATCGTATGTTTCGGTCCTCATGACGCCACCGCGCTAGCTTCGTTGGCTGGGTAGTTGAATGCCTCACACCACTCTGCGCCCGAGCCGAACGCGCGGATGAACCGGGTCGTCTCAGTGTCGACGACGGCAGTCCAGCCGTAGCCAGCTGCCCTCACACCCTCACGGGCTGACGTCTTCGCAGCACGCACCGAGCGATGATTCAGGCGCTTGGTAGTTAGACCCATGCTGTAATTGATCAGATAGCTAGTGACTTCGTTTTTCATGATGTTCCTTTTCCGGGGGCATCCTCATGCCCCACACCCCAAAAGCCCCCGGGCTCGAAAGCGTGGGGGCGGACAGAGGGAGGATGGCTCAGGCGGACTTCAGTTTCTTGGCAGCCTTGGCAGCCTTCTTGGCGTCAGAAGCAGCCTTCTTTGCAGCCTTAGCAGCTGCCTTCTTGGCGGCCTTCTTCTCAGCCTTTGCAGCCTTAGCAGCCTCACGGTCCTCCCACTCAGAGTCACTCATCTTGCCATCCTCTCGAGGGCACGCGAACCCTTTGCAGCCAACCGTCTTGGCAGCCAGGTACGCCTTCTGACGGGCCTCGTAAGCAGCCTTGTCAGCAGCTTCGACGAGCGGGTCGACAGCAGCAAATGCAGCTTCCTGGGCATAGTGTTCAGCCTCTTCAGCCGCAATCTCAGCATCATACTGGCGACGCTCCTCAGCCATCCCAGGGCAGCCGACGAGCTTCTCATCGAAGTCGCAGCCACGAGCTGCTTCAGCTGCGATCTCAGCGTTGTAGTCAGCTTGGTACACCTTCTGGCGAGCTAGCATCGCAGGGCACTCGTCCAGATCACCCTCCTGCACACAGCCGCGCGCTTCTTCAAGCTGGATGGCAGTACGAGGAGGAGCTGTTCGAGCCGAAACGCCACAAGCGACAGAGGAAAATGAGATAGCAACAAGGAGAGAGAGAGCTGTTTTGGTCATGTCTTAGGTTAGCACGTAACGGTCAAGCTTAGTACCTGTTTTTCTAACAAATGTTTTTCATGCCAACCTCATTAGTCTACCAACCCACTCGAGTGTTTCACGTGAAACATTGCTCTTATAATCGAGTGGTCACGCCTGGCGGGTCTACCCTCGAGTGGGGGGGGCACCCGGAGAGTCCACGACACTGCCAGCAAGAATCAGGACCTAAGAGTGTTTCACGTGAAACATCTAAGACCATGACCCTATGTGACCCTATGACATCAATGTCATACCCCTATGACATCCATGTCATATTGACTTCTGATAACCACGACATCCATGTCATACCCCTCTGATAACCATGACATCAATGTCATACCCCTATGACATCCATGTCATATTGACTTCGGCTAATCACTAGATTAGTGCAAAACCACTAATCAACCACCCCTTGAAGTGGAACAGGTCTTGCTGCAAGGCGACTGTTAGGGAGCCTTGCCCTCGTGTCTCCCCTTCCGTGCCTTCACTCCCACGGAGCAACTGACCTTGATTCCCGAAAGCCCTTAAAAAAATTTGGCCTTCTAGAAGCTCGACTCATCCAGCGAGGTCGAGACCATCTATGGCCATTTGGAAGACCGACCCAAGGGAGTGTCTGGGGCTAGGGCTCTGGACCGTCTCACGCTTGGGGCGTGTTCCTTAGGTTTCAGGTCCAGAGAGGTATACACGCGAGACTACATGCCCAAAGTGCTTCTGGTCAAGTCAAGTCGTGATTTTGTCTAGCTGGCTATGGCTGCCCTGGTTTGTAGGTAGGACCATCCCATCCTTAGGGCTATTTCCTTCAGTGTTTGCTTCCTTCGGTAGAGGGACTTGGCTCTTTCTATGTCCTCGGGGTCTAGGTTCAGGGCTGCGGCAGTGAACCTAATCCTGTTCTCAGCTGCCTGGGTCGTTGTGCTGAAGTGGATCGGGTTGACGCAGAAGGGGCTCTTGCAGTCCCTGACGAGCCAGATGCTCTTGGGGATGGGGCCATACATGGTCTGCCAGAACCACCTTTGGATGTTGATGCTCTTCCCGTCCGTCCAGACTAGGACCCTGCCTTTCTCTAGGTCTCCTACTTCCCAGCAAGCGCCTGCCCTTGCCTTGGCCAAGTCGGTATCGATGAGAGTCCATGGGTCTTTGGTCGTGTGCTTTTTCTTTGCCATCAGTGTTAGAACATACTACCATGTCAAGCATGGCAAATGTAACGGTATTCGGGAGACTCGGGAAAGACCCTGAGGTAAGAACTGGGGTGAAGAACGGCAAGGAATGGGCCATCTTCAGTTTCAGCGTTGGTGAGCGGCTTTGGGACTCAAAGAAGAAGGAGGCCTTTACCCGTTGGTGGGAGGTCAGCACCTTCGGGCAGACCAAGTCCCTCGAAAACATGCGGAAGGGCACCATCGTCTGTGCGAACGGGGAGATGACCGTCGAGATGTGGAAGGAAGCTCCCAAGTTCCGGCTCAGCTGCGAGTCGTCTCGCTCCATCCAGTACAGCAACGACAAGGACTCCAGTAACCGTGAGGCCGGTCGTGAGGCAGCCCGCGCCAATGGCCCGGCTTCGGACTTCGACTCACCTGACGACGACGACATCCCGTTCTGAGCCAAAAGATTCCAGGGTAGCCGGTGCCCCCAGTTCCATACCCGGCGGCCTTCCTTGCCAGCATCTGTGATGGTGGAAGAACACAGATGACAACCTGGAATTGAGACAGGAGACACCTCGGAGAGACGGGGACTTCGCGCGGTAGTTCAAAGGTAGAACGGGGGCTAGCCCCAGATGGCGGTTCGAATCCGTGACGCGCGACTGAGGCTTGGCATGTTGTGCAGGGAGAGCCTGCAAAGCTCATCGTGGTCATGAAACACCAAGCCTCTCTAACTACCCTGATAGGGTTAGAACATTCAGACATGAGGAGTGTCGGAATAGCATGGAAAAATCAATGAAAACTGGGAAGGTCGTTCTCTGATGGGCCAGGTCATTCAGGGGCCATGGGGGGACGGCGGGAAGACCATCCGTGAGGTCAAGGTCAGCTTTGAAGGCGAGTACGTCCGTGCGACCATCGGGGGCCAGTGGATAGCCAATCTCCTTCAGGTCGAGGGGGACATGTTCATCCTTGAGTCGTACGAGGCCAAGCGCCTGACGGCTTTGGGGATGGTGCTCAAGCTGTTAGAAGGGCCTTCGCTTTGGTCGTCGTCGGCGCTGGCGGCCAGGACCCTACGTCTGGTGGGGTACCAGGTGAGCTACAAGGCACCGAACGGAATGGACAAGTGGGACAGGGTAAACAGTCAGCCATGGCCGACTATCACGCAGGAACTAGCGAGGGGTTTATGAGAGACTTTGAATCAAGCAACGACCGTCAGGTGGACGCGATTCGCCAGCTGACGCGCGAGGTATCGGTTCTGGCATGGTCAGTCATGATCATTGGCTGGCTTCTTCTCAGCTGCGCAGCGACTGGCCTTTACCTTGGGTTCAAGGATGAGCCGCGATCGAGGGGCCACCAGTTCATCGACTAGGTCTTTGACTTCGCGAAGGCGTCCACCTGGTCCTGGGCGAACTCGGCGGGCTTCATCTCACCATGGAGCCCCGTGTTCTTTCTGATGGCCCGCCACTGGACCCTGGCAGCATTCATCCCGGCCTTGCCTGAGATGTAGGCCTGATGGTGGCCCATCACTTTGAACAGCATACCTCTCCACATGCTGCTCTGGCCCCTGCACTCGCAGCAGACGTAAGCCGACCCCTCTTTACAGACGAGAAGGTTCCCTGCTACCTCCTTGGTTCCGCAGAGGAAACAAGTGACCTGTAGGACAGGGCCCTCCTCGACAGACGTGCCCTTGACGTGCGTGACTCCCATGCGCGTTGCATACTTGCCGAGAACTGGGCAATATGCAACCCGTGGAAGACGACAAACTATCAGAGGTGAACGATGAGACCCCCAAGCTTCCCCGGATCTTTCGTGACAGGTGGTATGCCAAGACCGGGGCCGCGTTGGCGAACGAGGTTTGGCTGATAGCGGACAGCCTGGTTGATAACCAAAAGTGGCGAGGCTTAGCCACGAAGGAAATGATTGAGCTTTACGACGGGCGTCTTCTCATGGGCCAGATGGACTATGGGGCCTGCTCTCTTCAGGACTTTGGGAATGGGACGGATGGCGAGCTTTCTTGGAACGTCACCAAGAGCGCATGCGATTCTGTGGTGGCTGAGATTTCAGGTCGCCAAAAGCCAATGGCGAAGTTCCAGACCCAGGGCGCCGGGTGGAAAACCAAGCGAAAAGCCAAGAAGCTAGAGAAGTTCTGCCTGGGCGTGATGAACCAGCGCCAAGGCCCGTACCTCAACTCTTGGGAGCTGATGGAGGAGACCTTCCGTGACTCGACTGTTGTTGAGTTCGGCATCGCCAAGGTGTTCTGGGATGGGGAGAAGGTGGCCCTGGAGCGCCACTACTGCTGGGAGTTCTACGTCGACCCGGTGGACGCCAAGTACGGGCAACCGAAGAGCCTGTTCCACGTCCGCACCATGGAGCGTGACCTAGCCATCTGGACTTTCGCCTATGACCCGGAGCTGGACCTCACGGACGAAAGGCGTAGCGAGATTGCCTTGGCTCTCATGCAGGCCCCCGAGGTTGCCAAGGAGAGCTTGGGCTCGTTCGGCCAAGACCGTTCGGCCAAGAGCATCCGCATTGTGGAGGCATGGCGCCTCAAGATTGGCAAAACGCCTGGCAAGCACTGCTTCGCTATCGGCGAGTGCTGCCTTCACGAGGAGGTTTGGGAGCGGAGCACGTTCCCGTTCATCCGGATGCGCTGGGACCGCGACATGATTGGGTGGGGAGGGCGCTCTCTCGCGTCCAACGGCAGGGCCATCCATCTCGAAATCAACGAGAACACGATGAAGCTTCAGGAGCGCTTCCGTATCTGCGGGGCCAAGCGCACCTTTTACGTTCAAGGCTCCGTGGATGAGGAGCTTCTCCAGTCCAACGAGCAAGAAACGTTCATCCCAGTGCAACCGGGGATGATTTTCCCGGCTGAAAGCATCCCTCACCCCATCAACGAGTCCGAACTTCAGTGGATGGGGTTGAATTTCGAGAAGTATTACGAGATTCAGGGCGTTAGTCAGCTCAAGGCGGCCTCGCGCAAGGAGCCGGGCATCGATTCTGCCATTGGTCTCCGTACTTTGAACGATATGTCGTCTTCACGCTTCAGCGTGAAGGCCAAGATGTACGAGAACAGCTTCGTGGACCTGGCTTACCAGATTATCGCCACGGCTAAGGACGCATACGAGGGTGGAGCGGAGGTTATCGTGCGGGAACGCGATGCGATCGACTTCGGGGACGTGGATTTGCCAGAGGACATGCTGGACATCAGTGTTTCGCCTGCTTCTTCGCTACCGAACGACCCCGCTGGACGCATGCAACACGCCCAGGAGCTATTTGGAGCCGGAATCATCACTACCCCGGTCTACAAGGAGCTTTTGAACTGGCCGGACCTCGAAAAGGAGATGGATTACCAGACGAGCCAGCGTCGTTACCTGGAAAAGGTCATCGACGGGATGCTGGACGCCCAGGAGCTGGACCAACCGGAGAAAGTCATGCCGGACCCGCTCCTGCCGGATAAACTAGGGGCAATGGTCCAAGCGGCCCAAGCCTACTTCGATGCTCTCTATAACGACGCACCCGAGTACAACCTTCAGCTCTTGCGCGACTACATGTCAGCGCTAGACCAGATTATCGCCATCACGATGATGGGCCAACAGCAGATGGGCGCCGCTCCTGGTGCTCCTGCTGGGGGTCCCGGCGGACAACCCGCCCAGCCGAGTCCGGGAGACCAACCAGCATGACAATCGAAGCTCAAAGCGAAGAAACCGAAGCTCCAGTCAACTTCAGCGAGGCCTGGGCGTCAGCAGAGGCAGCCGCAGAGGCAGCGGAGGCCGGGGACCCTCAGGAGTCACCCAGGCCCCAAGACGGGGGCGTAGAGACGAGAGCGGAGCAAGGAGAGCCCGTCGACCGCGCCAAGATGGAGCAGCTTCGCTCGCTGGCCAAGGAGCTGGGCATGGCCATCGACGATGGGGCTATCTCGGTCTCTGAGAGGGTCAAGTTCCGCCAGGAGCAGGCGCGCAAGCGTGGGGCGCTCCAGGAGGAGCAAGAGGCGTTCAAAGCGCGATTCAGCCAGGCGGTGGAGGCGCTGGAGCACAAGTATGGCTCCGTAGCTGAGTTGAAGGAGGCTTGGGACTCAGGAGACCATGACGCTTACGCCAAGGCTCACGGGTTCAAGAACTTTGGGGAGCTGACCCAGGAATACGTGGCCCAGCACAACAACCCCGACCGGAAGAAGATGCGGGAGATTGAGGGCAAGCTCCAGCAGGCCGAAGCGGAGAGAGAGCAGCGCGCAGAGCAAGAACGCTCACGTCAGCACCAGAGCCATATCTCTCAGCGAGAGCAGGCCTACCGGAACTCCCTGACCGAAGACCTGTCCGCCATTGGGGACCCGCTTATCACGCGAGGCCTCATGGACCAGTCGTTCGTGGCCAATGTGGTTGAGGTCCAAAAGCGGCACTATGACCGCAGAACCCGCACCACGATATCGGCTCAAGAGGCAGCTGAAGAGGTCATTGACAACACCCGCGGGTGGTGGAACACTCTTAACAAGTTCTTTGGGGACCAGGCACCTACGCCTGAGAGACACACCGCCGCCGGGACACGGGCGAGCCAACCGGGCGTTAAGCGCCCATCAAAAACTGTTTCTCTATCAGCTACCGCTGATGCGTCCCGCGATGTTGTTCTGGACGAGGATGACCCCAACCACGAAAGGCTTTGGAAAGCTAAGTGGGCCCAGGCTCTCGAAAAGAACGGCTTCTAAGTGACGCCCGCGCGGTTAGCGGGAAGTTCGCATGTCTGCATCAAACCGAACCACATTCGCATTCGCTCTCAAGGAGCGTTACACCGACCGGAAGATTGAAAATCTGACCCTTGCTGACCGTCCTCTCATGGCGATGATCAGCAAGGACGAGGACTTCATGGGTCTCCAGACCCCGGTTCCGCTCATCTACGGCAACCCTCAGGGGCTTGCCGGCATTACGCTTGCCCGCGCGCAAACGAGCCAGAGCAACATCGTCGGTGCCAAGTTCAACATCACCCCAGGTGACTACAACGGCTCTGTTTCCATCGGTGACAAGGTCATCATGGAATCTCGCGGCAACCCCGGAGCCTTCTTGCAAAACAAGGCCCAGGAAATCGACGGGCTTTATGAGCAGTTCTCGGATGTGATTGCCACGTACATGTATGGCAACTCGGGCAACTCGATTGGCGTAGTGTCCGGCGCGCCCGCTGGCCTTGTGGTTACGCTGTCGGATTCGTCCCAGGCGATGAACTTTGAAGTTGGCATGAGCGTTGAACGAAACGTCGACGACGGTACCAACGTCGCAACGGCTCCCGTCGCCAATACTTACGTTGTGACTGCGGTAGACCGCTCGGGCGGTACGATTACCTTCGACAACGTTACCGGCATCGCCGACACCAACTTCCTCTTCCGCAAGGGCGACTTTCGAGGGGACACCGGCACTTTCGTGTTCGCTGGTCTCCAGGACTTCATCTTCGTGAGCAATTCTCCTCCGGTGCTGTACGGCATGACGCGCACCCCTGACCCGACTCGTTTGGCAGGCTGTCGCGTTCCGTCGGCCCAGCTGGCAGGCATGGGTATCGCTGAGCGCCTAATGCTCATCGGCGCCTGGATGACTGGTCGCTACAAGGGCAAGGGCGCTGACGCTATCTTCATGCATCCGGAAGATTGGCAGAACCTCTCGGTTGGCCTCCAGTCGCAAGGCTGGCGGACTCTCACCGATGACAGTACTCGCTTTGGCTTCACCGCCATCACGGGCGTCATTGGTGGTCGTACGGTCAAGATTTACGCTGACCGCTTCTGCCCGCTGGGTCTGTCGTTCCTGCTCCGCATGGAGAACTGGAAGCTTCACTCCATGGGCAAGCTGATTCATCCAGTCAACGGTGATGACCTCACGCTGCTCCGCAGCGCAACGACGAATGATTACGAGTATCGCCTCGTCTCGTACCCTGCCATCAGCTGTAACGCCCCCGGTTACTCTGGTCGCGTCTCTGTCGCTGCCTAAACCTGATTCGAGGTCAGGGGTGTTGTTGTCTCCCGGCAATGCCCTTGGCCTCGCTTCTTTTCCAGGAGATACTCAGCCATGGATGTTAAGCCTCAATTTCTCACGGCGGCCCCGCGTAATGGGTCCGGTCTCGCTGACGCCAAAAGCTTCGGCCTACGGTCGTTTGACGCGGGTCTGGTCATCACGCCCCTTTCTCTACAGCTGACGGCTGGAGCCATCACCTCTGGTCGGCTCACTCAGAGAGTAGCCAGCGTTACTGGTCAGGCAGCCGGGACCCTTCTTTTGAACGTTCCGGAAGCCGAAGTAGCGGGAACGTACTTCCTACTCGCCCGGCAGGAAAACCGTTCCCTGGTTACGAATCGCGCGAACATTGGCACGCTCAACCAGCTGACCGCAACCGTCCCAGCCGCTACGGCCGGGAACATCTCCGGGTTTGTCGCCCAGCGCGGAAACTCCAGGTTGGGCGTTGCTCCTGACTTTTTCAACGGCACCCTGCCCGCTGTCACCAGCTTCTCCCGGGCACGATCACTTCAGGAACGTGTCGTCACTGCCCCGGTATGCGCCAACGTGGAGAACCTGAACGTTGGCGGCGTCCAGGTTGTGACCGGCGCCGATGGGCTCGTCACCCCTTCGCCCGCTGGTACCTACCGAGGGACCCTGTCCTCGTTTGCAACGCGCACAGGCGTGGGCGTCTACTCGGTCCAGTTCAGGCACAACTTCACCCCTGGCACGGTTCTGGTTGCCGTCTCACCTGCGGCAACGGGCTCGGCCACAGCCGTCCTGGCAGCTGCAAGGAACACCATCACCATCAGCACCTTCGCCGCTGGTGTCGCTGCGGATGTGATTAGCGGGACCATCGGTCTCTTCTGGTTCGCTCCGTTGTCCCAGATTGGCAGCCGGAACCAAAGTAAGTACTTGTCTGGGGCCGCTACGGCTCTCGCCAGGAGCTTCACCAACGAGCGCGACTACCCGGCGGTCACCAATCTACAGCACGCTGTAGTTATCCCATGGCAGATTGAGCTGGACGGTTCAGGGAATATCATCACGACCAACGGAAACACTCTCATCCCTAGGGGCATGAGGATTATTCGAAGCGGGACCACGTTCACGCTGGAGATTGGTCGCTGCACGTTTGCCCTGGGCTTTGCTCTGGAGAGCGCCACCTCCAGAAGCTACGCGCTTTTGGATACCAACCTTGTCAGCCAGGGTCGCTTGTCCTTCGTCGCCACGGCCACGTCCACTGTTCTGACTGGCTACATCATCGCATCGGGTACCCCGTAATGGTCGCTCGTCCCGAGAAAATGCCAGTCGCTTCTGAGTTTGCGGCAATGATGGAGGAATTCATCAAGCCCAAGAAGGCTTCCCCGGTGATGGAAGAGGATGACGGAGATGATGTGATTCTCGGCGAGGTTACGACTAAGATGGGCGTAACTACCGAGGAGTTCATCGAAGCAGTTCGTATCGCAATGAACTCTGTTTGACCGGGACAACAGCCCGGGGAAGAGGCTGAGTGTCCCGACTAATCAGTATCGCAGACATGGAGAAGAAGGTCCGGTGGCAATCGGACAACGAGCGTGCGGAACTGCGCAACACGTCTGCGGACGTGCGTCGCACCATCAATCAAAGCATCCAGGCCTTCCGGGATGTTTTCAGCGATAACGGCGACTCGTACTTTCTATCTTCCAAAGCCGGCAGGATGACACCTGGGCGGGCCAACGTGGATGGGACCTTTGTTCCATGGGGGACCATCGACATCTCAGCCGTAGAGCCGGCCGTTGTGCGCATCATGGGGCTCGACGTCGTTCTCAATGGTCAGTTCAACGTTGAGCTAGACCACATCTCCTTTGCCCAGCGGAACTACAACCAGGACCTGGCGATCGCTGACGGGATTCCTCAGTCGTTCTTTAGCTACGACCAGAACACGCTGGCAATCGTCCCGGCCCCCCAGTTCGGGTATGAGTACATCCTCTGGTATCTCCCTCTTCTGCCTGAGCTGATGGCCGATGACGACGAGTTCGACCCGGGCATACCCGGCGCTGACGAATGGGTTGTCTTTGACACCTGTGTGAAGCTCCACACGCGCGACAACAACCTCAAGTGGGTAGCTGCCTTCAAGATGCTCCGTGACGACACCTGGATGCGCGTCCTGAAGCACGCCTCGTCGCGCCAGAGGGTCGGCCCCACGTACCGCCTGGATACCCGTGGCAGACGCATCAGCAAGCGCCTGATGGCCTTCTGGGGCTACGGGAGAACAACGTGACCGGGTACCGCAGGCAGGGCTACTTTGGCTCTGAGGGCCGGCAGACCGTTCAGCTGGAAAAGGACACCCGAGGGGCGACGGAGCAGGCAGCGAACCGCTACCGGCTTTCCACGTCCAGGGTTGTCGAGATTGGCGACCGCATCCAGGTGACCCCGGGTTCGGCTTACCGAGTGGACGCGGCTTCGCCTAGCGGCAAAGGGGCGATATTCATCCTACCTGACCCAGCGGAGCACCAAGGCATGCAGATCAACATCGCTGCCTTCAAAGACACCGCCGCCGGCACGGGGACCACGTTCACGATTGTTCCAGCAGGCGGAACCAAAGCGGCCGGCTCAGGGGCAGAGAAAACCTACAGAGGGCGCCTCATGTCGGTTGTCCTTACGTCCAATGGCGATGACTGGGTTCAGTCGTCAGTTAGCAGCGAGGCCCCGTGAGTTTTCCAGTCCACGTTCCGTTCATCGCAGGCCAGGATGAAAGCTGGGACAAGAAGCTCCTGCCAATGGGGCCGGTCCGAGCGATCAAGAACATGTTCTTTGAGCGCAATGGCAGGCTGGTGCCCAGGCGCGCATGTGAGACAGAGTCCTTCGAAAACGAGATAGGGCACATCGCCACGGTCGGCCTGGCGGACCCGAACACCACGTTCGCGGCGACCAGCGACTCGCTTGCCATTGGTTTGGCGGAGACAGGCGCCAAGGCCCTGTACTCTTGGGCGCCTGTTCCTGGCGGCACTGGGAACCATCTACTGCGAAGGCCCGGCTCTGCAACGATGTGGAGCAAGGGCAAGACGATTCACCCTGACCGCGATCGAGGTGCTGGTCAAAGAAGTGGGCACATCGCTCTCAACAGCCTTGGCGGCATCGTTCGTTCGTACGAGGTCATAGGGACACAGACGTTCGTTCTCGGCGGACAGGTCACCGGTTACCCGATCATATCGTCGGTTGCCGTGTCTCAAGTGGCTTTTGAGGTATGCGACGAAAACGCCAACGTTCTCTTCTCTCTCGTCACTGACGACCTGCTGGCATCACCAAGCAGCGACACCTATATCAGCCACAAAATGATCCACTCCTCCGTCGCGGACGTGGCTCTGTTGCTCATCCGCACCGCCGGGGGGTCTTTCTTTTACTTCATCGAAACCAAGGCCCCTTACACGATTAACAAGATCAAGAACCAGGGATGGAGCGGCTCCCCGGCCTCGTGGGACATCTACCCAGTCCCAGGTGAGTTCTTCTTTCTCATGGCGGCGGACTTCGTTGATCCAAACGATCCAAGCAACCGCTTCCCGGCGCTGGTAAGAGTGCCTTTTTGGCGCCTCCCAGACCTTAACAAGGACGTCATCATCGAAGGCGCAGACATTTCCGACCAAATAACGTGCACCGGTGTTGTGGGGGATTACTACATGATTGGGAGGGCGCCCGTAGCGATGGGCTTAGCGCCTTTGCGCATCCTTAGGCGCCAAGGAACGGCGCAAGTCCCACTCCCGCTCTTTGGATGGGATGACATCGCCCCGCAGTTCAATGGCCTTTTCAACATAGCGGCCAGGTCATGGACCACTCCAGGCGTAGCTGCCGACAAAACCCCTCTCGGGACGGCTCTGCACCTCGGAATCACCCTGGAGAACAGGGAGACGGTGTTTTTTGGGTACCTCTCTGGGAAACTCAAGCCAATTGAGGTGAACGACCTAGAGACTCAACTTAGTTACGAGGTTGTTGCGGCGGAACAGGTTACCGGCCACCCACTCGCGACAGGCACGCAGTCTGTGTACCCAACCATCCCGTGGAACCAGTTTGAAACGGACAGTGGGCGTGAGTTCGAACTAAGCGGGTTGCTTCACCTCATTAGCCCCAGCGGCTCCCATGGTGGCATTCCTATCCCCTTGGGGGCCCAGCGACGGACGGCACTACTGCCATTGCCTGCCCGCCGTGGAGGCCGAGTCTTGTGGGCGTACGACTACAACGACGGGTTCAAGGGGTCCGGAGCGAACCGTGTAGCCGCTTTCTCTGTAGAGGAAGACACTGTGCACGGGGTCAAGACCAGGGACGGCGAGGTCTTTATCCCAGGTATCCCGCTCACGGTGTTCGACGGTCACAATGTGGTGGCCGCTGGTTTTGACGTTGGGCCCATCGTCGTGAGCGACGCCCTAACGGTAAACACGCCTGGCGGGTCTACCCTGACTGAGGGGGCCACGTACTACTACCAATTCATCGCTGAATGGAGAGACGCGAACGGGCGCATCTGGCGCTCGGCTCCCACGGTCCCGCGAAAGCGGCTCATCACCGCGCCGGACAATAGGGTCTTCTCTGTTGAGGTTATGCTTGGGTTCACCGTCCCCCAAAACGGGGCCCGTATCCTCGGCTACCTAAGCAAACCAAACGGCACCGTGGTTCGAAAGGTCATCGAAGCGACCTTGGCCGCTGGCACGAAGGCGGGCTATCCGGGCGGCTTCCCTATCGTGGCGAACGCCCTGTTTACCTTCAAAAGCGACCCCACCGACTTTGACCCGTTGCCATACACGAGTGGCAACCTGTTGCCGAACGACCCGGCTCCAGACTGCTCCATGCTGGTGCGTACCCGAAGCCGCCTCTGGGTGGCCGGGCTTCCTAACCGTCCTTCTTCTGTGCAAGCCAGCCAGACGCTGGTGGACACGCTAGGCCCAGCCTGGAGCAACGCGGACAATTTCTTCATCAACCTTCCTGGAGAGGTGACAGCTCTCGCTGCCATGGACGACTCTGTTGTCGCCTTCACGGAAACTGGGATTTTTGTGATTGGGGGCGATGGGCCCAACCCTCAGGGCATTGGCGGCTTCGCGGAGCCTCAGAGTATCCCGACAAATGTTGGCTGCGTGAGCCAGAAGAGTGTGATCGTTTACGCTGGAGGCATCTTCTTTCAGTCGCAGAAAGGTATCGAGTCTATTGGACGAGGAGCGGGCTCCCCCGAGTGGATTGGCCAGCCGGTCATGGGCACGATTCAGCAGTATCCCAACTGCCGAGGCGTCATGTCATCGCAGGACGACAACACCATCAGGTGGTTGTTCTCTAATGATCACAGCTCGGTCGTCATAGTTTATGACCTGCGGATAGGGGCGTGGATGGTCTACCAGTACGCGGCCACTGCGGACTTCATCTCAGGAGGGCCAGAGATGCGGCTGTCTGGAGCACTGCTCACGAGTGTTCGACGTGAGCTGAATGTTGGGGAGGACCCAGAGAATCCCGGGTCGCTCATTGCCACCCAGAGCCTTCGCGTTGGCGGGCTCAACGGCTGGGCCTACGGGAAGCGCATGAACATTCTGGGCGAGTACCTTGGTCCATGCAGGGTCACCCTTGAATTCGACTTCAACGACAAGCCTCATCTGCCCCTGGATACCTACACCTGGACTCTGGACTCTACGGATTACGCCCCGGGTGACCCGGTGCAGCTGGAGCTAGACCTGCCGGTGTACAACTACAACTCGGTCAACTTTCGGCTCTACACGTTCCCGCCGGTCCAGTCCCAGGCAGACCCAATCATGGCAGCGGGGACGCTTAGGACGTTTGCGGCCAATGGGATTACTGTATACTTCGATCCAGCGGAGAACGGCCCTCGCCTCGCTTCGTTCCAGAAAGGCTGACCAGACATGTTCTTTATCCCAGCAATGATTGCCATGGCTGCCGCCGCTGGGGCGGTAGCGACACAGGCAGCCGCAGCCGCTGACGCTGACAAGAAGCGCAAGGGCCGATTCGCCACGGCCAAGGGCGAGGTAGACGAAGTCTATGACCCTATGTTCGAGAAGGCGTCTCGGACTACGAGCGACAACGCCATGAACTCCATGTTCACCATGGCCAATTCCGGCTCTGGGACCATGGGCAACAACGCTTCGATGACCCGGGCTGCGCAGATGCAGGCTCCCAGTGTGATGGGCATGGCTAACCAGCAAGCCCATGGAATCGCTGACCAGTACACTGGGAAGGTGATGCAGAATCAGGGCATTCAGCTCGCTGAGGACAACTCTGACCAGGTGGCAATCTGGGGCAATGCAAAGGGGGCCTTTGACACCGCAGGCAGCGCCGCTGGCGGTTACATGGGCGGCGGCATGATGGGCGGCACTGGCGCCATGGGGGCAGGAGGCGGGGCCGGCGCCATCACCTCTGATGAGCGCACCAAGCAGATCGACCCCGAGCGATACTACCGAGAGCATCCCAACGCTCCTTCGACGAATCCTAGCAACGAGGATTACTACAGGACGGCCATGGGGCAAGCAGCCCCGACGGCTGGGACTTTCGAACAGCAACGCGACCAGCGTCAGATGGCCCAAGCACGAGCTGGCACTGAGATGACCCGTCGCGGGGAAACCGCCATGGCCCAAACCCCATATGATGTACAAATGAAAAAGCAATACTACGCCAATCCTCAACGTGACGAGAACCCGGCTCGGTCTTCTGGCGGCTTTGACAGTGAAGATGGCGGGTACCAGAACCTGGTCAGGACCATGGGCAACGGCATCGTCACCTCTGACGCACGCACCAAGCGACTCGACCCCGAGCGATACTACCGTGAGCACCCCAATGCTGCAGCGATCGAGGCTGAGTTCGCCCGAGGCGGCAGGCAAGAGGGTGACCTCGACGGTTATCCAGCACTGGCAGCTGAGCAGCGTCAGATTCAGGCTGAATATAGCGCTGAGACGCGGGGCACCCGGCAGGGCCCTGACCGGCAGCCCGGAGTAGACTTTAATACCTACTATGGTGGGGCCTTCAGCAACGACGATTCTGCGGGAAAGGCCGGTCAGAGGGACCTAATTGATGGGGTTGGTCACGGTTGGCGCGAGTCCAAGATGGGGGACGTTGAGTACGAGACTCAGTCGATGATCGATCAGCATTTCCAAGACAAAGCCGATGCTATCGCCCGCAAGCGCGGTGGAGGCGGCATCGTCACTTCTGACGCACGGACCAAACGGATTGACCCCGAGCGATACTACCGCGAGCACCCAAATGCTACGCCTGAACTCAATAACAAGGACGACCAGCGCGCTTATCAACGTGTCAATCCTGACCGTCCGCCAGGGCCAGACTTCAATACCTACTATGGTGGGGCCTTCAGCGACGACGACTCTGCCGGGAAGACTGGCCAGGGGAAACTAGTCCCCGGAACTGGCCACGCTTGGCGAGAGTCCCGGATGGGAGATGGCGAGTACGAAACTCAAGGGATGATTGACCAGCACTTCCAGGACAAGGCTGATGCCATTGCTCGCAAGCGCGGTGGCCCCCAACCCTCTCAGGAGCCCCAGAACGTGATGGACTGGGCATCTGAGGCGACGTCCGGTCAGCATTCCAGGCTTGAGGGGCGCGACATGATCCGCAAGGCCCCTGGCAAGAGCTACGAGTACAAGCCCGAGTTCCAGGGTCGCCCTGGCACGGCTCCAGGCCCTCAGTACGGCCCGATGGCTCAAGACCTGGAGAAGTCCAGGCTGGGCAAACAGGCAGTGAGCACTGGCCCAGACGGGATGAAGCAGGTTGACCCTGCCCGCATCGCCATGTCTTCTGTCGGAGCCATGCATGACCTAGAGGCTCGCCTGCGCAAACTGGAAGGCGGCCGTGGCCGCTGAGATGTTCATCCCCGTGACCGCGCGGGATGGGCGGATTTTCAAGTACGTGAACGACCAGACGGGTGAGGAAGTTCACCTGACTGATGATTCAGGCATGAGCGCACCAAGCCAAGGGGGAACCTCTGGCTACGCGCCTTCTGACCAAGAACCCGGCGCGGAGCCTCCTCCGATGCAAGAGCCATCATCGGGGCCCAGCAGCGTAGACATGGCCAGGGCCGCCCTTGGCGCCATGCCAGGCATCGGTGGAGCCGTGATTAACGGCCTGTCCTCTGCTGCGGGCGCCATCCAGCGAGAAGAAGCCGCTCCCCCGCCGGACGCCAGCGCGCCCGGGGATATCGGCTCTTATGGTGACCTTGTTTCGCCGGCGCCTGAACTGGCCAGGAGAACCGGCCCGACCATCCCAGACATTAGAGACACGAGCTACGGGGCCCAGCCTCTCCGTCCTGAGCAGCTAGCAGCGAACGCTACCTATGACGACGAAGGCGAGGTTGTCGCGCAGCTACAGGAGCAGCGTGCGCCATTGCTTGAGGCTCAAGCAGAGTCCGCCGGACAGATAGTCCCTGCCCTTGGTGCAACTGTTCGACGAACCGCGGAGCGCATCCCCAACGAGGCGGCGTTCGTTGCAGACCAGCGTCAAAAGCTCGTGCAGTCCCAGGACCGCCTGCGGCAAGCGGTGGCTCAGGGAATCGACCCAGGGCGGCTGTTCTCGTCCGGGGCAGTGAGCCGCGTTCAGGCTGGCATTGCCGGCATGGCCTCGGCCCTCTGGGGGAATGGCGGAGCTGGCGATCCAATGGTCGTTCTCCAGAAGATCATCGACCGGGACATCGACGCTCAAAAGAGCGCGCTCGGTCAAGCTCAGAACGAAGTCGAGAACTCCCTGGCCGCCTTCACAAGGGCCTTCGGAAACCAAGAGCAAGGCGAGGCCGCCTATCGCATCTCTCTTCTTGACTTTGCTCAAGTGCAAGCAGACGCGCTCGCTAAACGCATCGGCACCGTGGATGCCATGGAGAAAGCACAGCGCACTAGGTTGCAGCTGGAGCACGAGAAGCAGATGACGACGGTCGGTTTCATCGACAAGGCCATCGACAATCAGATCAAGGTCAACTCGGGCGACGCAGACCGCGACGTTGCTCGCGCTCGCTTGTCACTCGACGCGCAGAAAATGCTCGCTGACAAGGAAGGAGAGCTAAACGAGCCGAAGTGGACAGGTTTCGAGAAGCCGCAGACTAGGTGGGCCACTGCCGACCTAGCCCTTCGTGCTACCGGGAATCTTCGTGAGCTGCGAGAGAAGGCAGGAAGAGACAACCCCGGGCGCGGTTGGTTCGATAGCCTCAAGGTCAATATCCCGGGCGCGCATGATGAGGCCGGCAAGAAGTACGACCGTCTTGTCAAGTTCGCGATCAAGTCATATCAAAACACGATGTCAGGCCAGCAATCGAGCGACGCCGAATTCAACAACATCAGGAGCATGATCGATTCTCGGTTTGAAGCTGACCACATCGCAGGCATGGAGGCTCTGGAAGAGGCCACTCAGCTCGCCCTGAGGTCCGCCGAAACCATCATGGGTCCCGAGAGGGTCGCTTGGCTGAGGAAAAACGCCGAACTCGTTGCGTCTAGCCCTGATTACGATCCATCGGGCTCCAAGAAACAGGTTCGCTAATGGCAGACCCAAAAGCTCCGCAGGAAGGTTACCTAAACGGGCGCCATGGGAAGGTCTACGTCCGCAACGGCGAAGCTTACCTCCTAGACACAAAAACAGGACGCCAGAACACGGTCCCCCAGGCGGAGATCGAAAAGTCCATGGCGTCAGGGCGGTTTGTCGCCGTCGGGCACGAAGAAGTCCGCAAGCGCGACCGTGAGCTGAAGATTGCGGAAGAGCAGAACACCGCCGGCGCGGGAGTGCGAGCCTTTGCTGAGGCCGGGGCCCGCTCCCTGGTCGACACCGCCACACTGCCAGCACGCTTGGCTACGGCTGCCGTCGGAGGAGACCAGTCAAAGATTCCAGAGGGCGGGGACGTCGTCTCTAGCCTCCTTGGCTCAGACCCTGAAAAGCAACGCTCGCGCACAGAGGTGCAGGAGGTGCTTAGTACGTTTGGCGGAGTTGCCCCCGATATCTTCGGCATGGTCGTCACGGGCGGTGGTGCTCCACTGGCTCGCGCAGCCGGAACTGGCCTGGCCAAGAAGGCAGCTTCCATCGTGGCTCGCGATGGTGCTCTCGGGGCAGTCGCCAGCGGCGCGATGGCGTCGGAGGACGCGTGGAGGAACAACACCACTGTCGACTCAGGCGCCCTCGTAAAGAGCATGGGCATTGGAGCCATCCTTGGTGGCGGTCTAGGCGTAGCTGGTGAGTTCGCAGGCAAGGGCGTCCGCGTTGCCACCGATGCGGCCACGGGCCCGGGAGCGAGGGACTTCCTCAAAAATACAGTCGGTGTCCTTCGTTCAGCTGCCGACGTTTCAAACATGGTCCCCCGTGTCCCAGGCATCACGGGAGGCGGCAGAGGGGGGATGCTGCGCACGGCAGCGGGGGCCTTGGAATTCGCCACCAAGAACATTGACGGTTCTTCGTTTGAGCGCACGGCCAAGGGCGAGATTGGCGATCTTGTGTCTGCTCAGCGGGCACAGTTCCGCCCCATTGATGACGCTGTCGGGAGTCTCAGCAAGGAGAGCAAGGCATTCGCTTCAGAGCTGTCCGCCGCCCAGAAGCTTGAATTCCGTGCAGCAGATGACCTCGCCCGTTACGAGGCAAAAATCGGCTCAAAGATTGAGAGAGCTACAGCAAAACTAGACGCCGATGTTTCTTCCATTCAGCGTGGCGCTGAGCGCGAGGCCAGGGTCGCCGCCTCTGAATTCAAGAAAGCGTCCTCTGTCCTTGAGAAGCAGCGCGTGGCCATGGAGCGAACGGCCATCGACGCCGCTCCCGCAATCACCAGAGCAGAGGCAGCGGTTGAGAAGGCCAAGTCTTACGAGCGCCTACTGTCGGAGGACCTGTCAGCCGCAGCGAAGGCTAGCAAGGTTTCAAAAGTGGAAGGCGGCGTTCGTCGCGGCCGAGCTGCCCCGGACTCCCCGGAGATTCGCGCAGCCAACCAAAAGCTTGCTTCTGCACGCGCAGACGTTCGGGCCAAGGAGGTCGAGCTAGTCGGCACCCAGGAGAGGTTAGCCCTCAAGGAACGCGCTCACCGCACGTCCATGCGAGCTGCGCAAGAGTCCGTGGAGGAATCCCAGCGCAAGCTCTCCAAGGCCAACAAGGCCCAGTCCAGCGATGTCGCCAATCGCAAGGCGAGCTTCGAACGTGAGCAGAGAGTCACGCGCGAAAGCTCTGACGTCTCTAGGCGCGAAATCCAGGCCAGGGCGACCGAGGCCAACCGTTCAGCAAGGACAGCAGACGCTGCCCTTCAGGACCGCCAGAAGGCCCTGAGAGACGCCGTGATGGACCGAGAGGTCATGTCGGCCGAGCATGCCGGACAGCTCGCTGAGTTCAGTGAAAGGCGCATGGGGGAGGCTGGGGCAGCCAGGGACAGCGAATGGCGCTCTGGGTTCACTCGTAACGTCATCATGGGCGCTGGACGCGGAGCAGAGCGCTACGCTCGATCGGCCTTTCGTCCCGCAGCCCTCATGGCCGCCTATTCAGAGACTGGGGCGCATTCGCCTTGGCAGGACCTATCGGAGGCCCAGGAGGACCAGCGCGAGATACTGGCCGACGTGGTGCTCAAGGCATCGGGGAAGTTGCCTGGCAGCTGGCAGCCAGTCAGCGGAGTGGGGGACTATGAGAGTTACCCTCAGGGGCAGTTTATTTACCCCGGGGAGACTCGCGAGCAGGCCTTCCGCAATCGCCAGCAGGAGGCAGCGCAGCTGTTGGCAGACCCGGCCGCTCTGACCATGAAGATATCGCAGGGGGCCGAAGCCGTTGCCGCGGTGAGCCCGGAGGCGAGTCAGCAGGTGGTCAACACGGCCTTCCGTGCGGCTGAATGGCTCAGTAAGTTTCAGGCTGGGACCAAGCAGGTTAGCGACCCGTTCCGGCCTCAGGACACCCAGGTCCCGGTGAGCCCCGGGGAAATCACCACCTATGAACGTGTCTGGAACGCCACGATGTTTCCGGGTGTCATCTTGGACAAGTTGGCCACTTGGCAGCTGGACGACGAAACTCTCATGACGGCAGTTCAGGTCCACCCTGAGGTAGTGGCGGACATCAAGCAGCAGGTTGGGGAGGCCGTCACTTTGGGTGAGATGAAGCCCACCTATCAGCAGCGCCTCCAACTCGGCGCTTTGTTCGGCCTTCAGGCGCCCGAGGCTAGCCCTGAGATGCAAGGTCGTATTATGATGTATGCGCAATCGCAGATGGCCACTGAGCAGTCGTCGTCCGCAGCTCCTCCTGGACGTCCAGCTGGCAGCCCAACCATGTCGCAGCAGTACAAGACGGTCAGCCAGTCTGCCGCTAACCCAGGACAGTAATCATGCCCCAGCCAGCAGTAGGTAGTTACGATCTAGCCTCCGGGAAGTTCGTCCGTGTTTTCACCAGCAATGCTGCTGCCGTTACGGCAATGGGCGCCGGGAATCCCCAGGGGGCGCTGTTTGGACAAGGACGCCTGATTCCTCGTGGAGTTGTCGTAAAGTCCGGGACTCTCCAGGTTGTGACTCTGGACGGGGTGACCAACACCCTTCCGGACATGGTCAGCCCGTGGCAGTGGAACATCCAATTCAAGTCAATCTTGGGCGGCACGGCTGCCGACATCGTCGTTATCTACTGAGGGGCCATGACGGCAGCACCTTCCGCCCGCAAGACGACTGGGAGCCCGTCATGAGGGGCCCCGGAATTTGTCTGGCTCTTGACTCACTCATCCGTACGCCGGCCTTCAACCCGCTCCTGATCACGAGCGCCACGCCGTTCCTGTGGTGCGAAACGGACATGGGCACGACGTTCTCGGGCGTCGCGATCGCTGCCGGCACCGCGCCGCCAGTCGTGACGATTACGGGGGTCAACGCAATCGCGACGCCGACGCTCAAGGTGCGCATCCCCGTAGGCGGCGCACGCGGCACGGCGACTTACGAAACGAGTTACGACGGCACAACTTGGTCCGCGCCAGCGGCGACGCTCGCGACTGTTAACGTCGGGCCGTTCACCCTGAATTTCCCGGTCGGCACCTACAACGTAAACAACACGTACGACGCGAATCCGCAGACGCTGGCCGACATGACAGCGCAGGCAAATCACATGAGCGCGATTGCCGCGACGGGCCCGCTCATCGCGGCCAACGTGCTCGGCGGGCGCGCGGCCTTGACGATTGCTGCGTCGCGATACTTCGTGAGGAGCGTGCTCACGAACTCGCGCGCGGTGTCGGGGCCCATGACGATCATTTTGGTGGGCGTGAGTCCTGGATCAATTGCGAGCGTGATCCTATCCGGCGGCGGGAGCAACATGCGCGACACGCGTATCAGCGCCGCAGGTCTCGCGGGCCTCGTGTCGACGGTGCTGAGCAACATATCCCCGGCGGCAACACTAAGCGCTAACAAGGCGTTTCAGTTTTCCGCGAGCTGGAACGGCGTGAACTCACTCGGCGAACTTCGGCAGCAGAGCTTGCCGACAGTGAGCGGCACAGCGAACCCCGGGGACCCCGCCGCTACAGCGTTGACGTCGTTGGGTTTCGGTGTACACGCAACAAGCGCAGGGCTGCCCACGGGGTATCAGATAGCAGCGATGTTCGCCGTCGACGGCCTGCTGTCCGCCGGTGATCTGGCCTACCTCCGCGCCGGCTTTGCGCAGCGCTACTCGATCACTACCTGAGACTGGACGACATGAGAGCAGTAGTAACCAACGAAGGGGACAACTTCAAAAAGGCCAAGATAGACTCTGGCGCACGCAAAGTGCAGCTGGATCGCATCATTCTGGTCCTTGCCGGCCAATCGGAGTCCGTTCCTCTGACGCCTGGCATCGTTCGTTCGCTAGTTATCCGGAACCTCGCAGCAGCGCCGGCCAACGCTACGGTGATAGTTCTCCTAGGGGTGCACTCGGTTCATGTTCGGCCTCAGCTGGGGGCCGCTTTGCCGCTACCGACTACTATTGACCTGGTTACCTTAAATAACACTGGCACGCAGGACGCCGAAGTCCGATTGGTGGTTTACTGATGACGACTTCCAGAGTTCAGGTTTTTGATGAGAGTCGCCAACATCCAGCAAGCTTCACGCTGACCGAGAACCGGGCTGGCGCGCAGGAGTATCGTTTTGCCGGGCGTACCAACCAAACTATCACCCATCCGCTGAGTCTCACCGGTCCGGTCATGTTCTCTCTGTCCAGCAGAGACCAGCCAGTCACCGTAAGCTTCCCGTACGCCTCGGGCGTGCCCATGAGCTTCGTTGTCCATCCAGGCTTCCCCCTGGTCTGCGAAGTTCCTATATCTTCATTAGGCGCATTCCCGATCAGTTTCAGCGTTGTGCCGCTTGGCCCTTACGCGACGATCGACCTGCTGACGTATACGGACACCCCGGTAAACCCTGAGAAGTTCATCTGGCTACGCTCCGGCCATGGGGTTGAGACCGTAAACATCGGCAGCCAAAAGCGCCTTCTTACATGGAGAGACACCCGAGAGAACAGTCTTGCCACGAGCTACTGGTGGGCTCCTCAGAACGTGCCGATTGTCTACGATCGAGACCCTGACTTCAACGGCCAGTTCAGCCTGAACTTCCCGGGCATCTTCGGTCAGCAGCTTCAGTATTTTGGCACTGACCTGGACGCTCTGCCTGTTAGCGACTTCACGGTCATGATCGTGGCCTACCCAACAGACGACGACTCTGCCAGTCCCCTGACCAATAAGACGATGTGGGCGACAGAGAAGGTCTGGGCCCCGATAGAAGGCGGAATGAGCGTCTGGGTAGACGGTGGTTACCGCCCAGGCTTCCATCTGCGCAACGAAGGGCAGGTGGGGAATCTGCAACAGTCCTTTCTGACCCAGGATGAGATGGCGGACAAGGCAACCGTCTTCATCGTCGAAAACATCGGCTCGCAGTCGCGAGTAACCGTCTATTTCCAAGGCAAGGAAGTTTCTCAGGCCTACGCAGGCGCTAACGTCGTTAGGCTCAAAAAGTTCACCATCGGCGGGACGTACGACATCCAGGACTACCCCAACTGGAGCCCTAACTACTTCAAAGGCCGCATAGCGGACATGAAGGTCCATAACAGGCTTCTCTCGGTAGCCGAGAAGACCGAATACATCACGTATGCAGCGCAGACCTACGGAATCCAGGACACTCCAGAGCCGACCTTCCCTTTTGTAACTGACGCGGTCTTTTTCGCTCGCTCCAACCGGGGCTTCTTACCGCTGTCCGCAGTTTGGCCCAAGGTTGTTGGCCAATGGACGGACACACGGAGAGACCAGGCAGCCTACTGGCTCAACACCACGGACCCAATCGTGGCGCCAGTGACCGTCATTGAGAAATCCCCGAGCTTCAACAACCAGCGCGCTTTCTACTTTGCGAATACCCAGCTGGTCCTCACCGCTGCGGCCGCTTACTACTCGATGCTCGGCGGGAACGTAGACTTCACCATAGGCATGGTTATCCGCTCGGATACTCAGACCCCAGGGCTCATCCCTGGGCCGCCGACCGGGATGACCTTGTTCAGCTCGCGCTTCTCTGGAAGCGTTGGCGGGACATACATGTCGTGGCTGACGGGCGGATATCTAGGTGACGAACTATGGGTGGAGGTCTTGGGAGCCAACGGCACCATTTCGAGATGCGGAGCAAACACGAACATTGGTCCCGGCCAGCCGGCAGCCCTCGCTTTCACTTTTGACAGTGCCGTGGAGGGCGTCCTGTACCTCCAGGATAACATCGACCCCAGCCCGGCTGACGCTGGCTACAGCGCGGTGGGAGGGGTTCCGTGGCTCGGTGGTGATGCCACTGCCGACTCTGTACAGCGGGAAGAGTTCGTTGGTGAAATCGTCGAAGTCTGGTGGAGGAACGGGCTAGCGACTGCCCAGCAGATAGCCGACTACAAGGCTTACGTGACGCACCGGTATGGCATCACCAACCCCTGAGGTCTGGCTCGCGTGCCCTACAGCCCGCCCTGAGATGGCCCAACGCATCAGAGAAAACTCTGAGCGCCAAACTGTGTCCCATCGCCTGCTGGTACTTTCTGGAAATACAGCAAGTGCCCTCCGCAATAGAGCCGTTGCTATGCTCCATGGAAGCGCTTCCTATTTAGTCTTCATGGATGATGATGACTACCTGGGGCCCCGGTACTTGGAGGAGCATCTGTTGCACGCCAAGAGGGGTCGCTTCGTCGGCAAGCGGATAGCTTGGGTCGAGTGGGAGGGGGACAGCATCGAACTGGTGGGTGGGAGCAAGGGTGCGACTTGGCTCCTCGCTGGCACCATGGGTGGGTTCGTCGGTGACTGGGAACTGGTGAGCTGGCCAGAGGGTCCAGGGGAAGAGGTTGGGGTCGCTTGCCAGGCCAGGGAACTCGGTTTGGAGCTCCATGCCACCAGTGTGCATAATTTCGTCTATAGGAGAGGAGAAAGGGAGCATGGGTACCAGGTCACTCGCGAAAAATTCTACCAACGGCATGGTAAGCTGGTAAGATGTGCACGATCCTTGGAGGAGACGAATCAACCATGAAGAAACTGCTTCTCTTGTTGCCGATGCTGGCCTGTCACCCTGCGGAAAGTCCGGAAGATGTATGTTTGGCCAACGCCAAAGCTAACTGGGATATGGCTATCCTATCCTGCGCGACCTCGCGCAAAGGCCCGGAGGAGTGCGGGACCCAGGGACTCATGGAGAAGCGGGCAGAAGAGGAGAACCAATGTTTCCGCTGACGTTTTGGGGAATTGCCAGGGAGTTGTGGCCCGTTATTCGCGATACGGTCGCGGCAATCCTGTCAGCCTCACCCGACAAGGCAGCCCGTTTAGCTCACCTGGCTGCCCAGAGGGTGGCTGACAAGAAGCTTGCTGACGCTTGGCTCGAAACCAACCGGAACGACCCAAGGTGAGCTTCAAGCTTTCTGAGAAGTCCTCGCGGACGTTGGATGAGGTTCACCCTGACCTCAAAACGGTCGTCGAGTTCGCCATTGGGAAGACAGAGGTGGACTTCTCGGCTTTTGAAGGCATGCGGACGGCGGCCCGCCAGGCAGCGCTGGTCAAGGCTGGGGCCAGCAGAACGCTCAACAGTCGCCATCTAACGGGGCACGCTGTTGACCTTGTGGCGTACGTTGAGTTCCGTCTGAGCTGGGACTGGCCTCTCTACTACAGCATCGCCAAGTCGGTCCACGAGGCCTCTACGACGCTCGCGATACCCATCCGCTGGGGAGGGGTCTGGGACCGGCTTCTGTCGGACCTGAACGGGGAAGATTTGGAGAGTGAGGTCTTATCTTACCAGAAGCGCCAGAGACTCATGGGCAAGAAGGCCTTCGTCGATGGGCCGCATTTCGAACTACCGAGGGAGCTGTACCCATGACGCAAGGGAGTCGAGGCCTGGAGCAAATCGTAGCGGATGCTCTTGAGTTGATCGCCAAAGAGCTTGATTCGCAGAGAGGTGAGATTCGCAACGCGAACGCTCCGGTTCTGGTGAAACTGTCGGGTATTGAAGCGCTGCTACGGGAGCACCTCAAGGACCGTGTTCATGACCGAGAAGACGACGCCAGATTCAGAGCCTCCGTCGCCGATCGGTTCACAAAACTTCTCGGAAAGAAGGCTTAAGTTGGTGACTCCAGCTCGCAACGACAACACCCTGGCGCTTTATCAGCTGTCCAAGGAGGCGCGTCAGAGCGCCTTTGATGACCCGGAAGAGGTTACTCTGGTTGGGACTTGTGAGCCCCCTATCCGCTTTCAGGAAGAGGAAGACACGTTGGCGGCGAAGTGGGGCGACAAGGAAGTGAAGGCTTCTGGGTGGATTGTGCTCGGCGCCGCTTTCATTGCTGCGGCAACCCTGATCTTGCTGGCCATCCTGGACAAGCTTCCCAAGAGCTGGTGAGGGCTTTCAAACCTTCTCGACAATCAGTCTCTTCCGGCTGATTGTGAGCTTCACCAATTGCCCCTTGTCCCACCCGAGGGTCTCCATGTGGCGCTTGTCGACTATTAGACCCACGGAGTTTCCAACGCCGATAACCTTCCGGTTCAGCTTTGGGGTAACATCGCGCTCTTTTTTCACCATTGGGTTATAACCTACTCAATCCCCTTGCGCAATTCTACGCAGGATGGCCTTCGTGTGGTTCTTTTTCGCAAACCGTTGCTCCATCTGCTTCTGAAGCTTCTTCTTCGCTTCGGAGCACTCGGCAGCCAGGGCCTGCTCATAGGTCAGCGGTTTGCGCTCGATGTCTGGGCGGTAGGTGCTGATTACCTCACGGATGAGGTAGAGGGCCGCATCTGATTGATGGTCCTGGAAGCGGTCATCGGGCTCTGTGCGGTCTTCATTCCAGACCAGGCGGTCCCACTCGTCGAGCAGGCCGCCACACTTACGTGGGTGGACCTTGATGGTGCCGGAGAGCAGCTCGCCGCGAACGATCTCGATGTAAGCCCGCTTGTTGGTCTTTTTGGCCGGCTCACAGAAGATGCCGTATCGGTTGCTCATTTCAACCTGGTAGGCCTTGCCTAAGCCGCCTGCATCGATGACGGTTCTGGAGAACTTGTAGTCCTGCTTGAGCCTTTCCACGTAGGCAGCCATGGCAGAGGGAATCATGTGGCCCCGGGCCTCAGAGTGGAGCAGGTAGATTTCCGGGTGCCCTCGGCGCCAGGCCCCTATGACAAACGCTGAGCTGTCCTCGTAGCCGCAGTCGATGCCGAGGCCGTAGTACCACTTGCCCTCTGGCAGGTCATAGAAGCTGTTTTTCCGAGAGTCGTACGGATAGACCAGGGCGCCCTCGTCCCGTACCCATTTACCCAGGTACTCGCGCTGGTAGGTGGGATGGTCTTCTTTCCAGCCGTTACGGAGCTTCTTCTCCTCTAGCCATTCGTGGCCACGGACGTTGACGTACCCCTCAACCATCGAGCGTTTGAACTCATCGCGCAGCTCTTCTGGAGGCGTCTGAATGTACGGGTTACTGAGAAGGTTCCACTCAAACGTTGGCCACTTCACCTGACCATCGCCCGTGGTGATCTTGTAGAAATACCCGGCAGGGATGGCGCCTGGGGTTCCGATGAGGGCCAGGTCGCCGTTCAAGTCGACCAGGGCCGGGTCGATAACGTCCTCGATCAGTGGCTCCAAAAACTCCCCATAGGAAGCGGCTTCGTCGATCACGACTCGGCGGTAGCGCTGGCCACGAAACTTCTCGATCTCTGCGCTGTCCTTGCAGCCCGCTAGCCAGATACGGTGTCCGTTGGGCATATAGACCCAAAGCTGATTATCCCGCTCCTTGAACTTGAGACCCAGCTTGTGCCGCTGCTCGATGCGCTCGAACGTCGTCCAGGCGGCCATACGGGCGTTGTTTCGCGACAGAGCGATGTAGACACTCACCTCGCCCGGGGAGTCCTCAGTCCCTTCTAGGAGCCACGCACAGATGCCCTCTGTCTTGCCAGCACGCCGCGAGCACAAGGCAGCCCGCCGCTTGTCCTTGTTCAGAACGAAGTCCCTCTGCTGCCGGTGGAGGGCCCGCATGTAGGACTTCTCTTCAATCGGCTTTTCTTCCTCTACCTTGGCCAGCAACTTGGTCGCCAGCCGCATCCCCTCCGGGGTCGAGATGAAGGCCTTTAGCTCATCCTTGGAAAGTGATGATATGTCCATGGCTGTTCTTAACCGACGAGGCAGTACCCGCCCAGTTGCCCCACGGCCTCGTTGAACACCACCAGAGCGTCCGACTCATCCAGGTTGGCCGGCTTAAACCCGTGGCTCTTGAGGGCCTCGTAGCACCTCATCTTTGCGGCCTTGTCGCTCTTCCCAGAGCCAGTCAGGGTCTTCCTGGCCACGTTCATGGGAACCAGGTGGATGGTCAATCCAGCCTTCACCAGCGCTGACTTAACAGCGAACCCGTGCTCGCCAATGCGGTGCGCCCCCCTCATGCTCCACGCATAGGCCTCGATGTAGGCGTCAGTGCAACCGGCCGAAACGGCCTTATGCGCTATCCTGTCTGCCATTATATTCAAACGATAGACCCAGGCAGATTCTGGTTCTGAGCGCCTCACCCTGTCAGAAACGACGTAGCTCAGCTCCACCCTAGCCACGTCTCCGTCATAGGACGATGCGCCGATTGCGACCCCCGTGCAGCGCGGAGATAGGTCCAGGGCGATGATTTTGACCACGTTCCAACCTAGCCCCAGGGGCAGAAAGTTGCAACTTTAGTTTGCAGGCCCCGTCCCGTTAGGTTAGAACCTAGGGATGGGAACGCAAAGCGGAGTTTTGGGCATCATCGACCTGTCTCATTTGGTGCACTCCAAGTGGTACTCATACATCAAGAACGAGGAGATGGCAGACCAGGCCGACTTCGATGAGGTGGCGGAGTCGGTGTTCCGGTGGGTGGAGAGCTTTTCTATCTGCCACGAGCGGACGATCATTGCAGTCGACGCCCCTCCCTACAACCGCAAGCAGCTTTCTGCGGAGTACAAGGCGAACCGGAAGGAGAAGAGCGCCAATCTCATTCAGACAATCCGCTACGTCGAGAAGGCGCTGAGCAAGGACCACGACGTTCAGAAGCACCAGGGGTATGAGGCTGACGATGTGATCGCTTCGGCTGTTCGTGAGGCTTCGGCGGCCGGCTGGTCGAGCATTATCTTGACAAGGGACAAGGACCTATTCCAGCTCGTGGATGCCAACTGCTCGATCTTGAGCACCGACACTTCGACGCTGTACGGCCCGCAGGAGGTCTACGCGAAGATGGGCGTACGGCCCGACCAGATTCTGGATTACCTCTGCCTCGTTGGGGACGCCTCTGACGGCATCTGCGGGGTGCCAGGTGTTGGGGTGGTCACTGCCAAGAAGCTTCTCAAAGAGTACGAGAACGTTATTGGCGTGCTTGACGCAGCCGAGCGCGGGCTGCTCACCCCCAAACTCAATCAGACGCTTTGCGATGAGGAGGTCCGGCAGACGATGGTGCTTGCCGGGGCCTTGGCGACGCTGGAGGACAATCTACCGGTAACGATCGACCTCCCGAGCGTGGCAGTAAAGAACGAAGAGGACGACGGCATGCTTCATGATGACAATTTAGACGAAACCTACCAGGCACCAGCTCTCCGAGGCTCCGTGAGCCAGATGGAGAGAGACTCGACAGAGGTCCTGGTGAAGCACGAGGCGCCCACTGGTGGGCCCCCGGCGCTCCCCACCCTGAAGCTCCGTCCCGGCCTGATGGTGGACAGGGACCAGTTCACTTTGCTGTCCAGCATGGCGAAGTACTTCCACGATTCTGGCCTGTACCGAAAGGTGCCCAGCCAGGCAGCAATCTTCACAATCATGGAGCTTGGTCTGGAGCTTGGCATCAGCCCGCAGATTGCTCTGAATAACTTCCACATCATCGAAGGCAGGCCTAGCCCGTCGGCTCACTTCCTAATCGCCATGGCGAAGCGGGACGCCAATTGCGAGTACCTGGAATGCGTGGAGGTGACTGACTCTCAGGTGACGTGGGAGACCGTGAAGCGCCGGGGATACACGAAGGCAATGCGGTTCACGTACTCGATGGAGGACGCCAAGAGAGACGCGCTCAAGTGGGCCAACGGCGGGAAAAACTGCAAGGCGATGCTGCGCAAGACGTCCGGCTCCCAGGCAGCCCGGCTCTGGTACCCCGAGGCGTGCAGTGGCCTCTACAGCGCCGAGGAGATGGGCTTCGTTTCGGGGACGGGCGATGAATAACGAAGAACTGAAAGCAGCGGAGTCGAAGGCGCGCGAGGCGCACGAGGCGTGGAAGGCGGTTTACAATGAGGTGGTGGTGGCCACCAGGCTATCTCTCCTTTGCCGCTATGCGGCCTGCGCCTCAGCAGAGCTACAGGCGATCGCGGCTCAGCGCGCGGCGGTCGACGCGCTTGAGGCGGTGAAGAAAGCGGTGGCTGCCGCCGCTAAAGCGGAGCATGCGTCGACGCGTGATGCCCTGGAGGCTCTCGGGTGGCTGTTTCCGGAGGAGAGCAAGCGATGAATAACGAGGAACTAATACTCAGCAGACTTGACGCCAAGACGCTCGTACGGGAAAAATGGGGTGATGGTCGCGAGACTGCATGTCTACTCGCAGCGCTGGCACCGGAGACAGCAGAGTACGAGGACCCCAGCGTGTGTCCGGCTGACGTCATGCCGGAGTGGTTGGCTCACCTCACTGTTTGGATTGACGACTCTGGAACTGACGGTGCGTGGTCAGGGGCCGTGCGTCTTTACGCAGGGCTCGCGGGCCGCTGGCACGTGCTCGATGCGGATGGCTGGCAACGTGCTGAGTGGCGTGTCAAACGAGCAATCCTCGGGTGTATGCCCGGAGCCCTGCGTAAAGGCAGCGGCTTGACCGCTATCACGAACCTTGTTGTTGGCCTGCTCGATCGCTTGGTCGCTGGGGAGACAGTCTCATACGGTGAGTGGATGCTCGCCAGTAACGCAGTGGATCGGGAAGCGAGGGAGGCCTTGGACGAAGCGGAGAATGGGGAGAAGTGGGGGGGGGAGGGGATGGTTGGACTGGCGGTGTTTGCGGCGACCTTAAGGGACGCTCCAGCGGCAACTAGGTCGGCCGACGCGGCTAGTGGTTGGTTTGTGGTGAAGGCCCGGCAGGTTGCGGCGACAACGATCGCTGAAGCGGATGATATTGGAATGATAGGAGCGGACTCAATCATCGTCGCTATTCTGAGCGCGCTTGACACCGAGATTGCGAATGCGGAGGAGAGCAAATGACCGCTTTAGAGGATTTGCTGGCTCGCTACGAGGACGCTGGCGCGATGCATTACGGTTGGGTCGCGCACGACCTGCGCACGGCCATCGCGGCCGACGCAAAGGCAGTGCTGGCGCTTGAGACCGAACTCGCAGATGCGAACCGTCAGATCGCGAGACTGCAATCGGGCGCCATCATCGAGTCCGACCTGCTGACTGCGGTCGACATGCTAGCGCTAGCGGAGGCGCGGATTCGGGAGCTTGAAGCCGAACTAAAACAACACCGCCAAGAGTCCTGCCAATGGCAGGTCAAAGCGCAATGCCTGGAAATCGACCTGGCGCGTGCACTGCGGCGCGTTGCGGAGCTTGATGCTGAGCTTGCAGGAGAGAGCAAATGACCGACAACAGTAAACCCAACGAACTGACCCTCCCCGTGGCCACTGTTAGATCTCTAACACGCCCGCACAATGTGGAAGTCGAGCTGCTCTGGCTAGAAGAGGAGATCGACCATTCGCTATTCCGAGACTTCACCTCGCCCGACCGCGCTATCGAGGCCGCGTGGTACGTCGAGGGACTGACAGTGGGCCACGCCGCAGCGCTTGGAGCCGTACGCCGCGCCCTCGTGGTGACACCGTTGCGACCATCGGAGCACGAGGTGTATCTCGCAGAGCTGCAAGCCATGTATAGGGCATTCAAACCGCAAAACATCGCGAACCCCAGAGAGGCCGCGCAGCACATCAGCAATTTGCGAGCGTTTGATGCGCAGCAAGAGGAGCAGATTGCGACGCTCAAAGCGCGAGTTGCTGCGCTTGAGGCGAAATGAGCACCCACCAATTGGTTCCAGGAAGCCTGGCTCACTCGTTTTCAGGAGAGCCAATTTCGCAAGGAGAGCAAATGACCGAGTCCGAAATATTCGACAATGCTGATTTTTACAGCGTGAGCGACGACGTGTCCGAATTGAGGGCTACCACGCCGCGTGAGGCAATCGATGACATGCACCCCTTCGTGCTCGGCCCGCACGAAGGGTGCACCGTTTACGCCTGGAACCATGTCCCGGTCACTGACAGTTGGCGCGAGGGATGTGTGAGCGGTTTGGCGGAGCAGTTCGTGGAGGAGTTTGACGACGACTTCGGCGGCGAGGGCCACTGCAACCGAGTCACCCCGGCCCTTGAGGCAATTTTCCTCGCCGCAGTCGTGCAGGCCTCCGCCTTGATGTATCCGTGGCGCGTCGAGCTTGTGGCGGAGCGCGAGTATTCGGCCGAGGAAGTGCGCGCGATTGCAGGAGAGAACAAATGACCGAGTCCGAACCAACTATCGAATCACTCACAGAGCTGGCGGAAACCCTGCATTGGGTCGGGACCCGCGCGCTCACCGATCGCAACGAGGCGATTGCACGGGCGGATAAAGCCGAGGCTGAACTCGCCGAACGCCGTGCGAGTGATGCTGATGTGCGTGCGTTGGCGGACTGGGCCGACGACGAACACGAGATGCGCCCGACGACGCTCATGCTCACCGCGCGTCGCGTGCTCGGAGCGAAGTGGCTGGGCGGGATGAGCGAATGATAACGCACGAAGCAGTGGTGGCCATCCTCGGCCCAGTGTGCTCGCCAGAGGAAGCGGCTCGGCGCATCGCATTGGCCGAAGAGGAGTTCGCGCGGATGCGCGGCGAACGCCGTGCGCGAGAGGTGCAGCAGGGCTACCTGGGGTGCATGACTGACGCCGCCGAACTGCTGGCTGCCGAGGTCCGCCGGCTACGCGCCAAGATTTTGCGCATACATGCCGATCGCGTGGATAGCGATGTGTTCGCTGGCGGATGGCGCGCCGCCAGCCTCCTGCGGCACTGGGCCAACGGTATCGAGTCGGGGAGGATACCTTGATTGTCCTGGCCGAAGACCTCGGGGTGACCTGGTGAGAAGCTACGCCACCCTTCGGTCGACGTTCTGGACCCGCGGCTCCGGGAAGAAGCTCCGGGGTAACCCGATCGCCCAAGTGCTGGCCGCGTACCTGATTACGTGCGGCCACGGGACCGTGTGTGGTATTTTCAGCCTCGCCCTGCCGACCATCGCGCACGAGACAGGCCTGCCGCTGGAGGCTCTCCCAGGGGCATTAGCGGCCGTGTCTGAGATCGCTCAGTACGACGCTGAGGAGGAGCTGTGTTGGGTTCCAAACTCGGCCCGAGAGCAGCTCGGTCAGACGCTCAGCTCAGGTGACAAGCGACGCAAGGCTCTGGAGGTTGAGCTGCGTCAGTTCGGCGAACACCCGTTCGTGGCAGCCTTCTACGAACTATACACGGAGGCCTATGGGCTCACAGTTCCTCGAAACATTCGAAACAATTCTCGTGAATCAGGACATGTTGGAAACAATCTGGAAGGGGCTTCCGAGGTTCTCGGAAGGGGCTTCGAAGGGGCTTCTGTGCAGCAGGAAGCCCCCAGTACAGTACATGTACAAGTACAGCACAGCACAAGTACAGGTTCAGGTTCAGTACAGGTAGGGGGTGCAGGGGGGGCCGGTGACGCCCCGTCCCCAAACGTCGCTCCAGGTCGTGGCCCAGCAAAGCCACGAGGCAGCCGACGAGCCCCACCCGAATGGGCACCGAACGCCGAGCACCAGCGCCTCGCTGCCGAGCAGCGGAAGGACGTCGGCCGGGAGCTGGAGCGCTTTCGCGATCACGAGTTCCCGCGCCCGTACACCGACTGGGACGCGACTTTTCGCAACTGGCTCCGCTCAGACCGTGGGGGTCAACAACCAAAAGTGCCTATTTTCGACCCGATGGCCCGGGCTATGATGCTTCGGGCTGAGCAGGACGTAATTGACGCCGCAGAGCGCGCAGCAGGAGATTCACCGTGAAAAAAGCAGATGTCGCAGAACTCGTGGTCATGCTTTCGATGGCGTTCCCACGACCAGTCATGAAGGACGGGACGATGCGCATTTACGAGCGAATGCTGCTGGACTTGGACCGCGACCTAGCCCACAAGGCTTGCGCCAGACTCATCGCTTCGTCGAAGTGGCTGCCAACAATCTCGGAGATTCGAGCCTCAGCCGTCGAGCTGGAGATGGGCGCTTGTCGCACCGGCGGCGAAGCCTGGGGCGACGTCAACGATGCCGTGCGGCGGTTCGGCCGCTACGCCAACCCAAAGCTCGATGACCCACTCGTCGCTGAGTGCGTTCGGTTGTTCGGGTGGCTCTCACTGTGCGACTCCACCAACGACGTGGCCGACCGTGCCAGATTCATCGAGCTGTACGACCAGCTGGCGGCCCGAGGACGCCTCGACTTGGTGGCAGGGGCCAAGCTTGCCCTTCCGAGCGCTGAGCAGGCACTACGGCTCCGCAATGCGCCACTCCTGAATCTGAACGCTTTTAGAGCATTTTCGGAGGACTAGCAGCGAGCCTTGGGCTCCCCGAGACCACAAAGAATGTCAAAGTGGTCTCGATTCCACGTGTTCTTGCGGTGGTAGCGGTAGGTGTACAGGTCAGACCGGTCCATCATGACCATGTCAGTGCGTAGCATCTTACGCATTAGGACGGTGTCTTCGCCCTTGTCCAGTGAGGGCCAGCCTCCAAAGGAGCGAACATAGTCGGCTCTGGCCACCATGGTGCACTCCCAGGGGTAGCGATGGGAGGTCCAGAACAGGTCAGCCTGGACATCATTCAGGACAATCCTTTCGAGGAAACAGGCCTTTTGTTTGCTACTTTCGAGAGCGTCTAACTGGTCAGCCAGTCGCGTTGAGGCATGGTGGTCATCCGCGTCCCACATCGCGATGTACTCCCCACGAGCCAGCGCCAGCGCCTCGTTCCTAGCGTCCCCCAATGTCGGGCCCACCTGCCGCACATTATGGCAGTTGGGGGCATCCTTGAGGGCCGACGTCAGCTCGTAGTCGTCGTGTTCCTCAGTAACGACGATTAGCTCCACCTCCAACGCGTCCAGACCCACCTGGTCCAGGAACGTATAGAAGCCAGGACGCCACTCAGTGTTGCCAACCGGCATGATGCACGACACTTTCACATTGCTCATCTTATAATTCTAGGTTAGTACACAACGGAAATCAAGAGGTAGCTAAAACATGAGAATCTCAGTCCTATCTGCCGATATGCTATCCGTCGCTGGGCCAGCGGTAGCTCAAGATGAGCGGGTGGCAGTCGTCTTCTCGGTCATGCGAGCCTCCCAGTGGTCTCCGCTGGCTGAGACAGAGCTGCGCGGTCTCTGGGGCCTTCAGGCCCAGGCGATGAAGGAGATTGTTGCCGAGGCACGCGGAACCATGCGCGGAGCCATGGGCGAGGACAGGGATGACGCGAGGGCGGAGATGGTCCAGCAGCTGGCGCACGTCGTGTCCCTGGCCCTGGGCAAGAAGAAGCACATTCTGCTCAAAAGCAAAGATGGCGACGTTATTGAGAGCGTCGCCGAGCCGGACCTGAAGGCAGCTACTGCTGCGCTGAACATTCAGGCGGACCTGCTTGGACTCAAGATAAAGGCCGGTCGCGAGGACAGCGGGAGTGACGAAGACGCTGACTCGATGGTTATCAAACTGATGGCGGCGTTCGAACGAAAGCGCCCAATTTTGACAGAAGGAATCGAACATAATGACACAAAAGCTCTCCCTAAAGGAATTGCGCCTGCTCCAACCAACGGTAATTCTGGGGACGAAACCGGTTTCGTCGCTGATAGCGACTGAATCGATGGGGGTTAACCCTGGAGCGGTGCGCTCAATCACACTGGACGAAACGACCGGAGTGGTCCGCGTTGAGCTGTTCAACACTCGCGTCGAGCTGCGTATCGTTTCGGGCATCGTCGGCATGTACGACCCAGACTTTGAGCCAACCCGGGGCCCTGGGAGGCCGGCAGGAGCCGTTGACTCCGAGCCTCGCAGTCGGCGCACGAAGGCGGAAATGGAAGCAGATGGCGGCAGCTGAGCCGCTCCCTGACATCAACAGCCTGTTGCCTGATGTGGTGCGGGTGGTGTCCAAGGGCGGGACCGTCAAGGTCTGCCGCGTCGAGGGGATAGGGAAGCCGGGTAGCCTTCTGCGAGTCCGTTGGCCGAACTTTGCCGGCATTCGCGAATTCAGTCTGTCGCATGGAGCGCAGCTAACCAACCCTCAGTGGGACAGGGAGTGGTCGCTGCATCCGGAGGACCGGGCAACCGTTCTGCAAGCGATGACCGTCTGCAAGGTCCACATCAAACAGGGCAACCGGCCGGTAAAGCCAGAGAGCCCACACAGAAGCCGGACCCCTAAGGTCCACCCGCGTCAAACCAACATCTTTGAGGTGAAATGATGATCCGACTACTAGGTGACAGTGTGCTTCTGAAACTAGACCCCGAGCACTTGAAGGAGAGCCCTGGCGGGATTCTGCTGGTCGAGGCGATCGACCCCAAGAGCCGGCAGCGCGGAGAGGTGGCAGCTACGGTCATCGCCGTTGGGCCCGGGACTGAGGAATACCCGGTCGATGTATCCCCGGGGGATAGGGTACTTGTCCCCAAGCTGGCTGGGGATAACCTGTTGGCGGGGATCGACGCTCTGCTTGAGTACTTTCCGGCTGGCACGACCAAGGGTGAGGAATTCAGAATCGCCAGGGAGAGCGAAATCCTCGGTATTCTGTGCGACAGTTGACCGATGACATCTGACGCTCAAGCAAGAGTTTTGGCCATTCTCCACGCTTTCAACCTGGTGCACCCTGGAGAGCCCATAGGTCTGGCTCGCGTTCGGGGCGTGACAGGTTGGCCGATGTCGTCCGTTGGACACTTCGTGGACCAGTTGTGCACGATGAAGCTGGTCAGGCGCTCCAGTGTCAAAAAAAAGGCCAAGCTGCTGGAGGTCACCGAGCTTGGCCTGGAGCACCTCTTTAGCCTGGGGGCCCTCCATTTCTCTGCTGTGCCAGAAGGGCCCTCCGCTCTGCCCGTAGCATCAGAATAGCGCCAGACGATGCGGACGATGTGAGGACCTTTAGGACCTTGCCGCCGCTCACTAGCCGGACCTGGAACCGGTCCCCTGTAGGCCTCGAATAGACCTGTAGGGTTCCGGTTTCGTCGTCCTCAAACGTCAACCACATGGTTCGGCCTCTGGAGCAGGCGGCATGGGCAGCCAATGAGTGATGAGGCAGTCGATGTCCTCGAGCGCCTCGCCAGTCATGTAGTAGTCGCCGTGGTCGTCACTCCACACGAGGTGTTCCCAGCCTGGGTCAGCGCGCCCCCAGGTGACCCACGCCAGACATTCTGTCTCGGGCCCGTACTTGCCCCAGGGCTTGGGCTCGGTCACGATTGAACTCCAGCGCCCATCGGCTTGTCCCCGAACGTCCTCGCATCTTCGACTTCGACCTTGCCGCACTGTTTGCAAATCGGATTCATGACTCCTCCGTGCGGCAGTAGCAGGTGACGACGTGGCGCCACGGGATGTCCACGCCCATACGTCCACCAGCAGCGCTCTTGCGTGCCATCGATACCTCGTCACTAGGGAAGCACTTGACCTGCTTGCGTCCGCTGGCCCGCTTTGCCGGGCACCCCCACAAACACGGCGCGTCTTTGCCGGCGAGCTTCGGTGTCATCAGATCGCTGTCTGAGTCGTACACGCACAGCCGGCCGTCGCCGTTGGCGCGGCGGTGCGAGAAGACCGGTGATTCTTTGGCCTCGGGCAGCTCGGCACCGCAGGCAAAGGTGAGTTTCATCGGCGCACCGGCCTGAGATCCATCACCCGCTCGCACGGCACTCCAAACGCATGCGACAGAGGCAGCCAGTGCGTGATGGCATCGTGCTCTATCGTGCCGGTCACTGGAGCGTCCATATTGTAACAGCCACCGTGAGAGTCCCACCTGAGCAGCTGCCATCTCTCGCAACCGAGGGACCAAATAACCCACGCGAAGCAGTCGTCTTCTGGCCCATTGGCTCCCCATGGTTTGGGTTCGGTCATGGTTTGCTCCCCATCATGGTGCGGATGGCCCGCAGTCGCTCTAGGTCGTTCATAGGTCCCACGCATCCAGTTCTGGGGGTTGGTCGTACTCGACCCATTCCTCGTAGACCTCGCCATCGTCGCAACGGTCACACTCGACGTCCTCCAACCCAGTGAGAGGCGAAGGCATGGTGAGACGGCCTCCGCACCCGGGGCACGTGTGCCACATAAAACGCGGTTCAAAGTTCATCGTCGTCATTCCTCAGCGCTGCAAGATAATCAAAAACGAGCCACGGGATGATAATTACCGCGCTCAAACCCAGTAGAACATCCACTATTCCCCCAACCTTCGAAGCTGCTCGCGACAGAGTTCCAGCTGCCGGACGCAATGCCCCAAGTCGTCCTGGGCCCACATTTCGAGCCCGCCCGAACTCTGAAGCTCTTCCAGCGCAGAAACTATGCCCCCCAGCTTGCCCCTGACCGAAGGCTGCTGAGGCGGAGGGTTTCCAGCCCCACAATCGCCGCACCAGGTCCAGCCAGATGGTGAGTTGGTCGTGTCAACGCACCCACATGCAGAGCAGTTCATAGCGCCACAACCTCGACGCGCAGCTCCGGCGCCTCCACCATGCCCGCGACCCGGACAGTTTCGAAGACGAAGCAGAATCCGGAGCAGTCCGGGGAACCTCCGCCAATCATAGACCCGGTCCACCCTTTGAGCCTGGCGAGCGCCACGGCTGCCCCGGTGTGGTTGGCCTCGGTCGGCAGCGCGTGGTCGTACGGGACCACAAGCTTTCCCGCTAGGGACTGGGCGATAATGCGACCGCCCTTGGTATTTGTGGGGCCCACGAACTTGGTGACGATTGCTTGGCGCATGTTACTTGGTCCTCTTACTGTAAACTGGCTCAAGGTCGTCGGGGCAGCCGTCAAGCAGCGCCAGGGTGCGTCGTAGTAGGTCGATGGGGAATTCAGTCATTCGGCTCCTTTAGTCACAGGGTTCCTTCCCCTGCGTTCTAACTTAGTATGGCACGGACTCGACCCTGTTGTTCTAATTCTTTTCAAAAAAGATTCTGGGGTCACATGAGACCCACCGCGTGAGGCAAAAAAAGACCCGCCTGGCAACATGCCGGACGGGCCCTCGATTCTCCGCGAAAGAGAACGCTCACCTTAGCTCGCTAGCGCCTGCTTAGTCGAGGCGAAACTCGTACCTGACCCCATCAATGCCTGCCGCCCTGGCCCAACGGTTACCACGGTTCCCCCGTCGAAGGATGGCTACAAGAGCATCTAGCGTGGCCGGGGCCCGGTAGTTTTTGACGTCGCACGGCCCATTGCCCTCGCCTGAAATGATGCAAAGATTGCTGAAGTTCACCGTGATGCCGCGGTTATCCCTGACAAGCACTCGCTCTCTGGCCGCCCGAGCTTCTGCGCGCTTTTCTGCCGTTTTGGCCTTGGCCTCAGGGGTCATCAGCTCGGGCCTCCGCGGTGCCGGCGAGCCTCTTCCAGTCTCCTCCACGCTGCCGAGGCAGCGTTCCAAGCCGTGGTCTCCAGCGCTGTCGCCTCAAACAGGACGGCATCGGCGGCGGCGCGTTCGTCGCCTGGCTCTCCGGCTACCAGGGAGAGGTTCGCCTTAGCTGCGGCGACGTCTCGTGTGGCCGCAGCTAAGGCCTTCCACGTAGCAAATTTATGCTCGCGCAAATCGGCCAGCTCTTGCTCTGCGGGGGTCATGGCTTGGTCCTCGTGCTCGGGTCCCTAGCCATTGCCCGTGCGTTTGCACGGCGCTGGGCTCGCTTGAGGATGCCGGTTCGATAGAGCCGCAACAGCACCTCTTCGGCAGCCCCCGGCTCCGTTATGCCGATTCTCAGCGTTTGCTCAACGAGAGTGATTGCCTGCCTAGCCGTGCGCCAAGACTCCTCCGCCCACGCTAAGCGCTTATTGGCTAGCACCTGCTCTCGCGTCAGAGGGTTGGCGGCCCGGTACCTGGTCAGCCACTCTGTCTCGGTCAGGATGACAGGCTCGACAACGCGCTCCCATGGCTGAGTACGCAGCGCCAGGGCCTTGATTTCGGCCTTGCGTTGCTGAGCGTCCGCGTTGGCCCAAAAACGATGCGCTGCCGTGGCTGCCACTCCCGCTGCCTCCGCTGCCTCCGTAGCCGCCCGGGATTGCTCCAGCGCTTTCGCTGTGCGCTTCGCCGCCGCCTCGGCCTTCGATGCCGCCTCTTGCCAGGCTGCTTCTTCGGGTGTCATAGCTTGGCCTTCGCCGCCTCTGTGCGCTTCTTTTGGTAAGTGGCCCAGGCGGTTTTTACCCGCCGCTGCATTTCATACATCACCTGCTCGGCTTCATCGCAGAGCACGTAGGCCCGTTCCACCGCCAACTTCGCGGCTTCCTCAGCGCGGGCAGCAGCGCGCCACGCCTTGTGTTCGTCGGTCATCGCCCGGTCCTCGCTGCCGCGAGCGAGCGATGCGCTTCGAAGTTTTCCGCCCAGGCTGCGGACTCCACCTGTCGCGCGTCGAAAAGGCGCTCCTTGGCATCTCTGAAAGCCCTGGCCTTGGCGCTGCGTGGAAGCGAGCTGTCATCGTTTAATAGGCAGGCGATAGCAGCCTCAACGGCAACTCTAGCCGCATCGTAGGCCGCTTCCGTAACGAGCGCGCGTGCTTCCAGCTCCTGCTCTGCGGGGCTCACGGCACACCTGCCGCGATCGCCACGGCCGACACGTACTCGTGCCAGCTCTCCGAGTCGCCGGGGTCTGAGCCGTCGAGACAGAGCGCCAGCAATGACGCTCGGGTGAGATGACCACGCCTGAGGCCCTCGATATCCTCGTATGGCCTAATAGCGGCACACTCGATGAGTCGGGCCGTCTCGTGCGTGAGTGTGATTCCGTCGATATTTACGGTGTTTTTCATGGAACTTTTCCTTCCTCGGTCACGAATTCCGCATCTGCCAGGGCAGCCTTCGCCTCCCTGGCAGGAAACGCCTCATTGATGGCTGCGAGAGTGGGGTGCACTGCGCACTCCTGTAGCGCGTTGTCAAACTCTTGCACAATGTGCCCGATTACCTCGGCGCACTGCGGGACGACGGCGTTTCCGAGTGCGTGCAGGCGGTCCACTCGATTGGGAACCCCATCATCCACTCGACGAAACTCGGGAGCAGCGGCCCAGTGGGGTGGATCGCTTGCCACCCCACGCACCCCGGATGCTTGACCATGCTCGGGCAGAGTTGGTTCGCGGTGGCCGTGGGAGTCGCGAGTAACCCCCTTCTCGCTAGGCCGTGCAGCGAGTAGCGGATGGGGCCCACTCGCCCGCCCGCTCCGCCCCGGTTGCTGTCGAAGTCCGCAGCCGTCGGTGTGGGCAACGCGCCAGCAGACCAGGAAAACCCGCGCTCTGCGGTGAGGAGCTCCGACATCGCTCGCCGACAGCGGGACCGGTAGGACACCATATCCGAGCTGTCCCATGCCGGCTGTGACGGCGTCGACCCACTTCCTGGCGCCG
>Ga0163144_10002436_pt1 | contig 42895 bp, 35 predicted proteins | sample OliLak19BULKMAT1_FD_123175 | JGI IMG/M metagenome (GOLD analysis project Ga0163144, IMG submission 123175) | Freshwater microbial mat bacterial communities from Lake Vanda, McMurdo Dry Valleys, Antarctica - Oligotrophic Lake LV.19.BULKMAT1 | ecosystem: Environmental > Aquatic > Freshwater >...
GATATCCGTTTGAAATTTCAAAGGCTTGACCATATGAGGCAGCTGCTCCACCCACACATGTTCCATTAATTGAGAAACAACCTGAAGCAAGATTCACTCCATTTGCAAACGTTGAGGTTGCCGATGCGGTTGAGTTAAAGAGCGTTGTGACATTCACTCTAGTCAGGGTTGAAGTGGCTGTAGTGCTGGTTGCTTGGAAATACGGAGCTGCAATTTGGCGCCAAGCTTCAAGCCCTCCAGCAAATGTTGAGGTTCCGGTACCAGAAACTAAAATGTTTTGAGTTGTAGTTGGCTGTAATACTGATTGAGAAAAAATGTTTGTAGCTAGTTGCCAATCCTGTCCAAATGAAGCGCCCGCACCACCTGAATCATTATCGCAAAAGACATCACCCACAGCATTTGTCGTAAGCTTGCCTCCATTTGAAAGACCCGTACATCCCGTTTGATTAGAGAGTCTAAGACCGCCTGTTAAAACATGTACCCCATCGAAAGTTGAGGTTGCACTACTTTTAAATCTGGTAGCGTCTACACCTCCAGAAAATGTTGATGTCGCACCGTTACCTAAAATTGTAGTAGTTGCAGATCCACCAACATAAATTCGATCTATTGCAGACAGTCTCGATGTTGAAGCTTGTTCAAGTGATATTAAACCAGAAACTGTCAGATCAGAGAAGTTTGCACTTGCTCCAGAAAGTGCCCCAAAAAGAGTTGTTGCGCCCGTCACCTGAAGAGTTGATGACGCAAAGAGCCCCCCTATGTTATTTACAAAAAGTAAATCTGAAAGAGCTGAATTCTTTATTGAAAAAAGATTTGCGGTTTGACCTGAAAATCCTTGAATAAAAAGTGGTTGAGAATTAGAACTTGTTGCCTGAATTGTTACGACTGCATTTGAACGTGTTGTGGTTCCGAAGGAGGACGCGCCAGTACCGCTCACAGCACCTGCGAGACGAGCGAAAGCTGAAGCTCCAATTTGTTGTCGAGGAGAAAGAGTCTCAAAAGTTGCATTATTTGAAGAAACTTCAACCTGCAGATACACAGTTTGATTTGTATTGAAATCGTATGTTAGTGCATCAGGGAAACCATTTGTTGTGTCCCCAATATTTACATTAAATACTCCTTGTTTAACTGACGTTGAAAAAGAAGTGGGTGCACTTACTGGCCAAAGTCTATCTCCACCCCCAACAACTGAACTGTTCCATAATGAGAATTTGAAATAGTATGATGTTCCCGAAGATCCCCCTAACAAATCTCCATTACTATCAGCAAGGCGTCCTTGATAACTGATAGTTGCAGGCACACCCTGAGCTGCCACAGCAATAAGAGCTTGAAAAGGTGAGAAGACAAAAAGAACAATCAAAACAAAAGCTATTATTTTTTTAAATTTCCTATAGTTAAAGAGCGATTTCATTTGGTCTATTTCAATTTCATTTGATGCAAAAAAATGTACCCTGTGAAAGGTCTCATTTGAGCTTAATTATACTGCTAGTTAGCATTAAAAAATGGGGATAATTAATGATATTATCCCCATATCTAAATTCATGAAATGTACACCTTATGAACCAAAAAGAGAGGCTCTCACCTCTCTTTTATTATGACCCATGACATTTCTTAAATTTCTTTCCACTTCCACACGGACAGAGCTCATTTCTTGCTACCCCCTCGTACTCACCTTTCTTTACATCTGAATTATCTTTTGTTATTTCTCGAGCCTTAACTGAAACTTCCTGAAGCTGCGGAGACTCATTTTTCATAGGAGTTCCACCAACTGCCGGAATAAGTTTTTCAACTTCACGCTCAATTCCCTTCTCCATATCCTTAAAGAGGCGCAATCCTTCTTTTTTATACTCAATAAGCGGATCTCGCTGACCATATGCACGCAAATTTACACTACCACGTACATAATCCATACTCTCTAAATGTTCAACCCAGAACATGTCTATTGTTTGCAAGATGAGCTGTTTAAATGCATGCGCAAAACCCTCTTCCCCTAAAGATTTCTTTTTTTCTTCAAGAATTTTTTGAATAGCTTCATTCCCTTCTGCAACAGAGTCCATATATCCTGAAATTTCAGTAAATCCACCTCCTAAGACGTGTCTTCGGCGTTCGTAAATAAGTTTTCGCTGATAGTTTAAAACATCATCAAACTCAAGCACGTGCTTACGTGAATCAAAATGGAACCCTTCAATTTTCTTCTGAGCAGTCTCAAGTGAACGAGTTATCATGCGGTTTTCAATGGCTTGATCTTCTGGAATACCAAGTCGGCCCATCATGCGTTTAATCATGTCTTTAGCAAAAATACGCATGAGTGAGTCCTCAAGACAAACATAAAACTGTGTTTCTCCCAGATCCCCCTGACGTCCTGAACGACCTCGAAGTTGATTGTCGATGCGACGCGCCTCATGGCGTTCAGTACCAATCACATAAAGACCTCCGAGCTTTCTCACCTCATCAACCTGTTCTGGAGTTGCAGGAATTCCCCCAAGCTTAATATCCACACCACGGCCTGCCATATTGGTTGCAATCGTTACCGCACCCTTTCGTCCTGCCTGAGCAATAATTTCTCCTTCTCTTTCGTGATTTTTTGCATTCAAAAGCTCGTGCACAACACCGTCGCGACGAAGATAGTTTGAAAGCATTTCATTTTTCTCAATCGAAACCGTACCAATAAGAACTGGCTGACCTTTCTTTTGTAGCTCTTTAATTGTCTTGGCAAGTGCTTTAAATTTTCCTGTTTCTGTTTGAAAAATCAAATCATTACGATCAGCTCTTGCAATTGGTTTATTTGTCGGAACCTCGAATGTTTCAAGTCTGTACACCTTGAAAAATTCTTCTGCTGAAGTTGCTGCTGTTCCCGTCATACCAGAAAGCTTCTTGTACATGCGGAAATAGTTTTGGTACGTAATTGAAGCAAAGGTACGTGATTCTTTTTGCACTATTACACCTTCCTTTGCTTCTATTGCCTGATGAAGTCCTTCAGACCAACGTCGGCCTGGCTGAAGACGACCCGTTGAAGAATCAACAATAATAACCTCCCCATCCTTTACCACATATTCAGTGTCGCGTTTATAGTTTGCTTTTGCGCGCACAGCAGTCTCCAAATGATGCACATATTTGATACCTTTTTCAGTATACATATTCTCTACGCCGAGCAATTTCTCTGCCATACCAATACCCTGATCTGTGAGAGAAATCGTTTTATGCTTTTCATCAACAGTATAATGCTCATTTTCATTCATTTTTAGAGCTATGTGTGCAAAAGTACGATACAAATCTTCTGACTCAGTTGTTGGCGCAGAAATAATAAGAGGTGTACGAGCCTCATCAATAAGAATTGAATCAATTTCATCAACAATTGCAAAATTATGATCCTTCTGGCGAATTTTTACAAATTCATATTCAAGATTGTCGCGGAGATAATCAAATCCAAACTCAGTGTTTGTGCCATACGTAATATCTGCATCATAGACTTCACGACGTGTTGCTGGTCGAAGAAAATCATGAACAACCTTATACGATCCGAGCTCATCACGCTCTCGATCAAGATCTTTGTGCTCTGGATCATACAAATACGACTCAGCATGATTAAGTACCCCAACGGAAAGTCCGAGGAAAGAATGGATTTGACCCATCCACACAGCATCACGACGAGAAAGATAATCGTTTACCGTCACCACATGAACACCCTTTCCTTCAAGTGCATTTAAATATGCAGGAAGTGTTGCAACAAGAGTTTTACCTTCTCCCGTTTTCATTTCAGCAATACCACCGCGGTGCATGATCATGCCTCCCATAAGCTGTACATCAAAATGCCTCTGACCCAAGGTTCGCTTTGCCGCTTCACGTACTACAGCAAATGCTTCCGGTAAAATATCATCAAGGTTTTTCCCAGTTTTTAACGCCTCCTTAAATTCTGTAGTTTTTTGCTTAAGTTCAAGGTCTGTCAGGGCAGAAATTTTAGATTCGAAAGCATTAACAGCCCCAACTAGAGGCTTTAAAGTCTTTAAGATGCGTGTATTATTATCGCCGAACAATTTTGACAAAAACATAAAATTTATTTAAAAAGTAGACGTATTCTAGCACATTACGCAAAACCCGTCCCTTACTAAATGTAGTAAGGGACGGGTTTTATGTAATTTATTTTCGGCGCTTCTTTGTAGTCTTCTTTGCAACTTTTCGCTTAGTAGTCTTCTTTGCAACTTTTCGCTTAGCTACCTTTTTTTTCTTCATAAGAGTTCGTGAACTGTTTTTAAAATAGGAATAATATTCACAACCTGCTCGACCCTCCTAAAACTTTTTATAGTCTCTCAGTTTTTTCTAAAGAAAAAATTTGAAAGAGTGAAAAAATTTTGGAATGCGTTGCGTATGTTTTAATTATGCTCTCTTTGAGTAGCGATACAATATTTTTTTACTCAAATATGTGGACAACTGAACCATACTAAAATTAAATTTCCGTGAAGAAAAATTTTAAAATGCACCTATAAGCAAAACTTCTCTTTCTAAAATGATGCCCGTTACATCAAAAAACTTTTTTATAATCAGATCTGAGAAATTTTTTATTTCAGATGAAGTCGCACCTCCAAGATTTACAAGTGCTAACGGCTGCCTTTCGTATAAACCCACATTCCCCTCTCGAAAACCCTTAAGATGCAACACATTATCCAGAATCCATGCCGCAGGAATTTTATACAGCCCAGCAGAACCTTCATAAAAAGGAAGTAAGTGATACTTCTCCTGCAGTGAATTGAGGTGCTCTTTTGATATAACGGGATTTTTAAAAAATGAGCCAGCAGTACCGAGTACGTCTGGATCAGGTAACTTGTTTTTCCGTATTGCACAAACCACCTCTCGAACTTCTTTAAGAGAGGGATACTTAATTTGTTTGTTAGCAAAAAAATCTTTTACATCTTTATACGTACTATTCACCTTTCCGTTTTCCTCGAGAAGAAATTCCACTTCTGTAACAATAAAATTTTTACCTCCTTCTTTTTTAAAAATACTGTCACGATACCCAAACTGACATTCTGCATTAGATATATTTTTAAATTCAAGTGATTGCAGATCCAAGACGCACACACTCACAATAGTGTCTTTAGCTTCTGCTCCATAGGCTCCGATATTTTGAACAGGTGCAGCACCGACAGTTCCTGGAATAAGTGAAAGATTTTCAAGACCATGAAGATTTTTCTCCACAGTCTTTTCTACAAACGAGTCCCACTTTTCTCCCGCTCCTGCCCGAACCAAAGTTTTTTCGTCTTTTTTTTCAAATGTAATTCCTGCTATAGAAACCTTAATGACCACACCCTGGAAACCTTCATCTGAAATAAGAAGATTTGAACCTTCTCCAAGTATAAAAAAAGAAAGCCCTTCCTTTTTTACAAAAGAAATTGCTTCTATCAACTCTTCATTATTTTTTACCTCAATAAAGTAACGGGCCTTGCCTCCAGTACCAAATGTTGTGAAAGAAGAAAGCGAAACCTGTTCTTGTAATTTCATAGCTTGTACCGAAAGATAGCCAACGGAGGCTAGCTCCAAATAAATGTCTATTGTGAGTGCGTCCGTTGGCTATCTTTCGAGGCAATATATCTATCATACCCGACAAGGGCTTTTAGATAAACCACCATACATGCAAAGCCCCGCCGGAGCGGGGCCTTACACAGACATTCATTTGTAGGCTAACACTTGATTAGCACTCACAAGATAAAGTATATCCTACTACGCAACATAAGGCAACTACGGATTCCTGCCTGCTTTAATTTCCTTTATATACCCTTCCGCCTCAGCTGTTATTGCTGGATTTAACTTAATTGCTTCCTCAAGCTCTGTAATCGCCTTAATTCTTTCCCCCATAGCAACATACGTAGCCGCCAAAGAATAATGATGTCGATAATTAGTCGGCTCATAAGAAACTCTGAGCTTTAAAAGTTCGAGAATTTTTGTAAACGACCCTCTTTCTTGATAAGCCGTAATGAGACGATTGTCCATTGCGACTGTTGTTTTTGGAACTTCTGCCAAAACATCTTCTGCAACAGAATCTCTCTTTGAGATTATTGCAGAGAATGCATATATCAATTTAACTTCGACAAACTCAGGAGCAAGATCATAAGCTTTTTTAAACAGCTCGTACATCTTTTCATACTCTTTTTTGTAATAATAATCCGTACCTAATGCAAAAAGTATAATCTGCTTTTTTGGAGAAAGTAGAGATGCTTTTTCCAAAACTACAATCGACTCGTCAATCATTCCAAATGCATTGAGAAAAGAACTGAAAATAACATAGTGACGAACATCATCTGGAGTTTCACTTATCTGATCTTCTAAAGCTTTCTTTCCTAGAGCAAAAAAAGTTTCTTTCGTTTTTACAGGCACATCTGGCGATTGAGCAAGAGACATGGCAGTCTGTGCAACTTGTTCACGAATTTCTGCCGTACCCAAAGAGTTATAAGCAAGAGCTTTCTCAAAATGAACCTCTGCAGCTCTAAGATCTTTTATTTGAACAGCAAAAAAACCTTTAATAAGAGTACGATTTGCAGCATACGCTTTAAAGTTTACAACATACCCACCATACAGAAGCAGAATAATTACTAGGGCAATTCCAAGTGGTGATGAATCCTTTGCAGACACCCCTTCAAGATTTACTATTTCAGGTGCTGTGTCTCTATTTGAAGATAGAAATGCAAGAAGTGAAACAAACAAGAAATAACTCAAAATATTATCGAAAACGAACAGGTTTTGAAATACGTACGCACCAATAAGACCTACTAGAATTGCTTTCTCAGTTACTGAGAAATTCCCTTTCCATACAGCATAAACTGCAGAGCCCAGAAGTAGCAGATACGCTATCAAACCTAGAATTCCACCTGCAATAAGCCAGTCGAAAATAACACTATGAGAACGATCGAACCATTGCTCTTCGTTATGCATTTGCGGATCGTAGTACTTATTAAATACATAATTGAAATTTTCCTGTCCCCAACCCAAAAGCGGACGTTCCTTAAAACCTTCAATCGCAATATTCCAAACTAAAAAGCGTGTACTAGCGGTGCCTTGTAAGGCTTGTGGATTAAATCTTGAGAGCACAGGACTCTCTTTAAGAAATGCTGTATCCTTCAGCAGTAAAAACCCTCCCGTGAGAACTAAGATCGTGGCGAGTATTCCAACTGCCGATTTTCGTAAAAGCTTTCGTTCTTTTTCAAAAATAGCAATCAAAATACTGGTAACCAGCAGACCAACTAACAGACCCAGAAGTGCGCCTCGAGTTGCAGTGTGGTAAAGAATAATTCCATTGAAAAAAGCAACAAGAATATACAACCAAGAAAAACCACTCTTTTCACGTTCGCGTACATAAAAGAAAAGGGCAATAAAAATATGGAAGAGAAGGTACACCGCAAGATATGTTGCGTTTCCAATATTTGCATCAAGACGAACATCACCCTGATTTATATTCATCACTCCAAAAAGCTGAAGTACTCCCATAAAGCAAACAATAGTGCTTGCACCAAGACTTGTATTCCAAAAATATCTCCATAGTTTTTCAGTTTTGAGAGCAGTAGCAGCAACAAGCATATAAGCAAAAAGATGAAGCAGTAAAACCCAGCCTTCCATACGCTCATAATTACTCCAAAAACTTTTCGAAGGATTCTCTCCTAAAAGGTTCGCACCAGCAATAACTACTAGGAAAATAGCAAATGAAATTATTAATGGAGTGCGTTTTGGTCTATAGGATGAGTCCTTGAGACATAAAATAAGCCATGCGGCAAAAATTAACTCTACAACAATCTTAAACATAAACCCTTTGGCGGTAATAAAAGGAAAAAAGAGGTTATCGGAAATAATAAACGGAAGAAGAGTGAGACCAAAAACACCCGTTAAAACAATATATTTAAGTGGATTATTCATAGAATATTTAAAACAATACCCACAAATATAGCACGAGAGCCTGTTTTAACTCAAACGATTTAAGTAATTTTACTTAAGTGTTTCTTTAATTTTTGAGCAATAAAAATATCAGTGGCACTTCGTGACTCCTCGGTCATACCACCAATATGCGGAACAATGAGTACATTTCTGTGATCGCGAGCATACTCTAAAAGCAGTTCATTATTTGGAATATGTGATCTAAATGACAATTCTCCAGATAACACATCCGTCGCATACCCTGCAATACCATTCTCTTCGAGCGCAGCAAGGAGATCCTGCTCGTTCACTATTTTTCCCCGTGATGTATTTATGAGATAACTAGTTTTTTTCATCTTTTTAAACACAAGGGTATTGAACATATTTTCTGTTGCGGAATCGAGATGAACATGAATTGACACAATATCACTCGAAGAAATAAGTCTCTCAAAATCTACTTTTTCATATTCAGGAAAATTTCCCGCAGGAACATGAGGGTCAGCGAACAAAACATTCATTCCAAAAGCTTTTCCATATCGGGCCATCATCTTGCCTAAACGACCTAATCCGACAATACCCAGTGTTTTTCCATACAGACTTTTACCTCGAAATGACTCCCTACTCCAATTGCCTTTTTTTACATCTTCAACCGCATATGGAATTAGACGGAGCAAAGAGATCATGAGGCCACACGCAAGCTCTGCGGTTCCTGTAATTGTATTGAGAAATGCATTCTCCCCTTTCAAACTCAAAACTTCAATTCCTTTCGACTCTGCATAAACTGTATCAATATGATCGAGACCTGTTGTCGCAGTTGCAATATATTTTAATTGAGGAGCATTATCTAAAACCTTTTTATCTATTTTTACTTCAAGACCAAGAAGTATGGCATCGTACCGAGAAATTATTTCTGTAAGCTTTTCTTCGGTTGGGGTGACATAATCAACATCGGCAACTACATTCAAAATTTCTTTTGCTTCAGCTGTAAACTTCTCACCAATTACATTTAAAATTTTAGGTCTCATATAATTTCGTTACCCACAAACCGCCCAACGTTTTCCACATTATTTGTTATGTAGTTTTTTCAGCCAAAATTCTGCTATTTCAAAATCAATCGGTTGATTTATATCTACAGATCTATCCTCGGGCATTATATAAGCATAAGACTTTTTTCCAAAAAGATCACCATTCAAGACACAAGAAATCTTAGTGAGATATATTGCACAATTGCGTTTATGCATTTTATCTAAACTCTGGCGTTGTGCTGATTGTGACCCTTCATCTTCAAAATAAGGAAGAATTAGACCATTTTGAATTTTTTTAAGTTTTTTTAGAGAGAAGTCATCAAGCTCCTTCATACTCATAACTGAGTCCGCATCTTTTTCGACAGCAATTTTTATACACTCATCAATATCTATCGCCTCTCGTAGCGGAGAAGTTGGCTGAAGAATCATCACGTAACCGTATTCTTCGTTCTGATTTTCCTTAAGCCATGAGAGAGCGTGTTTAATCACGTCAATCGAAGTACTTTTATCTTGTGCGATTTCTGCCGGCCTCAAAAAGGGCACGTCAGCACCGAACTTTCTTGAAACTTCAGCGATATTTTCATAATCAGTGGAAACGATTGTTCGCGTCAGAAATTTACTCTGCTTTGCGGCTTCAATTGTATACGCAATAAGAGGTTTCCCTCGTAGGGGTTTAATATTTTTTCCAGGAATTCCCTTAGAGCCACCCCGAGCAGTAATGATTCCCAAAATTTTACTCTGTTTATACATAAGTCTATTTTACTATGTAATCGTCGTGAAAAAACTTTTGAGTGTACAGATCAACAGAAGCAAGTATTTGGCTTATTTTTTTACTTGTATTCTTTTTATAGTAAATATGACTTGATTTATACGGCCCGTGTTTTATTTGTTTTTGGACAGCTTTTTTTATTTCGTTCCTGTTATAATCTGTGTCGATTACATTATCCGCTCGTAATCTACGATTCTGCCTACTACCAATATTTACAACTGGCACACCTAGAAATGAACACTCTTTGATACCTGAAGATGAATTACCCACAAGACAGACAGATCTCTTCAAAAGCCCCACAAACTCTTCTGGCGGAATATGCTTTATAAAACGCATATGAGAAGGACTGTGCTTTTCTCGAAAAATTCGAATACCTTTTGAGGTCTCATCCGTTCCAGCATCAACATTTGGCCAAAACCAAATCACAGGGAGGTTCAAATCGCATACACCGTAGAGTGTTTCTTCGATATGCTGTCTATTTTTAGCCTGCTCACTCGTGACCGGATGCTGCATAACCATAATAAATGGATTATTAATATCAATCATGTCTCCAACACCAAGATAATTTATTAGTTTATTTGAAGCCTTGAAATGATTCCGCGCAACAAATTCAATTTCTGGACCACCAACATCAAACACATATTTAGGATTCTCACCCATCCGTATTACTCTTTTTTTTGAATCTTCATTTGTTGTGAAATGAATATGTGAAAATTTGGTTATTGCATGTCGAACGCTTTCATCAATATTTCCTGTAACGTCACCTCCCTCAATATGAGCTATCGCAATGTTTAAATATGCTGCCGCGACTGCCGGAGCAAGAACCTCATAACGGTCACCACGGACAACAACAATATCTGGAGAAAGGTTTTCAAAGGCTGTTGCAAATTCAGTAATTCCGATACCTGTAGTTTTCGCCATTGCAACAGGACTACCACCTTCCAAAACCATAGTGATTTTAGCATTACAATGAAAACCGTCTTTTTTCATAAGAGAAAGTACATCGCTGTATGTAGACAAGATAGCTGAAGCTGCAACCACAATCTGTAATTCAACATCTTTACGCATTTTAAGCTCTTGAAGTATGAGCTTGCTCCGGCTGTAGTGAATACCAGACGTTATAATGAAGCAGATTTTTCGTTTCGATACCTTAAGCATATAGGAAAAGAATTATTACATTATTCTGAACCTCTGTCTACGCTATGTGTTTTTTGTTGATTGGCTCATATTTTTTAATATCTTTTTTGATTTTTTTTCCAATAATCTTGTGATAATGATTTGAAGGTAAGCCCTTAAGGTGTTTTTGTGGGCGTAATGCGTAAATCATATCCTTGGTTATAATGTCTCCTTTTTTAGCATCGACTGATGCAACCAAAGTCTTTTTAAAATACTCTCGAAACTGATTCTTTGCCCCTTCAAAGTCTTTTCTTTTGTTTCCGTAAAACTTTGTATGGTCAACTGATTCGTACTTACCTTTACGCAAATCTTTTATCATCGCTTCCATCTCTGGAGGAGTAATTGATGCCTTATGATCAGATCCCCAGAAATTACGATCAAATGAAAAATGCTTCTCAATGACCCGAGCACCAAGCTTTACAGCAGCCAGATCAACTTCATGACTTGAAACATTATGATCAGAAAAACCCACTACTATATCGGGATATTTTTCCTTCAAATACTCGATTGATGCCAAATTAAAATCCTTTGGAGAACATGGATACTTACTTACACAATAGAGAACGACTAGAGGGACACTTCTTTTTTGTAAATAAACAACAACGCGCTCTAATTCTTTTTTTCCAACCATACCAGTAGAAATTATGACAGGCTTCTTTGTTTCAGCTATATAATCCAGTAATACATAGTCCTCAACATCACCTGATCCAATTTTCCAAAAAGGAACATCGAGTGACTCAAGTTTTATAGCAGCCTTACGGCTCATTGGAGTCGAAAAAAATAAAATATCTTTTGCATCAGCATAGTTTTTTAATTCCTTCCAGAACTCGAGAGGTGTTATACGAGTATTCCACGAGACCCAAGTATGACGATCTATTCCTTTAAAATGTGGCGAGGTAATCGATATTACCGCCTGCTCATCTTCAACTTCATGAGTTTGAAACTTCACCGCATCCGCACCGGCCTTCACTGCCGCATCAATAAGTTTTTTAGCATTAGAAAGATATTCATCCATAGACACTTCTTCTTTACTTTGGATAAAGTTCTTCCCGATTTCTGCAATAACAAAAACATGATCATTCCCGATCTTAATATCTGAATTAGGAATAGAAATATGGCCTTTTTTTATTGGTTTCAAAGCAGTGGTATTATACTTTCTCACCACTTTTATTCAAGAGTCTATGAACCATAGACGCAAAAAATTCTCCTACCTTTCCATCTAAGCTACCACAAAATTCTTCACGAAGACGTACCCTATCCTCTGCTTTTATTGATGGATTTTTTAAATACTCATTTATTTTATCTTTCAGTTCTTCCTTTGAATAGACAAGAGTTACTGCTTTTGTTTTGAGAAGATGCCTGTAGTAGTCCGTCTCGTACCATCGAACAAGAGAGTGTTCATAAGGCTGCTTAAAATGGCCATCAAAAGCAATATTTATAATTGGTTTATCGAACGCGACCGCATCGAGACTAAGAGTTGAACATGTGTTTATTGTAATATCCGCATGGAAAAGGCAGTTTGCAAAACGATCTATAAAATCTTGCGAATAATCCCATTCATCACGAAACACGAGTGACGGATTATTAAAAAGATCGATAGATGCATGTTTTTTTCCAAAAAGACTCTTAAATTTCTGTTCATCTTTTTTATAGCCATAATGAGGCCTCACAAGTAACTGTGATGGATCTATGAATTTATTGTGAATAATATCACCATGAATGATTTCAGCGATATCACCATCAGTTGGAAACTTCTTACCCTCTGATCCAAAGAAGATAATTTTTCTTTGCGGATCGAGCCCATACAAACTACAAAATTTTTCTCGTGACCATATCCTTTTCTTGTCTGCGTAGATATCAAACTGAGGAATACCCGTCACAACAACCTCGCTCTCTTTGTAATCTTGAAAGATCAGAGCTTCATCTTTCATGAACTTACTCCACACAGCCAAAAGATCAACTTTTGCACGAAAACCATGCTTACTTAAATTATCCCAACTTTTAGTCATACCCACAGTAGGTATTCTATTTTTACGGGCAGCTTTAACAAGTGCAGTTTCACTATCACTACTTATATTTGAGACAATAACCAAATCGGGCTTATGAAGCCTTACAAGCTCACTAAAAAAATTGACCTCTTTTTTTTGCAAAAAGGCATTGTCCAAAAACCGAAGTAGTGTCCTTAGAAAGGAAAGCTTACTCAGACCACCGAACACAAACTTCTTCAGGTAGTAAAGATAGATCGAGGGACGATCTTCGGAAGTGCTCCCGATTACTCCCCAATGGTTTTTCTGATCAATCGTATTGTTATAAATGAGATTTTTATAGAAAAAAAAGAAAAAACGGTCAAGTGGAGAATGTTCAAGCTCAACAAAAGACACAAATGAAACATTCGGATGTGAAAACTCACTTGTAAAACGAGAATCATGAGCTGCTGGCGTCACAAGCACAATCTTATACTTTTCACGTACTATTTTATAGAAATCATTCTGAAGAAGATTTCGAGCAAGGCTACCCCTTGAAATTGTAAGGAATATTTTTTTCATGTATTAGTCTTCCAAAGCAGAAAGATAGTATAGCCCTGGCAAGAGGAGCTCGCAAGGAGTTATTTCTTCTCAAGAATATACATAACATCATTACCAAAGTATTTGTTTAAAAACCCGAGAAATAGAGGGAATTTAATTTTTTTACCTAAAACTTTTATAAAACCTGGACTATAATAAGTTTCCTTAATTATATAATGTTTTAGAAAAACTTTTTTAAAAAGCGCTCGCGTAAAAAGTGATACATGATTATTTGTTTCAGTATATCCACTCAGATCACCTCTTAAGAAAAACTTGAACTTAGATCTGAGTGAAAAAATATAAGGGATCGCTATAATAAGTTTTCCATTCTTTCTAAGTACCCGTGTAATTTCTTGAATCGCAAAAAAAGGATTTTCCAAATGCTCAAAGATTGTTATTGCCAGAACGAGATCAATCAAACTGTCATGTAGAGGTAGTTTCGTAAACGAAATATCTGCCATAAAAAAAGAAGTTCGTGCCTTAACCTCAGGCATAATATAATCATCAATATCTGAAAGAGTAAGATTTTTATATCCCCTATCCAACAAAAATTTTCCAAATTGTCCACCACCAGAACCTATTTCTAAAATCTGACTTTCATGAGGAATATTCTTCACAAGAAGACTACCTAAGATGCCTGAGCGTATAAAATAACTTGACTCATTAAGAAGGGCGTCCTTAATGAGGTCTTTATTTTCTAGTATTTCTTTTGGAGTAAAGTAGCCTAATCCCATGTTTTCAAACTGAGTCTATAACATCCACAATCCGTTTTGATGAATTTCCATCAACCCTGTAACACAAATTTTTAAGCAAATTTTCCCTCTCGTTTTTTTTCTTTTCAGGATTTACTAGAGCATTATTAATCGATTCAACAAGTTCTTTTTCAGTACGCACAAGGTCAACCGCTCCAGTAACCATTACGGCGTGAAAATGATCAGTTTCATAAAGCTCCTCTGAGACATCCTTGCCCGTCTTGGGATTATACAAGACTCCGTAAGCAATTCCTATTGAAGGCTTATCGTACGCTGCAGCATCAAGAACAAGGGTTGATGCCACAGTAATCATTACATCTGAATGATACAAGCAGTTTACAAACAATTTAGTTTCTTCCAAACTCGGGTTCCAGTTGTCATTAAAATAATTAGAGAGAGTAAAATTTTCATCAACTCTAACATTTGGTAATCCCTTGAATTTATCAAACCTTTTATTGTGTACATCAGAAAAATGTGGACGTATAAGAACCGCACATTCTTTTACTAGCCCTTGTGAACCTGCTACAAGACTACTGAGGGTTGCAGCAATCGTGTCATCGTTCGGTGCCCACACACCTTCTGAACCAAAAAACAAGAGTCTTTTTTTTGAATCCAGACCCAAAAGACTAAAGAGGTTTTCTCGACTCATGAGAATCTCTGGATGTCTGTACCAATCAAACTGAGGAAAGCCACACACCTTAACATGAGATTCGTGCAACCTCTGTATATGAATTGCATCATCTTTCATAATTTCATTTTGAACAACAAGAACATCAGGAGCAACACGATAGAGCATTTTAGAAATATTATCCCACCCCTTCGGCATACTTACAGTCTTAACACCAAAACGTTTTGCATCTTTCATAAATTGGATATCTTGCTTTGAAACAACAGAGGCAGCAAACACAACGTTTGGGTTATACTTTTTAAAATATTGAGCATATTTTGGCTCGTAAAAAATTCTCATTTCAATAAATCTCGCAATATGTTTCAGAAAGTGAACATGTGAAAGTACTCCGTAAGTATATTTTTCAAGATAAGACCAGAAGATACTACGGTTCATTTTTCGCATATTACCAATGCGACTATATGTCCATGTCGAATGAGAATAAACTAAATATGGCGCAATACTTTTAAATATGCGATAGAAGAAGCCTTTGATGCCTCTGAAATCAAGATCTGTGTCGGGAGGTAAAAATTCAACTATTACATTCTCATTAGAAAATTCTTTTACTAATGCCAACTTCTCATTTTCATCTTTACCGTACGGAAAAAAAATCACAATTTTGTAATTTTTCTCTTTAAGCTTATCTAAAACCCCACTCCTCAGTATATTTCTAACAATAAAACCACGAGAGATAGCAATAAATACTGTTTTTAAGTTATTTTTTGTCCGCATACATTTGTATCCAACCTTCTCCATGAATAATTCGGGAAAGAATGCTTTCATAATCATATCTTTCAAACTTGAGCCGTGTAAGATTTTCAAATCCCGCAGTAATTAACCACTCGCGAATTTCTTTTTCGGTATAGCGGTAACAATACGGAACATACAGATTATCAAGCGTGTTATATCTTTTATTTGCTGGAACACCACACCAAGCAAATATCTTTTCCATAACTTTAAATGGAATTATTTTGCAAACGGTATATCTAAATAAATCATTTAAAAACCATTTCAAACCTCCTCTACCGTAGACAGAGAGAAAAAGCTTACCTCCAGGTTTAAGAACTCTCACCAGCTCATTAAAAGCTTGTTTTGGGTTTGGGGTGTGATGAATAACACCGCTTGAAACTACGTAATCAAAGGTAATGTCTTGAAATGGAAGCTTGAGGACTGAAGCTACTTGAAATTTAGTACTAGTGAGCTTGCGAATCAATGATCGCTCCTTACCTGCATTAATAGCATCAACACTAATATCAATTCCATGCACCATCTTTGCCCCAAGCTTTGCCATAGCGACAACAAACCTCCCGCCGCCACAGCCCGCATCTAAACACACCTTATCTTTCCACCACATAAGATCCATACCCCATTTTTGCTGGCGCATAAAAAATAATTCAACTGATTCATCAAATTGTTTTTCAGAATACGCATTAAAAAGATTACCGTATATTGCTCCTGTTTTATTTTCAACTGTTCCCATGATTATTTTTTAAACCCAACTAAAAAGTGAGCTTGCGACAAACTATAACTCGTTTTAAATGGATAGGGCAAATATATTCGGCGCAAAAAAAGAATAGTACGATACAAAGGAGTCATTACTCTTTCGAGCACTGGATTGAGAGGTGTGAAAAGAGGAAATGGATTTACATTGACCGTATATACATCTTTAAAACCCACAGACAGGGCATTCTTTATATAATCTGCAGGCATGTCACTGTTTCTATAATAGTCAGGTTTCAGAGGATATGACGGTTTAAAAAAACGATAGACAGCTCTATACAGATTGTTTAAAATTTGAACTGAATTCTTCTTTGGAATATTAAGAGAGATCATTACTCCACCAGATTTCAGTACTCGAAACTGCTCTTTCAAAATTGCGTCGTAGTTCGGCAAGTGCTCAAGTAAGCCAATTGACACACTCATATCAAGACTTTCATCTGGTAATCCTAAGTTCGATGCATCTGAGACAACAAATTTCGCATCAGCATTAAAGTACGTGAAATTATTTTTTGCTAAATTTATCGCACTCTCTTCGTTGTCATTACAAACAAGAGAGAGTTTTTCATATATCCTAAGGTACAGAGCTATAGTTCCCCTTCCGCATCCGATTTCAATTGCGTCTTTATAGCCCCTACCTTTAATAACTCCCTTAATAAATTCATGGTAATTAAAAAGATTAAATTGTCGCTGAGTTTTTGGTTTTTTTCCGGGAGGTACAAAAATACTAAACTCTTCGTCCTTTTTCTTTTCAGAAATATTTTTCCATTTACTATCGAATGTTTGATGCGGCATGTTAATCAATATAATTTCTAAACCACATTTCAAGATTTATACATTGCCAAATAAAAAATGAATTCTCACCTTTTCCTGCATAAAATTCTTCAATTTTTTCTGTGAGTTTTGGAATATCCCAATAACCTCGACTTCTGAAGGACGCAGAATTGACCACTTCTAGAACTTCCTTTTTTAAAAATTTCCTGAACCACTCTGTTTGCACAGCGCCGAAGGATTTTTTTTGCGTATTATAAATCGCTGGAGGAAGAAGCCCTTCTACAAGCTCACGCATCAAGACCTTCTGACCTTCTGTACTCATTTTATAAGAAACAGGTAACCAGAAACAGAACTCAACTATTCTATGATCAAGATAAGGCAAGCGGAGCTCTCTTCCATAAGCCATTGTAACATGATCATTAAACCTTAAAACACGAGGAAGTTTGGTATAGAACAAATCTCTATACTGAGCATTTAAAAGATGTGAATCAAATGGGGTTTCGAAAGAAATTTTATGCTGATTTTTCTGCACAAAATCTTCATTTAAAACTTCCGGGAACACAAGCTTAGTCATATCCTGACTATAATCAAGTGATGAATCTTCTGTTTTTAATCCCGAGAGATCCTTCTCATGCTCAAGTTTATAATACTTATATCCTGCAAGAATCTCATCGAGGCCCTGCCCTTCAAGTAATACAATAGTTTTTGCGTCATGTGCTTTTTCATTTAATTTTGCGTATGCAATAGTGGGGATCCCTCCAAACGGCTGGTCCTGTATACGGTTCATCTTTTCTGCTAATGGGAAAACTTCTTCTGGAGAAATACTTGAAGTGTTCCAGTGCAGCTTCTGATCAGGCGTTAAAAAATCTTTTATTATTCCGCATTCATCAAATTCCTCACTTGGTAAACACATTGAAAAAGAATTTGGGTAAAGGCGATTTACAAGATATGAGTAATAATAAATAACATTTGAATCAAGACCGCTCGATAAGTTAATTCCAACAGGCACATCACTTCTAAAACGAAGCCTTATAGACTCCTCAAGAAGATAATTAAATTTTTGTTTAATTTGCTCATGTGTCAGATTTTGATTCTCAGCTCTAGATTTTGCGATATCAAAATACCTCTTAATTTGGAAACTTTCACCTTTAATTTTAAGATAATGCCCTCCTGGTAGTGAGTAGATCTTTTCGAAAAATGTTTCGTTAGTGTGATCATACAAACCATGATAAAGATAATCAAAAATTATCTTTTCATTTGGTTTTCTGGAAACACTAAGCGCTAAAAGCGCTTTAATTTCCGATGCAAACAGAAATCGCCCCTCTTCATAACTATAAAAAAAGGGTTTTTCACCAAATCGGTCACGCGCGCAAAAAAGAGTTTCTGTTTTTTTATCCCAGATAGCAAACGCAAACATACCATTCAGTTTTTCAAGACACTCGTCACCCCACACCACATAAGCAGCTAGAAGAACTTCAGTATCTGTTTTTGTTTTAAATACGTATGAAGATTTTAATTCTTGTTTTATTTCTACATAATTATAAATCTCACCATTGAAAACAAGTACGTATCTTTGATCCTCTGAGACAAATGGCTGATGCCCAGCACTTGAAAGATCTATTATAGAGAGACGTCTGTGCCCTAAAGCAATCCCCTCTTCTTTAGAAAAGTATGTACCTGCATCATCAGGCCCACGCTTCTTCAGAGTATCTCGTGCATGTTCAAAAAGATCCCTTTCTCCAACATTCCCTTTTATACCTAAAATTCCACACATATTAACGTTTAAATAAACCTAGAGTGATTTTAATCTTTTCCTTTATTCCTTCAAAAACCCTCCTGTACTGAATACGCCTTACCACCTGACCCAAGTTCGTTTTCGGAACCACAACCTCTGGGAGTACTGAATCTAGTTTTGCCACAACAAACTTCATGTCAGTTGGTCCTCGAGTAAACCTTACTATCTTATAACCACACTGTTGGAGCAATACAGAGAGTGTTTCTGGATAAAAATACGAACAGTGGTCTATTCTGAAAAATTTTTCTATAGCTTCATCAGGATTCTCAAGATCAGGGAGAGCGATATAAACAAGACCCTCCTTAGAAAGAAATGTTTGGAGAGTATTCAAAATCATACGAGGATCGAGAAAATGCTCCAACACATGATGCATAATAATAAGATCGTATTTTTCTTCTGGTTTCTTACTCGAAACATACGCTTCGAGTGTTGACTCAACAATAGGTAGTTTATAGTAATTTTTCGCAACCTGTACCGCTAAAGAAGATATCTCCAGACCCTGCACAGAACACCCATACGCATCCTGCAATACCTTGAGTAAGGTTCCCCAACCTGATCCAATTTCAAGAACACGAGTCTTTTTACTTATTATGTCTTTGAAAATAGGTAAGTGTTTCTTTTTCTGCTCATAACTTCCTTTTTTTATAAGACGCTCTATTGCCCTTTCATAGCCGTTGAGAAGGTGGCGTTTAGCCTGATATTCATTTTTATAATAGTCCGTGTACTCCTCACTACTCATTCGAGGATTAAGATATGAAAAACCACACCGCGTACATATAACAACCCTCATAAGAGAGTTTTTATATATTTCTTTCTCGAATTGCTGTCCGCAGAGAGTACATACCATATGCCTCATACTTTATACAAAATTAAAACTTCGGCAGATATGACCTAATTCGGGATGTTATACCAGAAAGAACAACTTTATCATATTCATCGAAGCTTATAAATTCACGTATTGTTGTCTGATGAAACTTAACTTTTTTTGCCAAATGACGATTTACAATAAAACCATTACACAAACTATAGAGATGCCAGGAAAGAACTGAGCCGATGATTCCAAAAAGTTTTATGAACAGAACATCAAAAGTTACTTGAATCACAAGAAAGACTGGTAATGCAGTAAACATAAATTTTTGCTGGTTATATGCATAAAGAAGCGAACTCTGACCAAGTTTGTAAATATCAACAATAAAATGAAGGGCAAAAAGAAATATCACAAAAGAATATTGTGCGTATTGAGGAAAAGCAATTTTTAACACAAACGGAGTCGTGAGCAGAACAGCAACATAAAGAGTCGCATACATAAGAAAACTGTATTTTTGTGCCTTAGCAATAATAAGATTGATTTTTTCTCTGTCATTTTTAAATCTTGAAACGATAGGAAAAATAATTCTTTTAACAGGGAAAAGGCTGTACATAAACGCATATACATTACCGGCAAAATCATATACCGCAACTGCCTCAATACCAACGAAAAATCTCATCAAAAGAAGCTTGACTGGCTGAAGTATTTTCTCAAAAATATTACTTCCAATTTCCCACTTACCAAAAGACTTAAATATTCCCCACAAAACACCTCTCTCCGGTTCTGTGTCATTTTTGAAAAGAGTGCGTTCAATTTTAATAAACGACAAAATACCTAAGGCAATAGCACTAAATTTTGCTAGGGTATACACAAGCAACACAAGAGTTACAGAGAAAGGAAGAGTAAGAAAAGCACCCATAACAAGAATTGATCTCATAAATGACTCAAAAATTTCCATAGTTGAAATCTTCTTAAACTCTTCATTACTTTCAAGAAACACTGAGACCATATTCATCATCAGTTGAGAAAAAATAAAGAGTGAAATCGGCCACATATACTGAAATATGTAAGCTTCGTAAAAATTTCCAAATAGCAAACGAAATCCGTAAACAATTGCAAACATAAGCACAATGAGGATTGTTCCTAGTCTGTAATACTCTTTAAACAAACCCTTCATTCGAGCAATATTTTGAAGTCCACGAGCTTTTGAAAATTGACTGACAAAAATCCGATCAAAGCTAAAAAAAGCTATAGCGGCAGCTGGGCCTACAAAAGAAACAAGAAGAGTAAATACGCCGTAATCATGAAGTGAGAGTTTTCGGAGAATTAAAACATACCCGACAATTGAAAAAAGCTTTATGAGAATATTTCCCAATGACACATACAGAACACTTTCAGCTATTTTTCGCTTTAAGTTCATATCTTATTCAAGAGCTTTCTTTGCTATTTCCCATTCCTCAGGTGTGTCTATTTCAAACCAGTCAGGCTTACCGACATCAGCTACCCGAATAGTATGACCCTTTTCTAGGAGAGCCTTAAAAAGTAATTCAACTGTTACCTTGGTTAGATCAGTATTTTGTATTATTTCATCTGTAACAGATCTTACTACTGAGATGTCTTTCTTTGGAATAAAAAACATACCAGTATACATAGAGTCAAACTCAACTAATTGTTTTGACATTTCTATCAGGTCTTCCTTTTCAGTAACCTTAACCTTCATAACATCAATAACATCTCCTTCTATGTCATAACTTGCATAGACACACAGTTTATTCATGTCAGCTTTCACAGCCTCTGCTGTATGATCCATAAAGATATAATCTGCATTACAAACAAACAAATCCTCATCTGTTGCTTTATCTAAACCTGCCTTAAAACTTAAAATATTCTGAAGTTCAAATCGATCATTTCTCGCTAATACAGCTTCTGGGTCTGCTTTTTGCACAACTTTTTCAAGCTCATCATATTTAAAACCTCCGACCACAATCAGATCAATAACCCCAAGAGAGCGACAGAATCCCATCATATATTCAATGAGGGTTTTTCCCGCAACCGGGAGAAGTGGTTTTGAAATTACACCTTGAAGGTTGCCCAATCTCTTACCTATCCCTGCAGCTAAAATAAGACCTTGCAGGTAGTTATTACTCATAGCAAAGACTATACCATAGTATAAAAAAATCGCTGATGGTAGCCATCAACGATTTTGACTTATGTGTATATACGCACATTGTCTACGCCTGAAAAACAATACGGGGCAGAAAGTGCTCAAGCACCAGTGCATGATCGAAGGCAAAGTCACCTTCAAGATCTTCAAGATAAACCCAGTGAGGAGCGGTGACCTCATCACTGTCTCTGAGCTCACCGCCAACATAGCGTGCCAGAAAATTTGCCGTGACGACCGGCACATCCTGAACCTGTTCACCGCTTGAAATCGATCGCTGATAACTGTGCCACTGATGCCTGACTTTGCACGGACCAGTAAAAAAGGGTCTTTCAAAGTCGATAGCAAGAGCAATATCCCTGAGTTCCTCGCGCATCACTTCACGCTTGACGGTCTCATAGATAGACCCGTCATTCGGATCAACGAAGCCACCAAAGGTGAGTATCCGAAGACCAGCTTCCCATCGACTGGGAGATTTTCTGGTACCGATCAAAATCTGAATTCGACCACCTTCCAGAACCTGATAAATGAGCGCATCAGCTGTCACGAGCACTGCTGGATGTTTCAGGCCAAATGTACCAGGAATCCAATCGCAATACTTTGCGGTCATATAAACCTCCCCTCAAAGAACAGAACGTTTTGACATGACATGTCAAGAAAAACGTTCTGTGATACTAACTCAGACCGGCAGTGTACCTAGCCTGAGGAGATAATTTTAATTTAAAAACTTCTTTATTTTCTGGATACGATAGTCTAAGTGTTTTAGTAAAACGGTGATCTGAAGTATAGGCAGTAAGAATCATTACTCTTTTGTTTTCGGTGCAGTATCCACCTCGATGAATCCCTGTTCCATCACTAAAAATAATCGTTCCTTTCTTTCCTAAACACCAGACAACATCTTCTTCCTGTATGCTTTTACTAACTTCATCTTCTTTGGGGAATTTTTTAAGTGAATGAGGTTTTGGTTGTTTAAAAAGTGATTTAAATTTACCAAGTGGATGGCTCCCTCTCACATATGAAAAAGCCCCGTCACGAGGTGAATTAACATCTGTTAAATAAATAAAAACAGAAACAAGTTGAACATCATGAGCATCTCTATGCCAATTTTGAGTTTTAATCCGAGTTTCTGTCTGTGGAACAACTTCTGAAACATAACCATTAGCAAGCAGGAGTCTTGTCCACATTTTCATATATGTGTTTGCGACATCAATAACTTGTGGAGAAAGAGCAAATTTTACAAAACTACTATTTGGATCTAGGTAAAAAGACCTTGTGTCCCACATTGCTTTAAAATGATCTTTTTTAGGGTCTTGTTTTGCATTGGAAACTAGACTATCTAAATTCCTCAACATGTCTAAGTAAATCTCTGGCTTATCTTTAAACAATTCATCAAAATGAGTAATGGAAATACCATCTTTTTCTAATTCAGTAACCACCCTTTTTTGAACCTGATTTAATTCAGGTTTATTCTTATCGAAAAGAGACTGGGCTTTTCTATTCAAGAAAAGCCAAACAGGCCTCGTAAATTCAATACTCGCAATAGGTCTTTTTACATACAACTTATACAGATGTTTAAGCTTTTCAAACATAACAGTATTCTACTATAAGATTTACAAAAAATTACTATAGAGCTTTTTGAAATATGTTAATCGTTCCTGAGTTTTTGGTGTTTTTTTTACAGTTACATAAGGGCCTATAAACATTTCTCGAAGCAATCTCCATTTTAAAGCGTCATTAAAAACTTTCTTTTCAAGAGATGTAAGTTTACGTTCCTTTTCATAACCACAAAGAAGAGCGTTTAATTTTACTTTGTCGAGCTTATATTTAGTAAAACAGGTCCAAATTGCAGTTGTTGTAATATCGTGAACATATGCACCGTAAAAACTATTATCGAAGTCTATAAAGCCTGTTATTTGACCTTTGTGCACTAGTATATTCTCTGGTTTAATATCCTGATGAGTAACCCCTGAAGGTAAGTTTGGAAAACTAAATTTTCCCATTTCTTCTCTCAGAAAATCAAAAAGATCCTTTGCGTCAGGAAATCCTTTGCGTGTAAATAGATCTTCGCCCACCTCAACTAAACGTATTAGAAAATGAGGTTCCCAACTTTCTTTATGAACTTTTATATCAAAATCGGCAACGAGAGTGTGAAATCTACCAATGGCTCTGCCAATCTTTCCAAGTAAGTTTTTTGTAATTTTTTTAATAGATTCACCTTTTATGTAGGTATATAAAACTGATGGCTTTTTTTTAAAAAGAACCACCCCTCTACCAGACAGAGAAATATGTATGTGAGGAGAAAAAAAATTTAAAGATTCCAAATGACTCAAAACATCGAATTCAAAGTGTACAGTTTCAAAAGAGGTTCTATTATATATACGAAAAATAAATTCTCCTTTGTCTGATGATATTTTATAATTATCATTCATTACACCACCCCTCATAACCACAAGACGTTTAACCTTGAGACCGTATGTATGTAAAAGATGTTTTTTAATATCTACTTGTGTCATTATTCTTGATTCCAAACTGTATTCAAAAGCATGTCACGACCAGTAATACCAGAGGACTTCTCTGAGACTAGAAAAGAAACAAGCTCAGCGACCTCTTTTGGTGTGGTAAAACGCTTAAGCTCTAGAGGAGCACAAATTTCTTTATAAAAATCTTCGATCGACTTTCCTTTCTCTTTTGCAATTCGTGCCAAATCAATGCGCGACATTTCAGTATCTACCCAACCTGGGCAAATTGCATTCACCGTAATATTTTTAACCCCCAACTCCTTTGCCCAACATTTAGTAAGGCCAATGATGCCAAACTTAGAGGCGCAGTACGCACTATAACTAGCCCTACCTTCACGACCTAATTGTGAGGAAATATTTACAATCCGCCCTGGAGACTCAATATGCGCCAAAAGTCCTTTAGTAAGAAAATACGGCCCTGCAAGATTGGTTTTAATTACTTCCTCCCACACATCATTATTTTCATCTAAGCGCTCAGTCTTACAAATTCCCGCATTATTAATAATTCCGTACAGCGACTCTTTCCATTTTTGTGTAAATTTTTTAACAGCCTCTTCATTAGATAGGTCGAGAGTAATTCCCTTCACAGTACCAAATTTTGCGTATTCTTTTTCTAGTGCAATAAGTCCTTTTTTATTGCGAGCAATAGCAATAATATCAAAACCATCCTCGAGTAACTTTTTAACAAGAGCTTTTCCTATACCACGACTTGCACCTGTTACAAGTATCTTTTTCTTACCCTTATTTTTCATGTCTTTTCTTGTTTATTTCTATAGCTCGTTTAAGAATACCGTAATCAACTGGTATGCCGTACTGGCCATTTTCGCTAAACATTATTCCAACATCTTTAACAAAAGCCATGAAAGGCTTTTCAACGTGATGCTTATCAAAACGTATTGCAGATACCACATCGACAGAACTCATATAGGAAGGTACTGTAACTGGAAGATCGTAGATTTCAAATGCTCGATAATGAAGATCCACAACTTCTTGGGTACAAATTCCAAGAAGGAGCGCTATTTCAGCTGAAAGACACATCCCTATTGCAATCGCTTCACCATGAAGTAAATCATATGAGGAGAGCCTTTCAACCGCATGACCAATACTGTGACCATACTGCGGGATCATCTCGTTAAAATCATTATTTACATCACCATTCAAAAGTGGGACCTTGAGATTGATTGTTTTTCGTACAATACACTCAAGCACCTTAACGTCCTTGATATTATTTCTCTCCTTTAGAAGATATTCGAGGAAATCAGAATCTTGAGTTAGAGCATGCTTGATTGATTCACTTATGCCATTAAAAAGATTTCTTTCATCCAGAGTTGATAAAACCTGAGGATCAATAATGATAGATGTTGCGGGGTAATAACTACCAAATAAATTTTTACCTTTACTTGAATTTATTCCTTGCTTAAAGTCTATTGCTGCATCAACCTGAGCCATGGTGGTTGTGGGTATGTGAATGAGACCAATTCCCCGATAGAGAGTTGAAGCAAGAAAGCCTGCGATATTATTTACAACACCCCCACCAAGACTGATCAGAATGGATCTTTTATCCATACCTAAACTCAAGACCTCATCAGCAATGCGGGAATATTCTGACAAACTCTTTGAGGTCTCTCCGGCGGGAGCAACTATTTTTTGGACATTATATCCAGAAACATGGAGTCCTCGAAGAACTCTCTCTGCATGAAGAAGATCAACGACCGTATCTGTCAGAAGAAAGTGCACCGCATCAGCATAAGAATCTGGAATTATTTTTGTCTCAGCTAAGCGATCCAGAAGACCTGCTTCAATAAAAATATCTGTTGAAAGTTTCTTTGGGCGAGTAAAAGAGGTTGCAAGTGCTGGTAGCTTTAAATTCTTTTTTCGAGCTGGAAGAAATACTGAAGAATTCTTTGCTCGAGCAAATAGTTCGGCTTTAATATGTGTTGCTGGCGTATTCACATCAAACCATTCTCCTTCCTCAAGAAAAACTGGACGGAGCAACTTTATTCCTGCAAGCATATTAAGTAAACCATCCAAGCTTGGTAAACTACTTCCTCCTTGTAAATGTAACAAATTTCTAAGAGCCTTGATCGTAATGTAGTAAATACCGACCTCAAGAGCGCTGTATTCCGAAAGAGATCTTCCAACAGCAGTGACGGTTCCATCTCTTGAAATATGAACCTGAGAAAGTGCCCCACTCGCTACATTAGTCTCCTTTCTTCTATCAACAAGAGTGTACAGAGACGACTCCAAAAAAGGAATCTCATTAAATATAAGGTAAGGATTTTTCTCAATCACAAGATCAGCCATTGCCAAAAAAAAGGGCTCTGCCAGTGTGAGTGATAATTGATTGAGAGTTTTTATTATACCCGCCTTAGTTACATCCTCTTCATAGATATATTCAAGAGTTGCTGTTACGGCCGGATTACCAGTTAAATCTTTCTTAACCTCTTCACCTCTATGACCTACAACCACATGTATGTGAGAAACCCCAACTTCTTGAAGCTGTTCGATAGTTCTTACTATTAAAGACTTATTACCAACCTTTATGAGTGGTTTTGGGCTGTCTGGTCGATCAAGACGAGCTCCTATACCTGCCGCAAGGACAACTGCAATTCGTGGGATTTTAATATGTTGGCTTTTTTTTTACTAGATATCTTTATGATGTGCTTTGTAAAAAGAGCAGAGAAGAACAGACCATAACCAACAACATATATCCAGAGATATATGTCTATCCGATTGAGGATTCCCAAAATTAAAATCACGAGGAAGACTCCAGTTGAGCTAAAAATTTCTTTATTGATCCAATATACAAATCGAACAGGTAAAGATTTTTCTTTATACTCTTTTTTTATTTCATCAATCTTTTGTTCTGTTGCATTATTATTTGCAAGAGTCCAAAATCGAGCCTCAATCAAACGATACCAGAGCTTGAAAAGACTTGCTAGAAATCCAAGAATAATAAAATATTGCGGAGCCCCATTAAGGTACAGAGCGAGTCCAAGGAGAGGAAACATTAAACCATATTGAATATCATGACTTACCGGTTCAACATATAAAGTTCCTGCAACACTTCCGTTTTTTTTATAACGCGCAACCTCACCATCACAACCATCAAGAACAATTGAAAAAAAGATAACCAGAGCACCTACAACATTCATCACAACGGTCCCGAGAAAGAAAAAGTAGATTCCAATAAAAAAAGTTACAACACTTAGTACTGTAATTTGATTAGGACTGATTGTTGTAGGGATAAGTATTCGCGTAACGTATATCGAAAAAATACGTGAAAAACGACCTGCAAAGCTCTCTCGGGCAGGATTTGGCGCAGTAGCTTGGCACAAAGCCCTTAATTCCTTAATTGTTAGCCTTTTATTCATAGAATGGAATTAATTTACAACAATGCTGTCAAAATGTCTACTTTAAAGACAGTACCTTATGTTGAGTAGAAAAGCTAAGATGAAGAGGTCCAGCGAGAATTTATGTAGACAGAGGGTGCTTTAATTGCAGGTTTGAGTTGCAAAACCATTGCATCTCGATGTCCATTTTGAGCATAATTACCTTTATGTATTGTTTTATCGTCAAAAACAAACATTGTTCCTTTTTTTCCAACTATTTTCACAGCCTCATACCCTTCATCTTTATACTTTTCAATAACCGAAGCCGGGACACGACCATTAGGATAAAACTGAGGCATTTGTGGTTTGATATGAATTGCTTCACCTGTTAATTTGTGTCGAAGGTACTCAAAAGGAGCTTGTGTTTCAGTAACATCACTTAAGTAAATCATTATCTTGATAACACCCTCAAAGTGATTGTCTGAGTGCCAGAGAACCGATGAATATTCTGGAAGCTTCGAAGCAAGGTTTCTATATACAATTGCTTTTTCAACGATAACTGGAGAATGATATATAGATTGTTCAATTTGAGGAATAATAAAAGAGACTAATTCTTGAAGACCTGGCAAATCAAGAGTTTTTTTAAGACGTATGTGCCCAACAAGACCTTGTTTAATCTCAGCAATATCTTCAACCTTAACTGGCATTTTTTTTACATCAGAAAGTTTTTTTGAAAGCTCTTCATCTGCTGAACGCAACTGACAATTTTCTGTTAAGAGCATCCTCCTCCCCGCCTCACTTGAAATTTTTTCAATAAGATCTTTGTAATTAGGTGGAAGATTTATCCCAAGCTGATTTTTTCCATTATCTATCCTCACAATACCGATCGTTGATATTTTTCGTGTTCCTATTTTTTTTGAAGAAGGATACGAGAAGCGACCTAGTCCGTAAGCAATTTTAGTCAGAATGTTATTCCATATAAAATGCCTTTTATTCCTGAGTGTTCTAATTGTTTTTTTTATTTTCTGTTGCATAGTAAATTGATTAATTTCTGAAGACGTTCATTTTATCATAAAAACTAAAGGTACTTATTCAGTTTTCACTGAAATAAAATTAAGTATATTTCGAGCTCTTTTTTCCCATGTATACTCTTCCACACGCAGATAAGCATCTGTTGCTATTTTTTTAGCTTTTATTTCATCTACAATAATCTCATTTAACCTACGAGAAAGATCAAATGAATCGTCGGACTTATACAGCAGCGCTGATTTATTATCTTTTATATACGGATTGAAACTTGGAATATCACTTGCAACAATAGGCACAAGAGAAGCCATGTACTCAAAGAGCTTAAGTGGTGTTGTATACATTAAAGACCTCTCTTCTTTCCCTGTGTTAGGTAAAACAAGAACATCAGCTGACTTGAGGAATGCAATCACCTTGTCATGTACCATGTGGGGATACACATATGTTTGCGAAATATTTTTCTCATTAATATAAGCTTCAATTTTTTCTCTGTCAGGCACTGTCCCACCAATCAAAACAAGCACTGCGTTTGTAACCCTATCGAAAGCATCTAGAAGTGTGTATACACCTTTCCACGCATAAAAATGACCTATATATAAAACAATTTTTTGATCAGGATCTATTCCTAATTCTTTCCATACATTTCGGTTAGGTAGGATATTTTTAAATTGATCTAAGTCAACTCCGTTTGGCGCAATAATATAAGTATCTTTTCGGACGCCATGCGCAGCATATAAATCAGCCAGAGCATGAGGTACAATTATCTTCTTCCAAATTTTTTGAATAAAAAATGTGTACATAAATCGCAGTCTTTTTTTGGGCTCATGATCTTCAAAAACTACTTTTTTACCTACAATCGACAAGAGGAAACAGATACTTATTTCTCGAGAAAAAATAATATCAGCATCACTTTTTAATGCATACAGACATGCAGTGATACCGAAAATAAATCTTTGAATAAAAAAGTAAGTATGGTGAAAATATTTTTCCAAAAATCCAACAACATTTGGTACATACACAATATCAGGAACTTTTTTAAGAGAATAATATACTTGAGGAGAATCTTTAATTGAGTTCTCCCTTCGTGGAATAAGAAGAGAAACTTTATGACCTTGGAGCAAAAAAGCTTCACTCATCTTCATAATCTGAAGACCGTGCGCCTTTTCAGTTGGAATGCGTGAATTTGCAATATAGAGAATTTTCATACTATTTAATCAAGAAAACATTGAAGCCGCTCACTTGTTTACTTGTAAGCTTTCCTAACAAACGGTCAAAAAAATAGGCAATTGAAGACAAAAGCGGCAACCTACCCAAAGGACTTAAATAAATCCAGGTTTCTAGCGCACCTCGCACACTTTGAATCTCAATTGAAGAAAAATTTCGACATATGTACCTTAAAGAATCTGGCGTGAATCTCCAAAAATCTCCGTAGTATCCTTTTTCTGCATGATAGTAAAAAAGAAACGGAACATAAACAAAGCAGTAGCCACCAGGCTTTAAAACTCGATGCATTTCTTCACAGGCTTTAATCGGATTTTCAACATGCTCTAGAACTGCGATACAAACGATCGCATCCTGAGAATTATCTTTAAAAGGTAGATCATGTATATCCCCTACAATATCAGGGTTGTAATCAGAAACAGGATCAAGAATTTTATATTGAACTTTTTCAATAAGAGGACGAACCCATTCTCGCTTTGGATCATAACGATTATTTTTCTCTTTAATTACTCGAAGACCTCCTCCAATATCAATAACAGATTTTTTATTAGTAAAAATCTTTGTTATTTTTTCTTTAAAAAAAAGATCCCAAGGTCTCATGTTATAGAAATCGTTTAACGTAATTCTGAATAAGTCTTGCTGAAAGACTTACATGATACATCATAGTCTCATATTCGTAACCGAAAGGCATTCTCTTACCTCTCTTAAACACCAACAGCATATATTTAAGCGAAAATTTAAGGACCTTAATTGCATTTGACCACAGACCCTTCCTTAATCTTCTAAAACTTAAATTTTTCAGTGCGTCCTGTTGAATCCTAAGATAATGACCTGTCTTTTTTCGTACTACAGACATTGGATCAAGGGGTACATATTCATGATTAATAAGAGTACCCAAAACTTGCCCAGGCTTTAGTTTGATACTTTCATGTACTGGTTTGTAAAAACCTAATGTGCAAGGAGTATAAAAAAAACGATACTGATAGCTTGGATAACTTATCGATCTCTCAATGACCTCCCCCTGATATACAAATTTTCTTGGTAATCTAAAGATGAAGTGTGTGTTGTCTAATCCCCTTAGAATTATTTCTCGAATCTCAGTAGCAAGCTCTTGTGAAATGTATTCATCGCTATCAAGTACCAAGACCCATGAATATTTCGCTACAGACAAGCCCTTATTTCTCACATCTGAAAAATTTTTAATCTTTTCATCAAGTCCTTGGGCATCATTTTGAGGAAAGATTCGTGCGCCATAAGACTCGGCAATCATCACTGTGTCATCAGTACTACCTCCATCAAGCACTACAATATCATCAAAATCTTTTACACTTTCAAGACATTTCTTAAGTGTTGATCCAGAATTAAGCGTTAAGACCTGTACTGTACAAGAAATTTTTTGAGCTGTCATTATGTTTTGTAGTCTAGCAGAACACCCTAAAAAATAATATACTTCTCTACTGTGAAACAGGCGATTTTAAAAAAGGCACTCAGAGATTCATACGAGGCACTTTTTCCATTCTCACACAAATATAAAGTTGATTTTGATAGATATCTTTTCTCACTTGAACTACTCTCGACTATTCCAAATCTAACACACAGAAAAGTGCTCGATGTTGGAACTGGTATTGCACTCTTACCTTTAACGCTCAGAAAATTGAACGTCGAGGCCGAAGGACTTGATCGTTATATTTTTCCTGAAGGAGACAATGTAATGTTTGGTATTCAAAACATTTCGAATTTACAGAAATTATGGAATAAACAATCTCTTACAGTTCACAATGCAGATATTTTTGATACCAACGTTATAAAAAAAATTACTAATATTGATGTAATCATAAACGAAGCAACCATTGAACATCTCAAAGATCCAAGGGCTTTCCTTAGACAATGCAATAATTTACTCACCCCACAAGGATACCTACTGATCACTACACCTAACCTTACAACTTTAATTAAGCGTATTCGATTTATTTTTGGCAAAACTCCCTACTGGCCAATTGAAGAATTTTTTAACGAAGGAGAATCATTCACAGGACACTGGCGCGAATATACCATAAAGGAACTTATCTACATGTGCGAAAAAAGTGGTTTTGAGGTATTGGAAACACATACCAAAAATATGCTGACTAAATTCAAAAACCTTCGTGATTGGAGAAAAAATTTCCGTGCCCTAATTACCCTTCTTGGATCACCCTTCTCTTCCATGCGTGAAATGCATTATGTTTTATGCAAAAAGAAGTAGCTTACTTCTGAACATCAATCCAAAGTGTTTGGCCAACTTTTGTGGTAAGCCATTTCTTAAGTCGTGTCGGAAGAAAACTTCCTAGTGGCAAATACCTGTGCGGGAAATGATCTATACATGTTGTATCGTCAAAAATGCGTACATTAATTTTAGAAAACTTCCCAAACATTTTTTTAATTTCTTTTTTACTATAAAATTTAGTAAGTTGATTCCCTTCTTCATATGCACCGTCTGTATAACGATTAGATAATTCTTGTGGAGAATACTTAAAAAGCTTGCCCTTTAGTATTCCTTTTCCAAAAAAAATGTAGTACCAGAAGTGGAGTGAGTGTTTGTAGTACATCATGGCGCTCGACTTGCCTCCTGTTTTGAGAACTCGATATATTTCATTAATTGCTTTTTCCGTATTAGGCATATGCATTAAACAACCAAAAGCTAGAACATAGTCAAAACTTTCATCTTTAAATGGGAGATTTTGTGCATCAGAAACTTGTACAGCCTTAGCATGAAGTCCATATAGTTCAAGTCTTTTTTTGGTAAGCTCAACTGCCTGAGAAGTTAGATCAATAGCGGTCACCTCTGCCCCTGTACGCACAAACTGCTCAGTACTCCAGCCAGTGCCAACAGCTATATCAAGCACCTTTTTACCCTTAAGAGAGGAGTAGTTTACAACAGAAGAAAGAAGAGGATAACCTTTTTGTGCCCATGGCATCCATTTAATTATCTTCCTATCAATATTTCTAAAAAAAGCCCAATCGGCTTGAATATCTTTATTATCCATAAGGTAAGTGAAAGGATTTGCGTTCCACCAATCCTCAACCTTTTTAGTGAGTTCCCCACTAGTTTTTTCTTGAAACATTTTTTTCATTGAATACTAACTGTATCTTATTTTTCCATAAATTGTCTATACCAAACCTGAAACGTGATGAGAGACCAGAGTGTATTAAGTGCATATTTCTTTTTTGATATATGATCTCTTAGAATCTGCTCAATTACATTAAAATCAAACATCTCTTTGGTGCCCTTATTGTACGAAGGAGAAAGTACTTCCTCTGCAAAAGATTTCATTGGTCCTCGAAGCCATTTGGCCGCTGGAGAAAACCAACCCCACTTTGGCTGTTTCAGTACAAAGTCAGGTACATATTCTTTCATAGCCTCTTTAAGAATCATTTTGCCTTCATACTTTCTGCCAATAGAAAACATACCTAGTCCTTTACTACCTAATTTCATATGGACTGGAATTTTATCTGCTAACTCAACAAGTCTAATGTCGAGAAATGGTACCCTTTGTTCAACTCCCACCGCCATAGACATTTTATCTGAACGTGCCAAAGATTCGCTTGGGAGCCAGGAGCAAACATCCGTTCGCATAAACTCACGAGTAAAATCCCCTGCATTCGTATTATCAAAATAAAGATGTTGAAACATGCTTCTAGCAGAAAGAGGATCGTTATATTCCTTTTTTAAAAAAGCACCTATAGACTCTTCTTTTTGGGAAAAAAACTCCAGATATCTGTCTATACCAGGTAAGGTTTGTAATTTTCTCTGCCAATCTTCTTTAGCAAAAAGTAAAACACTTTTTTGAAAAACCTTGGGTAATTTTTGAAAGTAATCAATCAAACTACTGTAGTAATAACGCTCATACCCCCCAAAGAGCTCATCCCCTCCATCTCCTCCTAAAACCACAGTCACTTTCTCTTTAACTCTTTCTGCAAGAAGCATGTTAACTGTCTGAACATGGTTAGAAATAGGCTCATCCATATGATAGATCGATCGAGGATATCCGGTAATCACATCTTCTGCTTTTAACCGATATTCATTGTGTGTTGTGCCGAAGTATTTTGCAGTCTCTCTCGCAACTTTCATGTCGTTGTTGTATTTATCTTCCTCTTCGGTTTCCTCAAATCCAACAGAGAAGGTTTGAATGTGAGGTGATAGTGAACTAGCAACGCCAGTTATAATTGTCGAGTCTATTCCGCCAGAAAGATATATCCCAACAGGACGATCTGCTACAAGCTGAAGCTTTACCGAATCTTTAATAAGATTTTTTGTACGAAAAAGGATCTCGTTTTTATCCGACAAAAGACCCTGAGATGAATAATTCCAAAATCGCTCAATTTTTACTTGTCCATTCTTGACCTGTATTGAATGCCCTGGTTCAAGTTTCTTTACATGTTTCCATATTGTAAAAGGTGCAGGTACGTAAAGAAATCTGAAATAAACATTAAGAGAATCACGTGAAATTTCTTTTGAAATATCATGTAGAAAAAGAGCTTTTGCTTCTGATGAAAATATAAAACGTCCATCCTTGTAATAATAATATAGTGGTTTTATCCCAATATGATCACGGGCAATAAAAAGTTCACCATTCATATTATCAATAATTGCAAAAGCAAACATGCCATTAAACTTTTTAACACAGATCCGACCCCATTCTTTAAATGCATATAGAATAACCTCGGTATCGGTTTTAGAGTTAAAGCGATATCCTAAATTTAAAAGCTCCTTTTTTATTTCTTCAAAATTGTAAATTTCCCCGTTAAAAACAATTGAAAACTTTCCATCTGTGGTATGCATAGGCTGGTGACCCGCCTTTGAAAGATCAATAATTGAAAGCCTGTTGTGTCCCAAAGACCATCCACTTTTCACATGAAAACCACTGTCATCAGGTCCGCGATACGCAGTCTTTTGAATCATCTTATGAATTAAACCCTCATCCTCAAAATTAAATCCGTGTATTCCACACATATCTATAAGTTTAACAGAATATCGGCGATTCTTTTCGAAGCCTTCCCATCCCAAAATTTAACCTTCATTTTCTTTTTCACGAGAGAGTGTCTTGAATACGCCCTGAGAATACTCTTAGTTGTCACACCACCAATCATGTTTGTACCATGAGTTACCGTAATTGGTCGTTCAGTTTCTGTACGAAGAGTAATACAAGGTGTACCGAGAAAACTTGTCTCTTCCTGCACCCCACCAGAATCTGTCAAAACTAGTTTTGCATGTTTTTGATATGAAAGAGTATCTTGATATGACAGAGGCGGCAAAACCCTGCACAAAGCTTTAATCCTTTCTAGAAACCCGAACTCATGTGCTTTTTTTTCAGTACGAGGATGAAGCGGTAAGTAAATCAAGGCATCTTTCGAAATCACTTCAAGGGCTGTTAAAATTTGATGAAACACATCTTTATTATCAACATTTTCTCCACGATGCATCGTTAAGAAATAAAATTTGTCTTTTTTAGGTTTTATTTTTGGAAGAAAAAGAGACAAGGTATCCATCATGATATTACCGACAAAATGCACCTTACCGAGCACACGTTCCCGTGAAAGATTTTTTAAACCACTTTCTTCAGTCACAAAAAGAATATCTGATATATGATCAACCATCCTGCGATTTGCTTCTTCAGGCATCTGCTTATTAAAAGATCGTAGACCCGCCTCAACATGAACAAGAAAGATTCCCATTTTGTGTGCAACCAAACCCGCAGAAAGTGTTGAATTCACATCTCCAAATACAACAACCATATCGGGGCGCTCGGCTGTAAAAATTTGCTCGAGACCCGACATAATATCGAGCATCTGCTTGGATACCGATTCTCGAGATGGATTAAGTGAAATATGAGGTCTAATTTTAAATTCCCTAAAAAACTGTAGTGCCATTGCTTTATCAAAATGCTGACCAGTATTTATGAGAAAAACATTAACAAGCCGCTTTTTTAGCTCATGATACAGCGGAGCAATTTTCATGAAGTTAGGACGAGCTCCACCTACTAGTACAATTTTCTTTCTTTTGATAACCATTTTATTCACCAGAACCTATGTATACCGCCATATTTCTTACCAAAGCCTCCAAACTGTGTTTCTTCTGAACAATATTATTTAGATACGCCCTATCATAAGACTGCCATTTCTTTTCCAAAATAAATTTCGCTACAGTCTCTGGTCTATCATCTTCGGGATAGGCCGGAAGTCCCACAGCTAAAGAATTGCCTTTGGTTGTAATAGGATACACCCCGAAAACCATCCCTTCAAGTACGGTTTTATCAATCGTTTCGGGAGCCATATTAACCATTAGTCTGTATTTCCCATATATGTCCCTGAGTTTGTGCATGGGTACTGGTCCCGCAAATGTAACCCTACTTTCGAGATGATGTTTTTTTACCAACTCCTGGAGTTCCGCATAATAATCTTTCTCAACATCACGACCAAACAAAGTTAGATTGTATTCCGAAGGTAAATAAAGAAGTGCCTCAATTGCAATTTCAGATCTTTTTGATCGGCAAATCCTGTGAACTGAAATAAGATTATACTCAGACAAAATTCGTTCCGGCTTCATATCCTTCGTCCAAAAATTCATATCAATTCCATGTCCTGGAATAATTTTTTTAGGACTTCCTGCATACTGAGGTAGACTCTGCTTCGTGGCAGCAAACATTCGAGTAGAAAGCCATCCTGCGATACGCATATGCATATGCATTGCGTAATGCGTATACCATAAATACATTGGCTTGCGGGTCAAAAACCAGTACCAACCGCCAAGTGTAAAATACTCCGGGTTCATATGAACAAAGACGCGATCATATTTGAGAGTACAAATGAATTTAAGAAACCTAAACACCCGACGAAATTTACCATAACCCACTTCCTTCCCAAGAGAGTAGACAGGGAACGAGTCGTCGAAATCTCTTTTTTCAAGGCAGATCACCTGCACATCAAATCCTTCCCGAATGAATTGCTTAACCCAGAGAATAACAAAAGCAAGATCATCATCATTTTGATGAATCTTTTGAGTGATAAATAAAAGGCGCTTTTGTAAGGCCATAAACAAAAGGATTGTAGCGCAATTTAGACTTTAAATAAAGACTCACCTCCTACCCTAAAAGTTCAACATACTCCTTCATATACTGATCTTTATTCCAGTTTAAAGTCTCGAGTACTTTTGCTCTTGCGTTTTGCTTCATGATTTCTCTCCTGTGATTATTAGAAATAATATCGATTATTTTTTCAGTAAAACAACTTTCAGTTTGAACCGTACAAACTGCTATATGCTCTTCATCAAGTAAAATATCCCCAGCAATACCAATATCAGAAGTTACGATAGGACATCCTGCTGCTGCTGCCTCTACAAGAGTCATGCTGAAACCTTCGTAAAATGAGGTAAGGAGATACAAGTTTGCAGTTTTGTAATACGAAGCAAGATCATTTTGCCATTCTTCAAAAATAACTGATTTTTCGATATTAAGATTTCGTGTAAGAGATTTAAGATCTTTTGCTTTGTGCCCTGAACCTACAATAATGAGACCTGCTTTGGGAAAAACCTTGAGTACTGTACAAAAAGATTTGATTGCAAGTGGAATATTTTTCTCGAGAGTCAGTCGCGATGCCATAAGAATAATAAAATTAAACTGCGGATACTTTTTGTGCAGATCAGTTTTAATCGGACTGTTTACTATTTTCTCTATATCAACATAAACGGGCAAGACACTAATTTTTTCAGGAAGGAGCTTAAAACGCTTAACAAGAGAGTCTTTAATTCTCTTGCTCACTACGCGAATTTTGTCTGCTTGTGGAATAATTTTTTCTGCTATTTTTACTCGAATTTTATTCAAGAATGTATGAGCAAAGTAAGGACTCAAAAAATCTGTATGGACCTGAATCTGAAGTGGAATTTTGTAAAGCTCTTTAAGCTTAAGACCGACTTGCCCTGACTCAAAAGGATCCTGAGTTGTTAAAATAGTATTTACTGATGTATTTCCGATAATTTTTTTACCCAGCTTTATTGCGTCTCTGATATAGAAAACCCTACTCCATGAGCGTGTTGGGTACACCCACACCTTGTTTCCAAGCTGGAATTTTTGTAATCCTCGATGTTTGAAAATACTTGAAAAAACAATCATATGAAGCTCTTCAAAAAATTCTGATTGTTTTAAAACCCGATCTCTTACAGGAGACTCTTTGAAAATATTTCTATCTGATCCAATACTTATAACTTTCATGCGAGTGTCTTATAGACCTTAATAAATTCAACCGCAACTTCCTCCCACGTGTGAACAAAATTAAAATCTTGTGCCTTTTTTTTGTAGAGAGACCAAGTGTTTGAATCACACATCGCAACAATCGCATTAGTTACAGCTGATTCATTTTGCGGATCCACAAGCAATACAGCATCCTTTACACGATCTTTTATCCCTATCTCCTGGGTTACAATAACTGGCTTCCCGAAACGTAAAGCATCCATAACCATATTTGGACTAATATCACCCAAAGACATGAGAACAACCGCATAAGCCCGCTTCATGTTATCCATAAACAAACCGTACGGCGCATTAACGTCATCGAGAACAATATCTAGATGTAGAGATTTCGCGTTAACAAAAGCATTTTTCAGTAAAGCTGTATTTTTCCACTTAAGGGGGCGTGTGCCGGAAATAAAAATCTTGGACGCAGGTTTTTCATCAGGAATTTTTTCTCCGTAGAAATTTTCAATAATACTAATAGGTACATTCTGCAACTGATACGGATCCATAAAAATATCCATCTGCCACTTTGTACTAAAAACAAGAGCTGAAGCATTTCTCAGAGTCCATCTCGTAAGCTTGAAAATTATTTTGTCTTTTTTGTTAAAGTGATTTTGTTTTGTCGTATAAAAATTTTTAAGAAGAACAAGATCACCTGTTCGCTCAACATACGACTCCCACAGAAAATCCCCTCCTGTACGAATGATAATTTTCTTTCGAAGCAATTTTGCCGCTAAAACAGAGGGGAGTCCTACACTAAACATATCGAGAGCAATGATAAAATCTGCCTTTATAACCTTTGGTAAAATTTTAAAAAAGTAAAATAAATGACGTATTCCTGTTGGTAGGCGACGTTCAATACCGTAAGTAGCAACAGGGACAGAATGCCCCGCTTTTTCAAGAGCTTCTTTCAAGTTTTTTGCATATTGTGCTGGACCACCTATGTGTGGGGGATAAATCCCTGTTGTAATAAGTATATTCATCTAATCTATTTTATCACCACTTTAAACACCTTCTGATCCATATTCTGCGCAACGATATTCCAATCATATCTTTCTCGAACCATCCTTCCTGCGTTTGTTACTATACGATTTTTAAGTTCAAAGTCATTCATAATAAGCGTTACTTTTTCTGCAATACTTTTTGGATTTTGAACTTCCGCATATAGTCCTGTCGGTTCTTTTTCAGGATTTACATCTGCATCATAAAGAAAATCGGTAATTCCCCCGACAGGTGTCGCTATTACAGGAAGCCCCATCGCCATCGCCTCAATAAATGAATTTCCAAAACCTTCAGAAAGTGATGGTCGGACAAAAATATCTGCTTCGGAAAGAAGTTTTGGAAGATCCTGTGGAAGCAAGAAGCCCAGAAAACTCACCCTACTCTCTAATCCTTTTTCTTTTACGAGCATCTCAAGTGATTCTCGGAGAGGTCCGTCGCCTACAATCTTTAGCGAAACCTCTTTCGGAAGATACTCGAGCGATTTAATAATATCTGCGACACCATTTTTTGGAACAAGGCGTGATGTCGTAATAAGAGTTGTGTTTTTTACTTTCTCGGCAAATTCAAAGTTTTCTCGTTTTACAAAAGAATTTAAATCAACGCCATTTGGCACAACAACCACTTCTTTGATATATCCAAGACCATGAGGAAGCTGTGTGAGATAGCTCGAAATCGCCTGAATAATATCTGCCTTAAGAAAAATAAATCGCCACAAAGGATAGATAAGACGTGCCCTTCGACGAATATCTGGAATAGAATCACCTTCTTGAAGAGTGAGCACGTAAGGAATTTTTGGGTGCATTATTTTAAAGAAGAGCGCCGCAAAACCAGCAAAACCAGCAACAATTACCCATATAGCCGAATACTTTCTTTTACGCTGTAAGGAAACAGCTTTGAAAAAACCAAATAGAGGGAAGAGGAATTTATTTAGTTTAATAATAAAAGGTATGCGGAACCGTGATTTAAGTGGAGTAAGTCCAACATAACCAACTCGATAAATGTGAATATTACCAGCAACTTCTTCTTTTGGAAGAGACTTATCTAGTCTCAAAGTCACAATATCAAATTCATACGAAGACAGTTTTTTCGTAATTTCCTCCAGCGCCACTTCTGCACCTCCAATAAAAGGTCTAAAATTTAGTGAAAATGTAAGTATTCTTTTCTTCTCCATATCATTCTTCAATTGTAAATTCATCCGCCATATTAGGCTTTGGTTTCTGGATGAAAAATACCGAACCTGAAGCAATAACAATTAAAGCAATAAAAGCAATAAACCACCAGCTATTTGATGAGATGCTATCTGTGGAAATTTCGTCTAAAGAAACTTGAGAAATAACATCTCCGCTACTCAACGCCTCGGCCGCAAGAGCTGTATTTTGTCGAGGTGCAACAGTAATTTTCTTTGAAGACTCTGCTGGGACTGATTGTGCCACAGAAGAATTTTTTGGTGTACTGACGACAACCGGAGCTGATTTTTTTACTACCGGTTTCACCTCTTCAAATAATACTGCGGGCGAACCATTCGGATAAAGTAAGGATACAGAACCATCAATCGCGAAACCTAATGCGACCGAATCCAAAACCAAAGTGCCTTTTGAAAGAATAAATGTATTTCGAGGTATTCCAAATCTATGTTGAGACACATCCACAATCCACCCTGAGAGATCGAGCTCGTTTGTTGATTCATTTTTTATTTCAATAAAACCCTCTGTACCCGGAGAAACTTTCGAAATAGAAAGCGGGCTTTTTACTACAGACACAGCCTGCCTCGCAGATCCAGTAAACTTACCCGATGACACATCGAGAATGAGTGCGTACTGACCAATATTTCTATAAGTATGCCCCACAGAAACTCCTTCTTTTGTTGTACCATCTCCAAAATTCCAAACAAACCGCGCTTTTTCAAGAGGCTTTTTTTCTAATCCATACCCTTCACCCGATACAGAAAACTGAGCGCCTACAATTACTGTTTTAGGAGCTTTTATCTCTGCTAAAACTTGAGGTTCTGGCGACAAGACAATACCACTTCCTATCTGACTTCCCGAGTTCTGTGATAACTCTTCAGAAGAAGAACCGCCTGCAGTGCCACCAGTTGATCCTGAGGAGTTTTCTGTACCAGTATTACTACTTCCACCACTCGTTCCAACTGTATAATTTTGACTCGCGCTCCAAGCACTTCCCCACTCAGAAAGCGGCCAATTGGAACAAGTTCTTTTTTCTTCTTCCGGACGATACGCTGCCTTTAGACTAAAGATGTAAGATCCTGCTGTACCATCCTCGTAATAAAAATTCCTATTGGCGGAGCTTTTATTCATCGTCAAAACAAGCACTGATACAGGATCAGTGCCGTTTGAACTACCAAATAATTTTCCTGCGGATGATGTGGTACGAATTTCAAGACAGGTCGTACTTGTAACGTTCTCTTTTTCACTAGAACCATTTTGAGATTGAACAGTTATTGTGTGCCTTTCGTTTAGTGGAAGCGCCGATGCTGATGTAAAAACAAAACTTGAAACTTCAGCACCTGCCAGTGTTGGAACTAAGAAAATGAAGAAAGAAACAATAATACTTCTCATATTTATTTCACATCGAGCATTTTTTTAAGGACATCTTCAGGAATCTCGTTTGTGTTTTGAGGAGGTTTGGTCCCTACTTGCTCTCGAGGCGGACTCACAGGATCTTTTTTTTGACTTTGTGATTCTTCTGCAGGTCGTGGCTTAGGAGGTTCAGGTTTTCTTTCTTGAGGATTTTGTGATTCTTCTGCAGGTCGTGGCTTAGGAGGTTCAGGTTTTCTTTCTTGAGGATTTTGTTCAGATTTCTTTAAAACCAATGCGAGTGTGGCTTTTAAGTCAGAGAGATTTTTTAGAGACGGCCCTTTGTTTGTCTGCGGTCTTTTATCCTTTCGAAGTGACTCAAGAGAAACAAAACTATCTTTTTCTTCTGCAACCCTTACTTCTTGCGGCCTTACTTTTTCTTCAACTCCCTTATCAACCTGAGGTGATTCCTTTTGAACAACCTTTCCATCCAGCTTAACCACAAGATCCTTGAAAGGATTTTTAGGAGATATAGGCACTAACGGAGTCGGTGTCGATACAGAGGACGGATATGCCTCTTTTTTTGGAGGAGCTTTAAACTCTTTCGGGACAAAGCTTTTCTTTTCTACGCCAGCAATATCTTTGGTGGTTATAGCTGGTGTTGTTTTTGTCTTAACGTCAGGAGTGTACCAATCAGCAATATTTTTTTCAACTACATTTCGAGGTGTTGCAAACTGTTCACGCGAAATTCTAATAACATCCTCCTTAAGAGACACTTCGGGCGCTTTGATTGGTGGCAAAGTTCGTGCAGAAAATGGAGATGAGGACATACCGTCAATCATGAGTTTCAAATACATCTGATACAAACCAAGATTCACCATATCTTCAGCTATAAAAACTGGTGCGAATTCTTTTTCTAAAAGCTCTGAATCAAGTGCACCGACTCGAAACGAAATCATAGTACCTACGTTACCGAACACAGCATCTCTTACCTCTTCTTCCATTTGCTCAATGTACTGATGAGCAATAGTTAAATTGAGCTTATACTTTCTTGCTTCAGACAAAATATCAGCAAAAGATTCATTAGCAAAAGACTGGAACTCATCTACGTATAGA
>Ga0163144_10002438_pt1 | contig 42874 bp, 41 predicted proteins | sample OliLak19BULKMAT1_FD_123175 | JGI IMG/M metagenome (GOLD analysis project Ga0163144, IMG submission 123175) | Freshwater microbial mat bacterial communities from Lake Vanda, McMurdo Dry Valleys, Antarctica - Oligotrophic Lake LV.19.BULKMAT1 | ecosystem: Environmental > Aquatic > Freshwater >...
CAGGAGCGGGGCGCGCAGCGTCCTGCTGTCGGTGAGCATTGCCGACACGCCCACCGCTCCGGCGAGCGCGCCCACCGCAATCGCCGCCGTGTTGCTGAGCATCGTCGACGCACATGCACCGACCCCGCGCAGTCGTCGCCGCTTCAGGCGTGGGCCGTAGCGCCATCCGGCGAACTCAGGGCGCCGGGGATTCCCGACGCGTACCAGATCGAGGCCGTGAGGAAGCGTGGCCAGTCCGATGGCGTCCGTCGAGACGCGCACGATCGTGTCGCGATAGCGGCGTTCACACGCCTCCACCGCTTCCCATCGCTGTTCGAGTGGCGACAGGTTCCAGTTTCGACAGGAGCCACAGACCACCCAGAGCCGACCGCGCTCCGCGTCGAAGGCCAGGCGTCGTCCCACCTGAAACTCCTCGAGCTCGACGTTCCGCCCGAGGTGTGCATGACAGAGCAGACAGGTGGAATACACGATCCCTCCCGAGGCCGTCGTGGGCAGGCGAGGTCGCGCTGCGGGACATCGCGGCCCCGCGGGCAACCTTCCTTGTCACGTTGCAACGTGGCGCAGGAGCACGCGATGCGCGGCGCATCAGGTCACGATGAAGAAAAGAGGGCCTCGCCGACCGGGAGCGTCGCGGTTGTTCGATGCCGTCCGGTTGGCTACGTTTAACGGTTCTGCGTACCCAAGCCAAGTATTGTAGCCATGCCGACTTACGAGTTTCGTTGCCCCGACGGTTCCATCATCGAGCGCATCTTCAAGATCAGTGAGGTTCCGGAGACGATTCCGGTCCCTGATGGCGAAGGTGTGGCTACGCGCATCATCTCTGGTGGCGCGGCGCTCCTCTTCAAAGGGAGCGGCTTCTACATCACCGACTACGGCAAGGACGGCAAGAAGGATCAGCGCACGGCTGGGGGTAGCGACGCCAAGGCCTCGACGGGTGATGGGAAGAGCGAAAGCAAATCCGAAAGCAAATCCGAGAGCAAATCGGAAGGCAAATCGGAAGGCAAATCGGAAGGCAAATCCGAGAGCAAAGCCGAGAGCAAAGCCGAGAGCAAACCCGCTAGCGACAGCAAATCCTCCGCCAGCGCTCCCGCTTCGTCGCCGAAGAGCGATTGACGTCGCGCGACCACGAAATCCTTTCCCACGACGAAACGCTCGTGAATCAGGCTGAAGCCCTGCGCGATGAAATCGCGCGCGCGGCACGCACCCTCGGTGCGCCCGACAACATCGCTCCCGTCCTCGAGCGCCCCCGCGATCCGTCCTTTGGGGATTGGGCCACCAACGTCGCCATGATGCTCGCGAAACCCCTCGGCAAAAAGCCGAGTGAAATCGCGAAGTCGTTGATCGCCGCGATGGAGCTGTCGCGCGTTGGCGTCACCGCCGCGGAGATCGCCGGTCCCGGCTTCCTGAACTTCCGGCTCGATCCGGGCTTTCAGGCGAATGGTCTCGTGCCGATTCTCGCGCACCCGGACACCTGGGGGCATCACGATGTCGGCCACGGCGCGCGTGTCGTGGTGGAATTCGTGTCCGCCAACCCGACCGGACCACTGCATGTCGGCCATGGACGGCAAGCCGCACTCGGCGATGCGATCAGCACGCTGCTCGAGTGGACCGGTTGGAACGTCGATCGCGAGTTCTACTACAACGACGCCGGTGCGCAGATCGCCAATCTCGCCAAAAGCGTGCAGGCTCGGGTGCGCGCGATCGGAGGCGCGGCGCTGGCGATTCCGGATGGCGGCTATCACGGCGAGTACATCCGCGAAATCGCCGAGACGTATGTCGTTGCGCATCCGACTGACTCGACCGGTGACGATCTCGCGCAGATGCAGGCCTTCGCGGTCACCGCGTTGCGGCACGAACAGGACCTCGACCTGCAGGCGTTCGGCGTCACGTTCGACACGTACTATCTCGAAAGCTCGCTGTACACGGACGGTCGCGTTGATCGCACGGTGAGTGCCTTGCGCGGCTCCGGCTACACGTACGAAGAAGAGGGGGCGCTGTTCCTCAAGACCACCGAGTTCGGTGACGACAAGGATCGCGTGATGAAAAAGAGCGCGGCGAAGGGCGGCGACTACACGTACTTCGTGCCCGATGTCGCCTATCACATCACGAAGTGGGAGCGCGGTTACGGGCGCGCCATCGACGTGCAGGGGGCCGATCATCACAGCACCACCACCCGCGTGCGCGCAGGGCTCCAGGCACTCGGCGTCGGCGTCCCTCAGGGCTATCCGGAGTACGTGCTGCACCAGATGGTGACGGTCATGAAGGGCGGTGCAGAGATGAAGATCTCGAAGCGTGCCGGTTCATACGTCACCGTGCGCGATCTCATCGACGAAGTGGGGCGCGATGCGGTGCGCTACTTCTACCTGATGCGCAAAGGCGATTCGCAACTCGTCTTCGACATCGACCTCGCGCGCAGCCAGTCGGAAGAGAATCCCGTCTACTACGTGCAGATGGCGCACGCGCGCATGTGTGGCATCTTCCGCGTGGGCGAACTCGACGCGACGACAGTTACTGCCGATGGCGTCGACCTGAGCGTGCTGGCCGAACCAGCGGAGCAGGAACTCATCAAGCAGTTGCTCGATTTCCCGGCGACCGTGAAAGGTGCCGCGGAGAATCTCGAACCGCAGCGCATTGCGGGTTGGCTCTTCGAAACGGCGCGCGCGGCGCACACCTGGTATCACAAGCATCACGTCCTCGGCGAACCCGAGGCCATCACCCGCGCGCGGCTTGTGCTGGCGCGCGCCACGCAGCTCGGCCTCTCGGCTGGACTGCGCATCCTCGGACTTTCCGCACCGGAGCGCATGTGACCGTACCCAAGCCCAGCACCGTCCTCGTCGTCGGATCGGTGGCGCTCGATTCCGTCGAAACGCCCTTTGGCCGGGCCGATGACGTGCTTGGTGGCTCCGGCACGTTCTTCTCGTCGTCGGCCTCGCACTTCGCACCCGTGCAGCTCGTGGGCGTGGTGGGCGACGACTATCCCGTCGAGAAGCTGCAGCCGCTGGCCGATCGCGGCGTCGATCTCGCGGGACTCGAACACGCGCCGGGTTCGAGCTTTCGCTGGCGTGGTCGCTATCGCCACGATCTCAACTCGGCCGAAACGCTCGAGACGCATCTCGGGGTGTTCTCGAACTTCCGCCCGAAGATCCCCGAGCAGTTCCGCAACGCGCCGTTCGTCTTTCTCGCCAACATCGATCCGCGCTTGCAGCTGCAGGTGCTCGAGCAGGTGGAGAAGCCGCGATTGGTTGCCTGCGACACGATGAACTTCTGGATCGAGTCGCGCCGCCCGGAGTTGGTCGAACTGCTCGGTCACGTCGACCTCATCACGCTCAACGATAGTGAAGCACGTCAGCTCACCGAGCACTCCAACCTGATCAAGGCCGCACGCTGGATCATGGACAAGGGGCCCAGGTTCGTGCTCATCAAAAAGGGCGAGCATGGCGCGTTCATGTTCACCCGTGAAAGCATTTTCTTCGCGCCGGCGTATCCGCTGGAGTCGGTGTTCGATCCTACCGGTGCGGGCGACTCCTTCGCTGGCGGATTCATCGGGTATCTCGCTTCCACGGGCGATCTGAGCGAGCGCTCGATGCGTCGCGCCGTGGTGGTTGGTTCGGCGATGGGATCGTTTGCCGTGGAGCAGTTCTCCAACGCGCGACTCATGGAGATCACGCGCGCCGATATCGACGCGCGCGTGCAGGAGTTCCGCGAACTCGTCGCTTTTGATGCGGAATTGACGGCGTGACGGTGCCGCACGACCCGAGCGCAACCGCACCGCTCGACTATCGCGCGGCCGGTGTCGATATCGACGCGGCGGAGAATTCGAAGGACCGTCTGGCCAGGCATGTGGCCTCGACGCTGACGGCCGGTGCACGCGGCGCATTCGGCGGCTTCGGCGGCATGTTCAAGGTGCCCGAGGGGTACACGTCGCCGCTGCTCGTCTCGAGCGCGGACGGTGTTGGTACCAAGATTCGTATGGCCATCGAAAGCGGTCGCCACGACACCATCGGGCACTGTCTCGTCAATCACTGCACGAACGACATTCTCGTGCAGGGCGCGACGCCGTTGTTTTTTCTCGACTACGTGGCGTTTGGCAAGCTGTTGCCTGAAGTCGTGGAAGCCGTTGTCGCCGGAGTCGCCGCCGGCTGCCGTGAAAACGGCGCCGCCCTCGTTGGTGGTGAGACGGCAGAGATGCCCGGCGTGTACACGCCACCCGACTATGATCTCGCCGGTTTCATCGTCGGCATCGTCGAAGAGTCGCAGGTGCTTGGCAGTGCACGCGTGCGTGATGGCGATACGCTCGTCGCACTCGCCAGCAACGGTCTGCACACCAACGGTTATTCGCTGGCGCGTCGCATCGTGAGTGAGCGGATGAAACTCGGTCCGCACGATACGTTTCCTGATGCCAGCGGTGCAACCGTCGCCGACGTGCTGTTGCAGGTGCATCGCTCCTATCTCGCCTGTCTGCGTCCGGTGCTCGACCGCGTCCACGCGATGGCGCACATCACCGGCGGCGGCTTGCCGGGCAACCTCAACCGTGCGCTCCCCGTCACTCTGGACGCCGATGTGGACACGACCACGTGGACCATTCCCTCTACCTTTCGAGTACTGCAGGAAGCCGGGGCCGTTTCCAGCGCCGAGATGTTTCGTGCCTTCAACATGGGCGTCGGTATGGTGGTCATCACGGCGCCAGAGTACGCACGGGATGTGCGAACTCGAGCGCTGGCCTGCGGTTTCGATGCCTGGGAGCTTGGTCGCGTGGTGCCAGGCAATGGTAAGGTCCGTTTCGACGGTGAGGTTTTTTGATGGATGAAGTTCGGGTTGGCAGTGAAGCGCGCACACGACGTGTACGCCTCTCGCTCAGCGCTGCGGTTTTCTGTGCAGTCCTTGCACCGCAATCGGCGCGCGCGCAGATCGGCTGCGTGGTGACGCCTGGTACCTTCGGCAGTGCCGCCGATGTGTGTCGCAAAGCAGATGATCTGTTCCGCTTTCTCGTGCCGCAGATCGGCGTGGCCGTATCCGGTGGCAATCCGGTGCCCGGCGAAGGTGGCACCATGGGTGGATGGGGACGCCGGGCGTTCTCGTTTCGCGCGGTGGTCGTGGACGGATACGTCCCCGACAACACCGTGCCGCTGAATCTGACTGGCAGTGCCGTGGCGAGTGATTTCGGAGCCGCGCGCACCCCGGTGCCCCTGCCATCGATCGACGCCGCCATTGGATTGACGCGCGGTATTCCGTTTGGTCTGACCAACATCGGTGGCGTCGATCTCCTCGTGGGTGCCTCGGCGCTTCCCAAGGTCACGACAGGCTCGTTGCAGATCGAACCAAAGGGAAATGGCGGTGTCGCTTTTTCCTTCGGCGCGCGCGTTGGACTGCTGCAGGAGTCGTCCGTGTTCCCCGGCGTGAGCGTCAGTTACATGCAACGCAAGCTGCCCACCGTGGATCTCGGCTACACGCCCGGCAACGACACCCTTCGCGTCGCAGGCACGTCCGTCAAGTCGCAGTCCATTCGTCTTGTCGCCAGCAAGCGCCTGCCGATTGTCGGCTTTGCCATCGGCGTCGGCCGCGACAACATCGAAGGCAGCAGTCAGGTGAGCGCGGTCGTGAACGAGACCGTACTCGGCACAGCGCAACGCGCCACCGTGTCTGTGCCGCTGCTCGCCGAGAAGATTTCGCGCAACACCGCGTTCGTGAATCTCTCGCTCAACCTCGTCTTCGCGCGCCTCGTCGCCGAGGCCGGATGGAGCAGTGCGGGTGAGAAGCGTCCGACGCTCAACACGTTCGGCGGACGCACGGCCAATGAAGGGTATCGCTACGGCTCACTCGGACTCACCACCCGATTTTGAGGTTGAGGATGACGCCCGCGTGACTGAGAGCACGCGGAGCAGTGCACTCGCCTCCACCGACGACGAGCGATTCATGCGGCGCGCGCTTGAACTGGCGGTGCGCGGACATGGACAGACCTCGCCCAATCCGTGTGTCGGCGCCGTCGTGGTGAAGGACGGACGGATTGTCGGGGAAGGGTTTCACGCGCGCTACGGCACCGCCCACGCTGAAGTGGTGGCGCTGGGCAATGTTGGTACGAACACACAGGGCGCGACCGTGTATGTGACGCTCGAGCCCTGCTCGCATCATGGCAAGACGCCGCCGTGTACCGGAGCCTTGCTCGCGGCGGGCGTCAAGCGGGTGGTGTACGCCGTGGATGATCCGAACCCGAGTGCCGCTGGCGGCGCGCCATGGCTTCGTTCCGCCGGCGTCGAGGTGACAGGCGGTGTGTTGCGCGACGAATCCGCCGAATTGATTGCGCCATTCCTCTTCGAAGCGCGCGGTGGCACGCGTCCGTTCGTGACGCTCAAGCTCGCGACATCGATCGATGGGGCGCTCGTCGATGCGTCGCGCGCTCGTGGCTGGCTGACGGGTGACGCATCGCGTCGGGCGGTGCATCGGCTCCGGGCGTCGGTCGATGCCATTGCCGTCGGTATTGGAACCGTGCTGGCGGACGATCCTGCGCTCACCGTGCGCGACGCGCCGGCCCCGCGGGTCGCGCCGATCCGGATCGTGTTCGATCGGCACGCGCGACTTCCGATGGAGAGCGTGCTGGCGTCGACCGCCTCCGAGACCCCGGTGATCCTCTTCCACGGCGAGGGCGCAAGCGATCTGTCGGATCGGGTCACCCGTCTGAGGGCGCTTGGCGTCGAGTGTCAAACCGCCCCCGCACTCGGCGACGCGATGACGATTCTGCGGGCGCGTGGCGTGCAGCACCTGATGGTCGAAGGTGGCGCCGGACTGGCTTCAGCGTTTCTCCACGCAGATCTGGTGGACCGACTGATTATGTTTCAGGCTCCCGTCATTCTGGGGACGGGCGCCCTGGCGGCGTTCGCCGAGTTGCCAGCCCTGGCGGCAGCGGGCGCGCCGCGGTGGCGCGTCCTCGCGCGCGAGGTCCTTGGCGACGATCTCATGACGACCTACGCACGACCCCAGCAGGACCCGCGCATTGACCTCGACGATTGACGCGACACGCTCGATCGCAGATGGTCTGTGAGGCGGTGCGGCGAAGGTCGATGTGATCGCGACAACAGGCAGATGCTGCTTTTTGAGGAGACCGATCAGTCGATGTTCACCGGGCTCGTAGACGATGTGGGGACGATCGTACACGTCGCGGCTACCGCGGCCGGGCGCGAGCTGCGTCTTGCCTGTCAGTATCGCGATCTGGTGGAGGGCGAAAGCATCGCGGTGAACGGAGCCTGCCTCACCGTGCGGGAGCACGGCACGATGCCCGATGGTCAGACGTGGTTCGTCGTCGCCGCCGTCGTCACGACCCTCGATCGCACTACCATCGGGGCATGGCGCGTAGGCCAGCGCCTCAATCTCGAGCGCGCGATGCGCCTCGGCGATCGACTCGGCGGTCACCTCGTGCTGGGGCACGTGGATGATCTCGCGACCGTCGTTCGCACCGCGCAGCACGGCGATGCGTGGCTCATCGATCTTGAACTGCCGGTGGCCCTCCGCCCGCTCATGGTGGCGCACGGATCGATCACGGTGAATGGCGTGAGCCTGACGGTGAACGAGTTGCTTGATTCGGGCGTTCAACTCTCGATCATCGAGTACACGCGGCGGCACACGACGCTTGATGAGCTGTGCGCCGGCGACCGCGTGCAGGTGGAAGCGGACGTGCTGGCCAAGCACGTGGAGCGACTCCTCGCGCCGCATCTGGCGCGCGTTGCGATGACATCCAACGTCGCCGTCGGCGTGGGGGCTTCGTGAGTACCGTGAACGGCAGCGTGAACATGAATCCGGAGCAGCAGATGGTGTTTGGTACGGTGGAGCAGGCGCTGGCGGATATCGCCGCGGGCAAGTTCGTGGTGGTCGCCGACGACGAGGATCGCGAGAACGAAGGAGATCTCGTCTGCGCGGCGGAGCTGGTCACGCCCGAGATGGTCAACTTCATGCTCGACGCGAAGGGGATGATTTGTCTCGCCATCACCAACGCCTGGGCCGATCATCTCGAACTCGCGCCGCAGGTGGAGAACAACACCGAGTCGATGCACACTGCGTTCACGGTGAGCATCGATGCCGCGGCCAGGTACGGTGTCACCACCGGCATCAGCGCGAGCGATCGCGCGACCACCATTCGCGTCGCGGTCGATCCGACCTCATCCCGCACCGACCTGCGTCTGCCCGGACACATTCATCCGCTGCGTGCGCGTGATGGTGGTGTGCTGCAGCGCGTTGGTCACACGGAAGCGGCGGTGGACATCGCGCGACTGGCCGGACTTCGACCGGCCGGCGTAATCTGCGAAATCCTCAATCGCGATGGCAGCACGGCGCGTCGTCCGCAACTCGAAGTCTTCGCACAGACGCACGGCCTCACGTTCATCACGATCGCACAACTCGTCGCGTACCGTTTGCAGACGGAACGCCTCGTGCACCGCGTCGCCGACGCGCACCTCCCGACCGACTTCGGTGAGTGGCGCGTGGTCGGCTACAGGAACGACGTGGACGCGCGCGAGCATATCGCACTCGTCTTCGGCGAAGTGGAACGCACCGACGGCGTCCTGGTGCGCATGCATTCCAGGTGTCTCACCGGCGACGTGTTTCACTCACGTCGGTGCGACTGCGGTTGGCAGCTCGAGACGGCGATGCGCATGATCCAGGCGGAAGGTCGCGGCGTCATCGTCTACCTCGACCAGGAAGGACGCGGCATCGGCTTGCTCAACAAGCTCCGCGCGTACGAACTGCAGGACAAAGGCGCCGACACGGTCGAAGCCAACGCGGCACTGGGCTTCAAGGACGATCTCCGCAACTACGGCATCGGCGCACAGATCCTGCTCGATCTTGGCGCGCGCTCCATTCGCATCCTCACCAACAATCCCCGCAAGCTCGTCGGCCTCGACGGGTATGGCCTCGTGCTCAAGGATCGCGTGCGTCTCGAAGCGCCGTCCACCGATGAGAACGCGACCTACCTCGAAACGAAGCGCACGAAGCTCGGACACCTTTTCGCAATCTGAGTTTCTAGACTGATGGCCGAGTTCATGGGAAATCCGCGCGGTGAAGGTCGCCGCATCGTGGTGGTTGCCGCCCGTTTCAACGAGGCCGTCACGATGCCGCTGGCCGAAGGCGCGGTGGGTGCGATGGTGGAGAAGGGTGTGCTCTTCGATGATATCGATGTGCTCTGGGTGCCGGGCGCGTGGGAGCTGCCGATCGCTGCCCGACGTGCGTTGGGCACCGAGCGATACGATGCGTGCGTTGCCATCGGCGCAGTCATTCGCGGCGAAACACCGCATTTCGATTTCGTCGCCGGCGAAGCGGCGCGTGGATTGATGGATGTGTCGCGCGACTTTGACGTCCCGGTCACGCTTGGCTTGCTCACCACCGATACGCTCGCGCAGGCCGAGGCGCGCGCTGGTGGCGCGCATGGCAACAAGGGCGCCGACGCGGCACTCGCGGCGCTCGAGTTGCTCGATCTCTTCGATCGGGTGTTGCCCGATGACTCGGTGGACGATGCGTTGCTGGACGACGAGATCGGCGCGTGATGGCCAGCCTGCGCGACGATTCCTTCTGGGATGGTCCGGCCGATGAACCGACGCTTCCGTCGCGACCGGGTCGACGTGGGATGGCGGACGCCGCGACCGTGAAAGCCGAGCGTGTGGAGACGCGCGGTCGTGCGCGTGCACTGCAGGCGCTCTACGCGGCCGACCTGCGTGATCTCACCAAGCTCGAACGTATCGCGTCGCATGTGTTCGATGATCTCGCAGTGGACGCGGGCGAACGTGCGTTCGCGTCGAAGCTCGTGGCCACGGTGGCGTTCCGTGGCGCCGCGCTCGACGCCGCGCTGTCCGAAGTCACCGCCAACTGGCGCCTCGAGCGGCTCGGTGCCATCGAGCGCAGCGTGCTGCGATTGGGCGCGGCCGAAATGGAGCGCGGCGAAACGCCGGTGAAGGTGGTGATACAGGAAGCCGTGCATCTGGCCGAGCGCTTCGGCACCGCGAGAAGTGCACGCTTCGTGAACGGCGTCCTCGACGCGTACGCTCGCCGTCTCGGTCGGCTCTGAGTTGTCGGTAACGGGAGAGGGCGACGCCAGTACGCGCCTGCGTGTCGCGGTCGTCAACTGGCAGTGTCGCGAAAATCCGCTGGCTGGTGGTGCCGAAATCCATTTGCACGAGATCTTCGGGCGACTCGCGCAGGCTGGTCACCAGGTCGTGCTGCTCTGCGGCGGGTGGCCCGGCTGTCCGCCAAGCGCCACGCTCGATGGCATCGAGGTGCATCGCGTCGGCACCCGCCAGTCATTCCCGTTCAAGGCGCGCCGCTACTGGCACGAGCACCTGGTCGATCGCGGCTTCGACGTGCTGGTCGAGGACATCAACAAGGTGCCGCTGTTCACCCCTACCTGGCGGCTGCCAAAGCTCGTCGGGCTGGTGCCGCATCTCTTTGGCGGGACGGCGTTTCAGGAGCTGTCCGCGCCGCTGGCGGCGGCCGTCTGGCTCTCCGAACGTCCGATGCCGTGGTGCTACCGGCATCACGCCTTCGAGGCCATCAGCGAGAGTACGCGTGACGACCTTGTCGCTCGCGGCGTCTCCCGGGAACGGATCCGCGTCATCTTCCCAGGGATCGATTCCGGCCATTACACGCCGGACCCGAGCGTTCGGTCGCCCACACCGACATTTGCATATATCGGGCGCCTGAAGAAGTATAAGGGAGTCGATCTTGTGATCCGGGCGTTTGCCCAATGTGCAGTCCCAGAGGCGACACTCCAGGTGGCTGGTGCCGGCGAATTCCGACCGGAACTGGAACGCCTGGCAGGAACCCTTGGGGTGGCCGATCGGGTAGAGTTTCTGGGGCGGATTGACGAAGCCGCGAAGATCGCCATGCTGCGACGCGCATGGGCGACTCTCTTCGCATCACCCAAGGAGGGCTGGGGCATCACGAATCTGGAAGCGGCGGCGAGTGGCACTCCGGTGATCGCGTCGAATTCCCCGGGGATCCGCGAATCCGTGCGGCATGGCGAGACAGGATTTCTCGTGCCGCATGGTGATGTCGCTGCGATGGCTGACACGATGCGATACCTCAGCGGCGAGCGAGCGCTCGTCGAACGCCTGGGGATCGCCGCGCGGCGCTTCGCCGAGGGGTTCACCTGGGCACGCGCCGCTGACGAGACAGAAGCTCACCTCCGTGAGGTGGTGGGCAAGGGAGGAGGTCGCTGATGGAGATCATCCTGCACGCGCACCACGCTGACGTCCCTGATTCTCTTCGGACGGAAGCCGAGGCTGCGGTTCGCCGCATCGCCGTCCGCTGGCATCGCGTCGTCGACGCGATCGTCCGATTTGTCGGGGACGGACGGACCCGTCGAGTCGAAATCGTGCTGCGCGGCGCGCAGCATCGCGAACTGTTTGCCCAAGCTGATGCACGCGCATTCGCCCCGGCGCTCGCCGTGGCCGTTCAGCGTCTGGAAGCCCAGGTATCCCGCAGCCGCCGCTCACGGCGACCGGCTGGTGGAGCACGCGCCGGGTGAGCAAGCGGCTTACCGTCGGCATGCTGCACGAGCGGATGAAAGATCCGCTCGAACTCGAACTACTCGGACCGGCCATCGGTCTTGACCGAGAGATCACGAGCCCCGAGGCGTCAAGCCCGGGGCTCGTCCTCGCCGGCTACATCAATCGGTTCCCCTACCAGCGCATCCAGGTGCTCGGCGAAACCGAGATCAGTTACCTGCAGTCGGTGCCGGATCTCCAGCGGCGCGATAATCTCGAGCAGTTTTTCGGCTTTCCGATTCCCTGTGCCTTCATCACCAAGGCACTCGATCCGCCCGAGCCGTTGCTCGAACTGGCGGAGGCGAACGGCGTGCCGGTGTTGCGCTCGCGTCTCAAGACGGCCGAGTTCTACCGGCTGATGAAGCCGTATCTCGCCGACCAGTTTGCGCCGACCACCACTTTGCACGGATCGCTCGCTGACGTCTACGGCGTTGGCGTGTTCTTCACCGGCAAAAGCGGTATCGGCAAGTCGGAGTGCGTGCTCGATCTCGTCGAACGCGGACACCGGCTGGTGGCCGACGATCTTGTCTTCGCATCGCGGCGCGGCAACGATGTGCTCATCGGCAAGGGGCACGAACTGCAGCGTCACTTCATGGAGATCCGCGGCGTCGGTCTGCTCGACATCCCCGCCATCTTCGGCATTCACGCCGTCCGTCAGCAGAAGCGCATCGAAGTGGTGGTGGTGCTCGAAGAGTGGGATGGAGAAGCGCACGTCGAGCGCACCGGCCTCGATGTCCAGACCACCAACATCCTCGGCGTCGAGATTCCACGCATCACGGTGAATCTCAATCCGGGCAAGAACATCACCGTCATCGCCGAGGTCATCGCGATGAACCACTTGCTGCGCTACTATCGAGGGTACGATAGCGCGACCGCGTTCAACGAGCGGTTGATCGGACAGATGCGTCGCAATGCTGACGTGCAGCGGTACCTGCAGGAGGACGAGGAGTAGTGAGCGAACAGGCGGCAGCGCACGCAGTGAAGGCGATCGTGGCGGGCCATGGGTCGTTCGCCACGGGCGTGATCTCGGCGGTCGAGGCGATTACCGGACGTGGAGATCGCTTCATTGCCATCTCCAACGCCGGTCTCTGTCTCGACGACATTCAGCGGACGCTCACCATGGCGCTTGACGACACCCGCGCGCGAGTGATCTTCACCGATCTCCCGGCCGGCAGTTGCACGATGGCCGTTCGACGCCTCGTGCGAAACAGACCCGGAGTCGTGCTCATTACCGGCATCAATCTCTCGTTGCTCCTCGACTTCGCCATGCAGGACGATTCCGATCCCGTCGCGGCCGCTCACGCCGCGCTGGAACGTGGACGCGCCTCCATGGTGGCGCACGGAGCCTGACGGCATGCCGATCGAGCTCTATCGCATCGACGATCGCCTCATCCACGGACAAGTGGTGGTCGGCTGGGGACAACCGCTCAACCTGTCGTTCATCGTGCTTGTGGACGACGATGTCGCAGAAAGCGAATGGGAGCAGGAGCTCTATCGCATGGGCGTCCCGCCCGACATGTCGGTCTACTTCCACGATGTGCCATCGGCGGCGGCTGCACTGCCGGGCTATCAGGCCGATGCACGTCCGGGCATCGTGCTCGTCGGCGATATCGGCACGATGACGCGGCTGGTTGACGCGACCAATGGCAGCATTCACGCCGTCAATCTCGGCGGCGTGCATCACTCGCCCGGACGCACGCCTCGCCTGCGATATGTCTTTCTCACCAACGCAGAAGAGCAGGGGCTTCGGGCGATTGCACAGCGCGGCGTCGACGTGAGCGCCCAGGATGTTCCTGGTGCGCGGCCGGTCCCCCTCGACGAGCTGCTCTCCGCGACGCTGGACGCGTGATCGCCGATGCCTGACGTCGCGCTGTTGATCGAGCTGTTGCCGCTGGCGCTGCTGGCAGGCGTCTTCGGGCTCGACGTCGTCAGCTTTCCGCAGGCCATGATTTCGCGACCGATTGTGGCGGCGACCGTTGGCGGCGCGTTTTTTGGCTCGCCGATGGCCGGTCTCGTCTGCGGTGTCGCGCTCGAATGTCTCGCCCTCGAGTCGCTCCCGGTCGGCGCCTCCAGGTACAACGAGTGGGGGAGCGGGTCCGTCGTGGCCGGGGTGATCGCGGCGCATGGCGCCGGACCCGACGGCTTGCCCGTGGCCGGTCCGCTGGTGGTCTCGGTGGTGGTCGGCATCGCCTCGGCCTGGCTTGGCGGTTGGACGATGGTGCGCCATCGGAAACTCATCGCCAGCTTCGCGCGCCCGCGACTCGGCCAACTGGCGGCCGGCAATCGCAAGACCGTCATCGGGCTTCAGGTATTCGGCATGACGGCCGATCTCGTGCGCGGAGCGCTGGTCGGCCTGCTCGTCTATCTGCCGTCACGCCTGCTGGTGGAGTACAGTCTGGCCCACTGGAGCGTGCGCGATGACATCTCGCGCGGCGTGGTCGTGACGTGCGTCGCCTCGGTCGCCGCGACGGCAATCTGGAAGGACTTTCACTCCATCAGTCTCACGCGCCGCCTCTTTCTGGCGTCGCTGGCTGTCGGCTCGCTGATCGTCGTGCTCCGTGGCTGACGGACGTACCGCGCTCGACGGCGCGAACTCGGGAATGGGCGCCGCCGCAGGCGCGATGGCGTCCGGCCCCGAACTCGACACGCGCATGCGCATGGCGATGTTCATTCGCTGCCTCGCGATTCAGGGATCGTGGAACTACGAGAGCCTGATCGGCAACGGCGTCGGGTTTTGTGTGGAGCCAGCGCTTCGTCGGCTCGAAGGCGGCCCCGACGGACCGGCGTACCGAGAAGCGCTCGCGCGGCAGTCGGCGTACTTCAACGCGCACCCCTACCTCGCCGGGCTGGCCATCGGCGCCTTGGCTCGCGCGGAAGTGGAGCTGGTGGCACCGATGCGGATCGAGCGCTTCCGAACGGCACTCTGCGGCCCGCTGGGCAGCGTGGGCGACCGTCTCGTATGGGCGTCATGGCTGCCGGCCTGCTCGCTCGTTGGACTGCTGCTCTACGGCGCTGGCCTCCCACCGCTTGGGGTGGCGCTTGGCTTCCTGCTACTGTACAACGTTGGACATCTGGGGCTCCGCGATTGGGCCCTCCGTGCGGGATGGCGGCATGGACTTCGCGTGGCAACGGCGCTTGGTCATCCGGTGCTCCAGCACGGTCCACGCTACATTGGACGTGCGGCGGCGGTCCTCGGCGGGTTGGCACTCCCGATGGCTGCGCACCGGGCGCTCGGTGGCGGTCCATTGCTGTCGCCGGTCCCCATTGCTGTGACAGTCTTGACGCCATTGCTGGCGGTACTCCTCGTGCGTCTGCACGGTCGCGCCGAGGGGTGGCGCGTCGTACTGCTCGTGCTGGCGGTCTTCGTCCTCTACTCGGTGGTCCGTTGATGGCTGAACGATCCGTCCAAATCGTCAATAAGCACGGCCTGCACGCTCGTCCCGCAGCCGAAATGGTGAAGTCCGCCTCGCGCTTCAAGAGCGACATCACGATTTCCCGTGACGACCTCGAAGTGAACGGCAAGAGCATCATGGGAGTCATGATGCTTGCGGCCGAATACGGGGCGACGATCACCCTGCGAGCCACTGGACCCGACGCGGCCGACGCTCTGGAGGCTCTCGCCACACTGGTGGCGTCCCGCTTCGGGGAGACCTAGTGCTGTCGGTCCTCCGCGGCATTCCCGCATCGCCGGGCATCGTGGTCGGTCCCGTTCACCTCCTGCGTTGGGAGGTGCCGGAGGTCCGCCAGCGAGTGATCGGAGATGAGGACATCGTCGCGGAGATCGAGCGTCTGCAGACCGCCTTCTCGAGGGCGCGTGATCGTCTCCGCCTCCTGCGGTCGCGCGCCGAAGTGCAGGCCGGACCCGAAGAAGCCGCCATCTTCGATGTGCAGCTGTCCATCCTCGACGACGCCGAACTGGCCACCTCCGTCGAGGCACTGATCAGGCAGAACCTCGGCGCCGAAAAGGCATTTGACCTCATTCTGCTCGAGTGGCGGCAGCACTTCGCGCGGCACACCGCCCCCATGTTGCGGGAGCGCGTGAGTGACCTTACCGACGTGCACATTCGCGTCCTGTCGATCCTGCTCGACCTCCCGGATCACGATCCGGTGGACGTCCCGCGTGGGGCGAATGCCATTCTCGTCACGCACGATCTGACCCCGTCGTTGACGCTGCAGCTCGATCGGGAGTGCATCGCGGCCATCGCCACCGACGCGGGCACCGCGACGGCACACGTGGCCATTCTCGCCCGCTCGCTCGGCCTGCCGGCCGTCGTGGGACTGCGCAAGGCCACCAGCTATCTCAAGGGTGGCGAGCTCGCCATCCTCGACGGTGCGGAGGGCACGCTCACGATCGCCCCCACCGACGCCGAGGTGGCCGATGCGCGCCAGCGCGTCGAGGTCGAGGCCGGTCGGGCCGTGGAGTTGCGCGAGTTGGCGCTCAGCGAGCCCGTCACGCGCGACGGCGAACGCGTGGGGGTGGTGGCCAACGTCGATATCCCGGAGGAATCGGAGCTGGCCGCCGTGAGCGGTGCCGACGGGGTCGGGCTCATGCGCACCGAGTTTCTGGTCGTTGGCCGCGCCGCCATGCCCGACGAAGAGGAGCAGTACCGCGCCTACACCCGCGTCATTCGTGCATTTGGCACACGGCCCGTCACCATCCGCACCTTCGATGTTGGAGGAGACAAGCTCCCGGTGGGCGGGTTTCCGTCGGAGGCAAATCCGTTTCTCGGTTGGCGCGCCATTCGCATGTGCCTCGATGAGAGCGAGATCTTCAAGGTGCAGCTGCGTGCGCTGCTGCGCGCGGCGGTCCATGGCGACCTGCGCATCATGTTGCCGTTGATCGTGACCGTCGATGAGGTGCGGGAAACGCGGCAGCTCATGGAGGAAGCGGTGCAGGAGTTGGCGGACCGTCGCGTGCCGTTTCGCGCCGATGTGCCACTGGGTGTGATGGTCGAAACGCCGGCCGCCGCCGTCGCCGCCGATACGCTCGTGCGCGATGTGGACTTCTTCAGCATCGGCTCGAACGACCTGGTGCAATACACGCTCGCGGTCGATCGTGGCAATGCGAATCTGGCACCGCGCTTCACGCCGCTGCACCCCGCTGTGCTGCGACTGATTGCGCAGGTGCAGTCCACGGGTGCCGCCCATGGCATCGAAGTCTGCGTGTGCGGCGAAATGGCGTCGCAACCACTGGCCGTCTTTGCACTGCTCGGCCTGGGGATTCGGCAGCTCAGCGTGGCACCGCGTGGCGTTGCCGACGTGAAGCGCGTCATACGTGGTGTGCGGATGACGGCCGCGGTCGAAGCCGCGCGCGCTGCACTGTCGGCCGGGACGGCGCGTGAAGTCGAGACATTGCTGCGTCGACGTCTGCGTGCGGAGCTGGACACCCACGATCCGTAGTGTCACGGACAGCATGTTCCTGCGTGACATCACATGGCGGGTTGCCCGCTCTGACAGAGCGGACTAACCTAACCGGATATCCTTTCCCTTCTGACCCAGAGACCAGCGTGGCCGATCGTCATCTTTTTACCTCGGAGTCCGTGACCGAGGGGCATCCCGACAAGATCGCTGACCAGATTTCCGATGCCGTGCTCGACGCCATCCTCACCGAAGATCCCGCGGCGCGTGTCGCATGCGAGACGCTCGTCACGACCGGCCTTGCCGTCATCGCCGGCGAGATCACGACGTCGGCGTACGTGCACCTTCCCGAGATCGTTCGTACGACCATCGCCGGCATCGGCTACAACGACGCGCGCTTCGGTTTCGATGCGCAGACTTGCGCGGTCATGAGCACCATCGATCGCCAGTCACCGGATATCGCGCAGGGCGTCGACACCGGCGGCGCCGGCGATCAGGGCATGATGTTCGGCTACGCCACCGACGAAACGACCGAACTGATGCCGCTGCCGATCCAGTTGGCGCACGCGTTGACGCATCGTCTCGCGGCGCTGCGCAAGGATGGCTCGTTGCCGTGGCTGCGCCCGGACGGCAAGGCGCAGGTGAGCGTCGTCTACGAAGGCGATCAGCCGATCGCCGTGGACACCGTCGTGCTCTCGACTCAGCACGACGAAAAGGTGACCAACACCAAGCTGCGCAAGGCGATCCTCGAGGACGTGATCCTCGCGAGCATCCCCGAACAGTTCCGCAGCCGCAAGCTCAAGACGCACATCAACCCGACCGGACGTTTCGTCATCGGCGGCCCGCAGGGCGACGCGGGGCTTACCGGTCGCAAGATCATCGTCGATACGTACGGTGGCATGGGACGCCACGGCGGCGGTGCATTCAGCGGCAAGGATCCGTCCAAGGTCGATCGTTCGGCCTGCTACGCGGCACGCTGGGTGGCCAAGAACATTGTTGCGGCCAAGCTGGCACGTCGCTGCGAAGTGCAGGTGGCGTACGCGATCGGTGTCGCCGAGCCGGTTTCGGTGTACGTGCAGACGTTCGGCACGGGCGCGGTGCCCGATACGGTGATCGAGGCGGCGGTGAAGGAGGTGTTCGATCTGACGCCACGCGCGATTTCGCGCGATCTCGAACTGCGTAAGCCGATCTATCAGGCGACCGCGGCGTATGGCCACTTCGGGCGCACGCCGGCAACGGTCGGTAGCGGCAAGTCGGCCAAGACGTTCTTCACGTGGGAGCGCATCGATCGTGTCACCGCGCTGAAGCGCGCGGTTCGATGAGCCACGCCGATGTGCCGCGTGCGGCGCCCTGGCGTGCGGCGCCCTGGCGTGCGGCGCCCTGGCGCACTGCGCGGCGCTTCGGATAGGCCACCGTCGCCGGCCCCGGGGGCGCCATGATGGTTGAAGTCACTGTTGCCCGACTCGGGCGCGACAGCGCGTCCGAGTCGTTCGTGGTGATCCTGCGCGAGAAGGAGGGACGACGCCTCCTCCCGATCTGGATCGGCAAGCCGGAAGCCGATTCCATCCTCGCGCAGATGAATCACGAAAAGAGCGAACGCCCGCTTACGCACGACCTCTGCAAGACACTCATCGTCGGATTGGGTGGCACGTTGCGCCGTGTCTCGATCACGCGCGTGGTGAAGAGCACGTACTACGCCGAACTGCAGATCGACGCGCCATTGGGACTGATCCACGTTGACGCCCGTCCCTCCGACAGCATTGCCATCGCGTTGCGCGTCGATGCACCGATCTTCGCGTTTGAGGATCTCCTCCTGACGATCGACGACGAAGACGACGACAGCTCCGAGGATCCCGCGTTCCCATCCCCGCCACCGCACGAATTGTCGGCGGAGCAGTTGAAGGCGTATCTCGAGAATCTGCGCCCCGAAGACTTCGGCAAGTTCCGCCCCTGATGCATTCCCGCCTCCCGCGTGCCCTGTTGACGATGCGACGATTGTTGTGCCTGTTGGGTGTGTGCGCGTGGTGTATGTCAGCCGGTGAGGCGGTCGCCGCACAGCAAGCGAATGCATCCTCGGTGTCGGCGGTGCCGCGTGGTGGTGACCGCTCCGTCAATGGTCGCGTGCGCAAGCCGGTGCGCGAGAACGGCGACTCGACGGGCATGGGCCCCGCCGCAGGCGCCTGGGTGACGGTGCATCGCGTGGCACGCGACAGTGCTGGTCCGATCGATTCAGTCCGCACCGATGCAGCGGGGCGCTACGCGATGCGCTGGCGCGCGTTTGGTGCACCCGATGCGGTCTACTTCGCGTCGCTCACGTGGGATGGCATCGCGTACTTCACGGCACCGCTCCGCTCATCCGATTCGCGCGGCGACGAAGCCGAGATCACGGTATTCGACACGACGTCGAAAACGTTTCCGCTCTCGGTGCGCGGGCGCCACCTCATCATCGGCAAGGCAGACAGTCTCGATCAACGCACGATCATCGAAGTGTTCGAGCTCTCCAACGACAGCTTGCGTACACTCGTGACTGCCGAGGTCGCATCGCCTGCCCCCACGTGGAGTCTCGGTGTTCCGTCGTCCGCGTTGGATGTGCGAGCCACCGAGGGAGAAATCTCACCCGATGCATTTGCGTACACGTCGGGACGTGTAAGCGTGTTCGCTCCAATCGCACCAGGGCTCAAGCAGGTATCGTTCTCGTACAAGGTACCCGCGTCGAGTTTCCCGTTGTCTTTCGTCGCGGAAGGTGGCGCCGTGGTGTTCGAACTGTTGCTCGAGGATCCGCAGGGCACCGTGGCCGCGGAGGGCTTTGCGAACGTCGATCCGGTCACCCTCGAGCGTCGCAATTTTCGCCGCTTCCTCGCGCAGGATGTGAAGGACGGGCTGCGTGTCGAGGTTGATCTGCCGGATGTGAGCACGCCGGCGCGCAACCTCTACATCTCCGGTTTGTTGATCGGCATTGGCCTCTTGATGATGATCGTGCTCGCGCGCGCCGTGCAGCAGCGAGGCAACGCACCGTCGGCGTCGGGGCACCTGAATGCACCAGCGACGCGACCACGGATGGTCCCTGAACACCAACGGCTCGCGCAGGAGATCGCGGCGCTCGACACGATGTTCGACGCGCAGGCCTTGCCAACCGCTGATGAGCGTGCGACGTACGAGCAACGACGCGCACACCTCAAGGACGCGCTTGCCGGCGCGCTTGCCGTGGTGACCGTCGCGCGGTAGCTTCTGCTCGTCGCGCACGGTGCGCAACAGACAATTGATTTCGAGCGCGGGACACGGAAGCCGGTGCAAAACCGGCGCGGCCCCGCCACTGTAACGGGCCGTCAGTACGCATCGCTCATCACGCCACTGGTGCAGTTGCACCGGGAAGGCGAGCAATGTCGCCCGAAGCCAGGAGACGACCCACGCTCATTACTCGGACGAAGACCCTCGAGGGGGGGCTCGCGCCACGTGGTGTCGCTGCTCGTCCGGCGATCATTGCGCGTGCTCGGGCATCTTCTCGCAGGGAGAGGATGCCTTTTTGCGTTTCCGCGCGCGCGTTGATCGCTGCCGACATCTGCTGCTGCTGCTGCTCTTCGCAGCCTGCGCCCGCGCGGCCGACACGGCGGGCACGGCGGACAGCGCGGCGCGGCCGTCAGCAGGGTCCACGTCCGCATCCGCAAACGACGCCACGCCTGCCGACACGGATGATTTTGGCGTGCCGTTGCCTCGCGATGCGCGCTTTGCCGCCCGCGTGGTGTCGCTCAATCCAACGGCCACCGAGGTCATTTTCGCGATCGGTGCGCAATCGCGACTCGTCGGCCGAAGTCGATGGGATGAGTATCCCGACGACGTGCAATCGATCGTGCCACTCGGTGACGGCATCAAGCCCAATGTCGAAGCGGTACTCGGCGTGCGACCGACGCTCGTCATCCTGTATGCGACGGCGGAGAATCGGGCCGCCGCAGAGGCGCTGCGGCGTGCTGGCGTGCGCGTCATCGCGCTGCGCGTCGATCACATCGCGCAGTTCATGCAGTTGTGTACGCGACTTGGGGTGGCACTGAACGCCGCTGATCGCGCGCAGGTCGTCGCGGATTCCGTACAGCGCACACTCGATCGCGTACGTGACGCCATGCGCGGCGTCACGCCGGTGCCGGTGGTGTGGCCGCTCTGGCAATCGCCCGTGATGGTGGTCGGCGCCGGCAGCTATCTCGATGAGCTCCTGGAAATTGCCGGTGGACGCAACGTGTTCCATGACATGTCCGCGCCGTCGCCGCCGGTGTCCATCGAGGAAATCGCGAAACGCGATCCCGCAGTGGTGATTGCCAGCAGACAATCCGCCGCCGCATTGCGCGCGTCGAGTATCTGGAGTGCTGTGGCGGCAGTGCGCGCGAATCGCATTGTGATCGATGATCCGGCGATCACTGGCAGGCCCTCCGTTGTGCTTGGCATGGCCGCGGTGTCGCTCGCGCGCGCGCTGCATCCCGAGCGCGCCGGCGCACTTCGCTGATGACTGACGCGCAGGCGGCCCCGCTGTCGTCGAACGATCGAGTGATGCGGAGCGTATGGATCGCGGCCATCGCAGGCGTCATTGCACTCGTCCTTGTGGCGCTCACGGCCGTTGCCATCGGCGCGGTGCGCATCTCGCTTGCCGACGTGATGCGAGCGCTCGGCGGCGTCGGAGAGCCTTCCGTATTGGCGATCGTGCGCGACCTGCGACTGCCACGCGTATTGCTGGCCGGTTGCGTCGGGGCAGGACTCGCCGTGAGCGGTGGCGCCCTGCAGGGCACGCTGCGCAATCCGCTCGCCGAGCCGTATCTGCTCGGCGTTTCCGGTGGCGCAGCGGTCGGCGCCGTGCTGTTGATGGGACTTGGAATCAGCAGCGCCTCGTTGCTGACGTTTGGCGCATTCGCCGGCGCTGCGGTCGCCACGATTCTGGTGACGGCCATTGCACGTGTCGTGGGCGGCAGTGGTGACACTCGGTTGCTGCTGATGGCCGGTGTGGTGGTCGGCGCCTTCGCGAATGCGGCCATTCTTGTCGCACTCGCCGACGCGCCGCCCGAACGACTGCGCGGTGCCCTCTGGTGGATGATGGGATCCGCCTCCGATGCGACGTGGCCGTCTGTCGGGCGTGCGAGCATTGCCGTCGGTGTGCTGGGTGCGCTCCTGCTCTGGTGGGCCCGCGATCTCGACGTGCTGGTGCTTGGTGATGAGCCCGCGGCGGCCCTGGGGGTGAATGTTGATTCAGCGTCTCGACGGATGTTTCTGGTCGCGTCGTGGCTCGCGGCCGCAACGGTCGCGGCAGCGGGACTCATCGGCTTTGTCGGATTGGTGGTGCCGAACCTGGCGCGAGCTTTGGGCGCGCACCGCCATCGACCGATGATGCTGTTGTCGGCGATCTATGGCGCGCTGCTGCTCATCGCCGCGGATCTGCTTGCACGAACCCTTCGCGCGCCCGCCGAACTGCCGCTGGGCGCGGTCACGGCGCTGATCGGCGTGCCGTTCTTCCTCATGCGCCTGCGCAAGCTCGCCACATGACGAGTGCACCTGCGCTCAAGTTCGAAAACGTGAGCGTGCGCTATCCCGGGCGCGTGCCACTCGCGCTTGCATCGGTGTCGTTGCAGGCTCGATCCGGCATGATCACCGCTGTCGTCGGTCCGAATGGTAGCGGCAAGAGTTCGTTGATTCGTGCGCTCTTGCGTCGCGTGCCTTTGCAACAGGGAACGATCCGCATCGGCGATCGGACGCTGGAGGCGATTGTCCCGCGCGAGTTTGCGCGACTCGCTGCCGTGGTGCCGCAGCGCGAGGAACCAGCACAACCGCTACGCGTGTCGGAATTCGTCGCGCTTGGCCGACATGCGCGTCGGAGTGCATTCGGCGCCATGGGCGTCTCGGATCGTCGCGCGGTCGACGCCGCAATGCAGCGCGCCGGCGTGCAGGACACGGCGCATCGTCGCACGGATGAACTCTCTGGTGGCGAGTGGCAGCGCGTCCGCATTGCGCGCGCGCTCGCACAGGAAACCTCGGTGTTGGTGCTCGACGAGCCGACGGCGTTTCTTGACATCGCGCATGAGATGTCGGTCTTCGAACTGCTCGACGCGTTGGCCCGTGACGGACAGACCGTATTGCTCGTGAGCCATCAACTCAATCTCGTCGCGCGTTTCGCGAGCCACATCGTGTTGCTGCACGAGGGTCACGTGGCGGCGAGTGGCACCGCCGATGATGTCATGCGCGGCGAGATACTCGAGCGCGTGTACGATTGGCCGTTGGTGGTCACGCGCGATCCGGCGGTTGGCGCGCCGGCGCTCCTGCCGTTGCGCGGGCGTGGGGTGCGCGCCACCTCGTCGTCGGCCTCGACGCGATCAGCCCCGGAGCCGCGATGACGATGCGGCCAGCGCGCGTTCGTGGGCTGCTGACCGTCTGCGTGATTGCGCCCTGCGTGATGGCACTACCGGTAGCTGCGCGGGCCGACTCCGCGGCGCTCGCGCGCACGACACACGTCGCATCGTGGCGGGCACTACGTTCGATGCAACGCGACTCGGTGACGATCTGCCTCGAAGACGCGCACACGCACGCCCCGCTCAGCGGTGCGCAGATCGCGGATGTCGTGCAGGCCGCGCATCCCGACGCACCGGGCGCAAGCGCCGTACCGCGCATCGCCGTCGGCAGCTGTCTCCGCGTTGCCAACACCCGTGTGCTCGTTCGGCGTGTCGGCTATCACGCTCGAACCGTCGCCCTGAGCACCCTCACCGCTGACCGCGGCGGCGGATCGACTACGAGCGCCGATTGGCGTGTCATGGTCTCGCTCACCTCGTTGTCGCACACGCGCGCCGATGCGTCGGCGGAGGTGGCAACACAACTCACGGTACAGCGCGTCGTGGCCGATGCGGAAGAGCGTCGCGCCGGACGACTCAGCAGCACTGTCACCGTCGCGTCAGCGCGGCGCGCGGGTGTCGGCACGACCACGGGGCTGTTGGCGCTCCTGCCCTTTGTCGCGCTGCGGTCTGCGCGTGGCGAATCCGGTGTCTCGCTTCGTGGCGCACGAAGTGAACAAGTCGTGATCATGCTGGACGGCATGCCGCTCAATGATCCCGCTACCGGCATCGCGGATGTCTCGGACATTGCGCTCTCGTCGCTCGGCTCCGCCACGGTTGCGCTGGGCGCCGATCCGCTTGGCGTGGGGCCCGGTGCGAGCGGTGGAGTGCTGGCACTCGAAAGCTCGGCGCAGCGCGTCATCGCGGCACGAGCAGGCGCGTTCGGCGAACAGCACCTCGAAGGTGCCTGGCATCGGGCCGCGCTCGGCGCGCGTTGGCAGGTCAGCGCAAGTCATCGCCGAGCCGACAACGACTTCCCGTTTTTCAACGACGCGGGAGCGACTTCGAAGGCGCTGCGCGAACATCGCGTCAACAACGATGAGCAACGCAGCACGTTGTCCGTCGGTGCAACCGGCGAGGTGACGCAATGGTCCGTCATGGCGAGCACCGGTGAGCGCGGCATGGTCGGCCCGGCGAATGTGCGCACCTACGATGCCGATCGCTCGCGTACGCAGCGATTGCTGGTGCGCGGACAGCATGCAGGTGAGCGGGTGCAGTGGGTTGCCGGTGCGCGCGTGTTCACGCTCGACTATCGCGACCCCACGCGTCCGGAATTGAATGCGACAGCGCGCGCGCGCGCCGGAGAGATCGAAGGCCGCACGCGCACTGGCGCGATTGCCTGGCGGGTTGGCGGCGGTGCGGATGACGTGTTGGCGAGTGGTGGCATCGCGCAGGCGCGCGGGCGCGCGTTCGCGGTGGCCAGCTTTGCGCATCGTGACGAACGCAACGTGCTGGACGCCGGCATTCGCACGGACGCGGTCGGTGCGTTCGGCGCACTACCGTCGTTCTCTCTTGGTGCGGAGCGCGTATGGCGCGGCTCGCTCGCCGACGAGTCGCTCGTGGCAGTGGGAGCGCGACTTGCGCAGGCCGTCCGTGTGCCCACGTTGTACGATCTCTATTTCTCGTCGCCGCAACGATTGTTCGTGCGAACGTTGCGTCCGGAACGCGTGCGCCTCGATGCAGAGCTGTTGTCGCGCGTGGAACGCCGCACGCCGATGGGCGTGCTCACGTTGCATGCCAGTGTTGTTGCACGCGACACGCGCGATGCCATCATCTGGTTCCCCGGCAACTTTGGGTGGAGTCCGGCCAATGTCGGTATGGAGCGGCTGCGTGGTGGCGAAGCGCGCGCACAGCTCTCGCCGCGATGGGGCACCGCGTCACTCTGGGTCACGCGCTACAACGCAATGCTCACCAGTGGTGCACTGCAGATTCCGACGCCGTACGTCGCGCGCCTCGCGGGCGGTGGTCAGCTGCAGGCTCGGCGAGGCGCGACGAGCGCCGGTGTTTTCATTCGTGCCATGGGTCCGCGCCCATTCACGGCCGGTCCACGCAATCCCGCATTCGAACTTCCGTCGGCGTGGTTGAGCGATGTCTCGCTCTCACACCGGCTTGTGCTGTCCGCGACCGAAGCGCTCGTGTCCTTGTCGCTCGATAATGCGATGGGCGTACGATGGCAAGCGGTACGCGGCTTTCCATCGCCCGGACGAAGCTGGGCGATCTCCACCACCCTGCGACAGCGCCCCTGATCATGCACTGCATTTCACCGTTGTCTGTTGTCACTCGCCGCGTCGCTGCGTCGCTCGCAATCTCAGCGGCTGCGCTCGCCTTCGTCGCCTGTGGCGAGGACGGCGCGCTCGACAGCACTCCGCAACCGCCGCGCGGCATCATCGTGATGGACGGGTTCATTCAACCCGGTCTCACGCTGCTGGCCGATTCGGGCAGCAGCACGACGCGTGTGATCTTCGGCGCCCCGACCGAGTTCGACGCCGGCGGCTTCCTCGTTGAACGCGACACCGTGCTTGCCACCTCCAGTCGTTCGGCGGGCGATGGGCTATTCATCGCCGACGTGAAGACCGGCACCGTACGTCGTGTGCAGCTTCCCGCGCGCAGCAACCCGGCGCGCGCACGTTTGCTGCGTGGCTCCAACGGCGCTGCACTGATCGGCGTGGCGCTGCGTGATTCGAGTGCAATTGCGCTTGTCAGCGTGAGCGGCAGCAACGCAGCCACCAGCACACGTATCGCCAACGCCGGACTGTGCCCGACCGATCTGTTCCAGTACGACAACGCCACGTGGATCGCGGATGCGAATGCCAACTGCCGCAGCAACTACGCGTTGGTGGGCGACGTGCGGCTGATTCGCATTCCCAACACCGGCACCACGCGCGACACCATCGTCATCACCGGTATGCGCGGCTCGGGCGCAGGCGTCATCGTCATTGGTGACGTCGCGTACGTGTCGGCAGACGGCGACGCGAATTTCTCGAGCTTCCCGTTCGTGCTCAATAGCTCCGGATCGATCGCCCGGGTGGATTTGCGCAACAAGCGCGTCGTGCAGCTGAAAGCCATGCCCACCGGCACCTACGGCGGCAGCGCGAAGCTCGGACTCGACGGCTTCCTGTACGTCTCGCTCTCTCAGGATCTGGTGAACTTCCGGAGCCGAATCATCAAGGTGCGCACCGACGATCTGGGCTTCGTCGCCGGCGTGCCGGCGGCCGCGACGACCTCATGGCTCTCGCTCACCACGATCGCCGGGGTCGACGTGCCTTGCGGCAGTGGTCAGGCCGACGCCTTGGGTCGTGTGCACTGTATTTCGAACGGAGCCGCGTCGGCGACATCGCTCCTTGTCTTCGATGCCGCGGGTCGTGAAGTGCGTCGCGTTGCCGCAGGGCAGGGCGGCGTGGACCTCGGCCTGCGTCAGTAGACGCGCGAAATGCCCCGGGAGCTCGACGCGGGCAACTCCACGTCGCGGACCCGCACGTCGGCTTGCGCTGCGGACTAAGCTCCGCGATGGCCCTGCTCGTCACCGATGCGATCGTGTTGCACCAGTCCGACTATCTGGAGTCATCGCGCATCCTGCGCCTCGCCACCCGCGAGGCCGGGGTGCAGTCGGTGCTGGCCCGGGGCGCACGATCCTCACGCAAGCGCTTTGGCAGCGCGGTCGATCTCTTCGCGCAGGGGCAGGCGCAATTGCAGACCAAGCCCGGCCGCGATCTCCACACGCTCGTCTCCTTCGACGTGACGAGGTCTCGTCCCGGATTGGCCACTGACCTCGGGCGCTTCACCGCCGCCAGCGCGCTCACCGAGTGCGTGCTGCGCGTCGTGCACGATGAGGCTGCACCCGGCGTCTACGACGGCGTTCTGAGCGGTTTGGACGCGATTGCGGCCGCGGAGTCGCCTGACACCGTCGCGGTCGCTCTGGGAGCCCTCTGGCGCCTGGTGAGTGATGTCGGCTTCACCCCCGTGCTTGATCGTTGCGCCGAATGTCAGGCGCCCATTGGCACCGACGAGGACTCGACCTTCAGTCATCTCGCGGGTGGAACCCTCTGCGCGCGGTGCGGCCCCCGCACGCCCGGCGGGCGAAGGCTCCCCGCCAGCGCTCGGCAGACCATCCTCGCATGGTTGGACGGCCGACAGCCGCAGCCGACGGTGCCCGAATCACGTGCACACCAGCGACTGCTGCGGGAGTTTCTGGAGCAGCATCTGACCGACGGACGGGAACTTCGGGCCTTCTCCGCTTGGGAACTGGGCGTCTACGGACAGGTATAACCAAGGCATAAAGGATTGCGCGTCAACGTCTTGCGGACAGCCACTGCCAATCAACCATGACCGCAACTGGTCCGCCGCATCGTCGGCTGGACGTACAGGAATGTTGCTTGACTCCCCGCACCATGCGTCCTAGTTTCACAAAGCAGCTCATCAATCACCCTCACCGGAGACTTCGACTAGCCACCTAACTCGTCAGTCGGAGAAGCACCATGAAACGTTCGTGGGCAGCACTGGGTCTGGTGCTCGCTCTCAGCGCAATCATGCCAAGAGTCATGGACGCGCAGGACACTCGGGTCAGAACGTCCAAGGCAACACTCGGACAGAACTATCCGAACCCGTTTAATCCAGAGACTTTTTTCCCGTTCGGCGTAGGTGATCCGCCCACCTGCCAGGATCCAAACAAGCAGTACCGCATCAGCCTGAAGATCTACAACGTGCTTGCACAGCTCGTTGCGATTCCGGTGCTGCAGCGGGGATCGGGAGGAGTGGCCGGAGGACAACCGCTGGACAACTTGCTGGTCTCATGCGGTGAGTACGTCGCCTATTGGGATGGCAAAGTTCGCAGCACTGGGCGGGAGGCTCCCTCAGGCGTGTATTTGTATCGCCTTGAGGTAGACGGCGTGCCGCTGACAAAAAAGATGATCAACGTCAAGTGAGCACCACGAACGACCCGAAAGACAATTCATGATGGCGCGCCGGGTGAGCGGACCCGGCGCGCCATTTTGTATCCATGACCCGCTGCATTGGCGGACGCGCGCGCGCACGTTGCGAAGATCCGTGCCGCTTCGGCACCAGGCGCCCGGCATTGCCCTTGCCACTTCCTCTCTTCGATCGACGTACGGCCCGATGTCGGGGAACTCCTTCTCGACGATCGTTTGCCCGAGCCAGAGCTTCGACGCCATGATCAATCCCGACCGTCTGACGGTGAAGAGCGCCGAAGCGCTCAACGAAGCGGTGAGCCTCGCGCGCAAGGCGGGCAACCCACTGGTCTACGATCTGCACCTGCTGCTCGCGCTGCTCGGTCAGGACGAGGGCATTGTCGTGCCGATCCTGCAGCGCGTCGGCGCCAACGTCACCTCCGTTCGCGCGGCCGCCGAACTCGAGGCCGGCCGCTACGCCAGGCAGAGCGATGCGCAGCCGAGCATGAGTCGCGAACTCACCGCCGTGGTCGACGCGGCGGAGAAGGAGGCGAAAGCACTCGGCGACGAATACGTCTCCACGGAACACCTGCTGCTCGCGCTCGCTGATGCGAAGAACACTGATAGTCTGCGTATTCTGTCGGCGGTGGGCGCGAATCGCGCCGCGTTGGTCGATGCCCTCAAGCTCGTGCGCGGCGCGCACAAGGTCACCGATCAGTCGCCCGAAGGGCAGTACCAGGCGCTGCAGCGCTACACGCGCGATCTCACCGATTCTGCACGCAAGGGCAAGCTCGATCCCGTCATCGGCCGTGATGAAGAGATTCGTCGCGTGATGCAGGTGCTGTCACGCCGCACGAAGAACAATCCGGTGCTCATCGGCGAGCCGGGAGTCGGCAAGACGGCCATCGCCGAAGGACTCGCGCAACGCATTGTGAGTGGCGACGTGCCCGAAGGGCTGCGCAACAAGCGACTGGTTTCGCTCGATCTCGGCGCACTGATCGCCGGTGCGAAGTTCCGCGGTGAGTTCGAAGAGCGATTGAAGTCCGTACTCAAGGAAATCACGTCCGCCGAAGGCCTGTACATCGTCTTCATCGACGAAATGCACACGCTGGTTGGCGCTGGCAAGGCAGAAGGCAGCATGGACGCGGGCAACATGCTCAAGCCCATGCTCGCGCGCGGCGAGTTGCGCGTCGTTGGCGCGACCACGCTTGACGAGTATCGCAAGCACGTCGAGAAGGATGCGGCACTCGAGCGTCGTTTTCAGCCGGTGTATGTTGGCGAACCCAGTGTCGAGAGCACGATCGCCATTCTGCGCGGACTCAAGGAACGCTACGAGGCGCATCACGGCGTGCGTATCACCGACGGCGCAATCGTTGCCGCCGCCACGTTGTCCAATCGCTACATCGGCGATCGTTTTCTGCCCGACAAGGCGATCGATCTCGTTGATGAAGCCGCCTCGCGGCTGCGCATCGAGATCGATTCGGTGCCGCAGGAAATCGACGAGGTCGAACGTCGCATCGTGCAACTCGAAATCGAGCGCCAGGCGTTGCGCAGGGAAACCGACGCGGCATCCATCGAGCGGCGCACCGTGCTCGAACGTGAGTTGGCCGACGCGAAAGAGGACGCATCCGCCATGCGCGCGCAGTGGCAACAGGAGAAGGACTCACTCGGCGCGGTCGGTCGTGTCAAGCAGGAGATCGAGCAGGCGCGTCTCGAGTTGGAGCAGGCGACGAATGCGGGCAACCTCGAAGCGGCGTCCAAGGTGAAGTACGACAAAATTCCGTCGCTCGAGCGACAGATGAAAGAGGCCGAGAGCAAGCTCGCCAGTCACGATGGCGGTCGACCGCAGTACCTGAAGGAGGAAGTCGCGGCCGACGATATCGCCGAGGTGGTGGCGCGCTGGACCGGTATCCCCGTCACCCGCATGCTCGAGTCGGAACGCGAGCGTTTGACGAAACTGGAAGACGTCCTCGCTACGCGCGTCGTCGGACAGCGCGAAGCGGTGCGCGCCGTTGCCAACGCGGTGCGTCGTTCGCGCGCCGGACTGCAGGACCCCAATCGTCCAATCGGTTCGTTCATTTTCCTCGGTCCGACCGGCGTCGGCAAAACGGAGACGGCAAAGGCACTCGCCGAGTTCCTGTTCGACGACGAACACGCGATGGTCCGCATCGACATGTCGGAGTACATGGAGAAGCATGCCGTTGCTCGGCTGATCGGTGCGCCTCCCGGATACGTGGGCTACGAGGAGGGCGGTCAGCTCACCGAGGCCGTGCGCCGTCGTCCGTACTCCGTCATTCTCTTCGACGAGATCGAGAAGGCGCATCCGGACGTCTTCAACATTCTGCTGCAGCTGCTCGACGATGGTCGTCTCACCGACTCACAGGGGCGCACCGTCGACTTCCGCAACGCGGTGGTCATCATGACGTCCAACGTCGGCAGTCAGATGATCCTCGAACGCGGGCAGTCGGGCGAAGGCGGTCAGTGGTCCCACGTGGAGCAGGAGGTTCTCGCCGCACTGCGCGGTGTCTTCAAGCCTGAGTTCCTCAATCGCATTGACGACGTTGTGGTCTTCCATCCGCTGGGTCGTGGCGACATCGACCACATCATCGACCTGCAGCTGGCACAGCTGCGCAAGCTGCTCGCCGATCGCAAACTCGTCATTCGACTGAGCGACGCCGCGCGTGCGCGACTGGCGGACGAAGGCTACGAGCCCGCATTCGGCGCCCGTCCGCTCAAGCGTGCGGTGCAGCGTCTGTTGCAGAACCCGCTGGCGATGGCGGTGCTCGAAGGTCGATTCAAGGACGGTGACGTAATCGTGGCGGACATCGGCGACGCTGAAGACGCACTGGTGTTCCGTCACGGAGATGCCGCTGACGCCGCGGCAGTGCTCGCGATGTCGGGTGCGGCGCGGCCGGTTGCCGCAAGCGAGGACGCCGCCGAGCCGAGTGCGCCGGTGGCCGCGGGCGTGTAGGGTTCGCGCATGTCACCTGCGCCGCCGAGCACCGCCGATCTCGATGCCATGCGCGCGGCGCTCGACGAGGCGACGGCCGCGCAGGCTGCCGGTGAGGTGCCGGTGGGTGCGGTGATGGTGCTCGAGGGCGGGATCGTGTTGCGCGCTCAGAACCGAATGCGGCGCGACGGCGATTCCACGGCGCACGCCGAAGTGCTGCTGATGCGGGCGGCCTCCGCCGCGCTTGGTGAGGACGTCCTGCGTCGCGCGACGTTGGTTGTCACGCTCGAGCCGTGTGCCATGTGTGCCGGTGCGATTGTGCTCGCGCGCGTGTCCAGACTGGTCTTTGGAGCGTGGGATGACAAAGCCGGGATGTGCGGCTCCGTCGGGGACATCGTGCGTCACCCGCGGCTCAACCACCGCCCAGAAGTACTCGGCGGCGTGATGGCTGACCAATCGGCCGGACTGCTGCGCGAGTTCTTCGCCCTGCGACGTTGAGACCGGGGCGATGTCGAGCCGGGCCGAGGCTGCCGCGCGTTCGCGTTCCCGTTCGCGATCGCCGAGTGCGTGCAGCACCTCGGTCACCCCCCAAGCCCTTCCCTAGCGACTCACTCCAAAGTTGACAAAATAGACAACGGCCCACATAGTACTACCATCATAGTAGCTCCTGCCGCCGCCCGTCGTCGCCCCTATCCTCGCCCGCATGACCGAATCCACCCTCGGCGATCGCGAACTCGACGTCATGTCCTCCCTGTGGGAGCTCGGCTCCGGTACCGTCACCGAAGTCCGGGAGCATCTGGGCGACCCGCTGGCCTACACCACCGTACTCACGGTGCTGCGGAATCTCGAGGTCAAGCGCTTCGTGCGACGCGAGGAGGAAGGGCGCGGGCACCGCTACTTCCCGCTCGTGGAGCGTCAGACCGCGCAGCGCAACGCCCTGTCGCGGCTCATGACCAGCCTCTTCGCCGGTTCGCCGCGCGCGCTCATCGCGCAGTTGGTGGACGAGCATGGCGTCTCCGTCGAGGAACTGCAGAACCTCGCCCGCGAGCTGAGAACGCCGCCGGAGGGTGAGACATGATCGGCACCTGGATGATGGCCGCCACCGGCTTTGCACTCTTTTTGGGCATCGCCGCCGCAGGAGTGGAACGCGTGCTCCGCGCCGCACGCCGCCCCACGCGAGCCGTGTGGGTCGTGGCGCTCGGCGCGGCCTTCGCCTGGCCACCGCTCGCCTGGATCTTCCTCACGCAGCGATCGGCGGCCGCAGGCTTGGTGCGCGTAGGTGCGCCCGTGCCCGTCGGTACTCCGGTCGGCGACGCGTCGATGCTGGCCCGTTTGCTCGGACACCTCGACACGACACTGCTGGTGCTCTGGGTCGCCGCGAGCCTCGTCATGCTCGTGCAGACGGCGCGCGCCATTCGCGTGCTGCGACGCGTGCGGCGCTGTGCAAAGGTGCGCGCGATGGATGGCGACTCCGTACTTGTGTCGGAATCACTGGGGCCGGCGGTGCTCGGCCTGCGCGACATGCGCATCGTCATTCCGTCGTGGCTGCTCGATCTCGATGCCCCGTTGCGCGCGCTCGTGCTGCGTCATGAACGCGGGACTCTGGTTCATCACCAGTCGCCTGCGCCTGGCCATGGAGGTGGACTGCGACGCGCGCACCCTCGTCGATCCCGCCGATCGACAGCGTTACGCCAGACTGCTTCTGCTCATCGCGCAGCGCGGCAGCAGCGCGCGTTTCGCCCCCATGCTCGCCCATCCCCGTTCACAACTCTCCCGGAGAATCACCGTCATGACCACTGCCCCTGCCAAAGGTCCGATCATCACGGCGCTCGCCGCCGCCGGTGTCGCTGTGCTGGCTATCGCAGCCGCCTGCTCCAATCGGGTCACCGACAACCTCATGGGCCCCACGCCCGCCTCCGCGCGTGCCGCCGTCGCGCCCATCGTGGCGGACAAGCCGGTAAAAATTCCGCCCGACGAGCCCTACTTCGACTTTCAGGTGGAGCGGCCGGTGACGATGGTCGAGGGCAGCCAGGGTCCGCAGTATCCGGCGTCGCTGCGTAGCGCGCGCATCGAGGGCAGCGTGCTCGCACAGTTCGTGGTGAATGCGGAGGGCAAGGCGGAGATGGCCACTTTTAAGGTGCTCAAGAGCGCTCAGCCACTGTTCGCCGAAGCGGTTCGCGCGTCCCTCGTCGAGATGCGCTTCAATCCCGCACTGGTAGGCGGACGCGGCGTGCGGCAACTCGTGCAGCAGTCGTTTCAGTTTGCGTCGGATGCAGACGTCGCCGCGTCTCCGGTAAGGACGAGGGATGTAGCCGAGGTTAGGTCGGACAGGGCGGCGACCATCGCGCCCGGTGCCGACGGTCCGGTCTATCCGCCCACGCTCCGTGCGGCCAGTGTGGAAGGTTCGGTCATGGCCCAGGTGGTCATCAACGCCGACGGGACGGCCGAGCTGGGCACGCTCAAGGTGCTCAAGTCTTCCGATCCGCTCTTCACCGACGCCGTGCGCATGGCACTCGCGGAGATGAAGTTCACTCCGGCGATGGTGAAGGGACGGGCGGTGCGGCAACTCACGGAACTGCCGTTCGACTTCTCGCAGCGGCGGTAGTCGCGTCGGGTACGACACATCGACGGCGCGAGATGACGCCTCCTACGCCCTCGCCCCAGCCGGCGCCACGGACCCTCGCCTTCACCAGGCCGCCAGCAGTGCAAAGGTGAGCACCAGCCCGTTCGCTCCCCACATCCCCAGCACCGGCGAGACCACCCGCTGATCGGCAAGGCCCTCCCCGGTCATCAGCGCTGCGTAGTACGCACTGAACACCACCAGACTCGCGCCGATCGCCATCCACGTACTCCGCTTGAGACCGCCGAGCACCAGCGCCGACAGTCGCCTCATCTTGCTCGCAGGACCGACGTGCGGACGGTGAGATCGTCGATGCGGCCGACGTCGACGTCGACGCCGAGGCCGGGACGGTCGAGCGGGACGTCGACCATGCCGTCGGCACTCATCGTCCACTCCGGCGTTACGATGTCGCGCGCCCAGTAGCGCGCGCTCGGGCTTACGTCGCCGGGCTTGGTGAAGCCGGGCAGCGAGGCGAGGGCGACATTGGCCGCGCGGCCGATCCCGCTCTCGAGCATCCCACCGCACCACACCGGCACGCCGTGCATGCGGCACAGGTCGTGGATGGCGAGCGACGACGCGAAGCCACCCACCCGGCCCGGCTTCACGTTGACGACGCGGCCGGCGCCGAGCGTGATCATGTCGTGCGCGCGGTCGCGCGAAGTGATCGACTCGTCGAGGCAGATCGGGGTCGCGAGACGCCGCTGAAGCTCGGCATGCTGAACGAGGTCGTCCCACGCCAGCGGCTGCTCGATCATGATGAGCCCCAGTCCGTCGAGACGAGCGAGGTGGTCGGCGTCGGCGAGCGTGTAGGCGTTGTTGGCGTCGGCCATGAGCGGCGCGTCGGGGCCGAGCGCCTCGCGCACGGCGGTCACATACGCGATGTCGGCGCCGGGCTCAATCTTGAGCTTCACCTTTCGGTAGCCCTGCGCGAGCGCAAGCTCGGCCTTCCGCGCCAGCGCCTCCGGCGACTGCTCGATGCCGAGCGAGATGCCGGCCTCGATCTGCGAGCGTGTGCCGCCGAGTAGGCGCGCAAGCGGCGTACCGGCTCTCTCGGCGGCCACCACCCATACGCCCATCTCCACGGCCGCCTTGGCCATGAGATGGCCACGGAAGTCGCGCTCGAGCACCGGGAATACCTCGCACGGATGCGAGAACGCGTGGCCGAGCACGCGCGGCGATACCCACTCGGTGATCGCCAGCCAGGCCGTGTCGATGGTGTCCGGGCTGTAAATCGGCCGGTCGAACGCGACGCACTCGCTCCAGCCGGTGCTGCCGTCGGCGTCGCGCAGCTGCAGGAGGAAGATGCGGCGGTCGGTGATCACCCCCGACGAGATTCGGAACGGCTCGCGCAGCGGCAGGCGGAGCTCTCGCAGCACGATCTCCTCGATTTGGATCATGGGGTGTCAGGGGCAGAGGTGGGCGCACGGCGGGCGGCGTGCGCGCGGTGCGCGACGCCGTAGTGCGGGAGCGCGCCGTCGTGGCCGCGCTGGAAGCCGCCGTACACGTCTGGCACGTAATCGGACGAGCGAGCGCCTCGGCGCGCGAGGTGAAGGAGCGCGTTGCGCGCGACGACCGGGTCGAACGACCCGCGCATGGTGCCGACGCCGAGGTCGCGCACGAGGTCGCGCTGATGGCGCCCGAGTCGCTCGCCCATGCCGGTGCCGCGAGCCTCGTCGCGCGCGCGGCGGACGGTGATGCCCCCGTTGTCCACGGAGGTGCCCGCAGCAGCGACGGAACTGACGGTCTGCGTGTTCATGGATGACACCATCGCTAGTGGGGGGCGAGGCGGCGCGGCGGTTTGCCGGTTGATGGACGCCTACTATTGCCGAGCTACGGTATACAAGATCGTGTACGAATGGGCCGGGCGGGGCTTGTGGTGGAAGCGCATCGCACGTGTTTAGTGTGCCATGCCGGATTCAATTGGGCGTATTGAGTATCTTATCCCGCGATCGCACCGCGCCGCCCTTCGCGCCGCGACCAAGTCCATCGTCCAATCTCCGCCCCGAGCCCCGAGCCTCGTGCCGCCAGCCGACCGGAAGCTCCGAACCGCTCCTCCCGCGCTACTGCGTCGCCAGCGCGCCGCGCCCGACGTGCCTGCCGACGTTGAGCCGATGAAGGGTGACGGCACACCGGCCGCCCGCGGCGAGAGTGTGGCGCGCGCCTACGAGCAGCTGCGCGAGCTGATCGTGCGCGGGCGCCTCGCGCCCGGGAGCCGCATCGTGGAGAGTGAGATCGCCGGCCGCCTCGGGGTGAGCCGCACGCCCGCGCGCAGCGCGCTGCACCGCCTGCAGACCGAAGGCTACGTCATCGTCGCCGACCGCTCCAAGGAGCACCGGCTGGTGATCGCGCCGCTCACGCAGGACGACGCGCGCGAGCTGTTCCACATCGTCGGGCAGCTCGAGGGGCTCGCCGCGCGCGATGCCGCCGAGCTCCCGCACGACGCGCGCGCCGAGCTGGTGGGCCGACTGCGCCAGCTCAATGCGGAGCTGGCCAGCGTGGCGGGTGCGTCCCGCCCCGACCCGATGCGCATCTTCGACCTCGACACGGCGTTCCACCGGGCCTACGTCGCCGGCGTCGGCGGCCCTCGGCTCCTTGCGCTGCACGACGCCATCAAACCGCAGAGCGAGCGTTACATTCGGCTTTACATCAGCAGCCTCGTGGACGAGATCGACACCTCGGTGGCCGAGCACGCGGTGATCGTCGGCCACATCGCCGACGGTGATCCGTCGGCGGCCCAGACGGCGGTGGACACGACTTGGCGCAACGCCGCGCTGCGCCTGAGGGGCGTGATTTCCACCCACGGCGAGCGCGGCAGCTGGTAATCGACCCCTCGGCGCGGTCCGGGAGCCACGCTGCGTGGCGTGACTCCCGGCGGGCACTCACCTGCCGCCGATGTTCGGGTTGTTCAGGCGCTCGATGTCCGGAAGTGCGAGGCACTTGTTCTCGCCATAAGTGCCGCCGCCGTTCGGGAACGGCGTTCCCGGCGCCGGGTTGAGCGCGATGTTGAAACGGATGGTGTCGTATAGCCGGTGGCTCTCAATGAAGAGCTCGCGCCGACGCTCCTCGACAATCTGCGTACGGACCGCAGCGGCGTCGCTGCTCGCGTAGGCAGGAAGGGCCACGCCGGTGCGCGTGCGCAGCGCGTTGATGAACCCGACCGCAGCGGCGGCATTGCCGGCCCGCGCGGCCGCCTCGGCTTGGATAAGCCGCGCCTCGCGCCAGGTGGCGATGGGGATCGAGGCGTTGAGGGACGTGTACTTTTCCTGCGAGTAGAGCCGGATCTGTGGGAAGGAGCCGCCGCGTCCGGCGTCCACCACCGCGACTCGCGAATCCGCCGTGGCGCCGGCGTTGAGTCCGCGGAACGTCTGGTCGACCGTGACGGTGCCGTTGGCATTGTTGACGCGGAACACGCGGTTCTCCGAGCGGCCCGAGGCGGAGCTGTAGCGCGCGTTGAACACGAACCCGGTCGGCACGAGCGCGGCGTCGGCTGCCGCCTCCGCGTACTTGGCCTGATTGAGCCGGGCGCGGGCGCGGCCCACGAGCGCGAGGTAGCGCAGCGAGTCGCCCGTCGCACCGCCCACCGCGGTGGCGATGGTGATGGCGCGCGTGAACCGCGCCTCCGCCTGCGTAAACACCTGGGCCGGGCTGAGCTCGGGCCCGAGGTCGACAGCCGACGAGCAGAAGCCCTCGCCAAGCAGAATGAGCGAGTAACCGGCGTAGGCGGCCGTGCGGGTGACAAACGACTGGCGTCCGGGCACCTCGGCGTCGGTCCAGCCGTCGAGCAGACTGAGCGCGTTGTCGGCCTGGTAGCGCGCGGCCGAGACCGGCGTATAGACGCCACCGAAGCCGCCGCAGCCACCGGTCGCGTACAGCGCGCTCGACGGGAAGTTGGTGCGGCGGTCAATGTCCCAGATGGCGGCATTGGCCTGCGAGTCGGAGAACTCGTCGGCCAGCGTGCCCATGGTGGCCACGTAGGAGGCGAAGGCGCACTCGAAGTCGGCGACCACGCCGGCGACGATCACCGGCGCGTTGCCCGACTGCTGCAGCGTGGACTCCTCGATGAGGGCGGGGGCCTCGGACTTGAGGATCTCATTGCATCCGCCAGCCGCGCCGAGGGCGACGCAGAGGGCCGCCGCCGCGGCCCAGCGGTGGCGCGCGCGTGCCGCGCCGGCGTTGTTGGTCCGTGTGTATGGCATGAGGGGAGGTTCAGAAGGTGAAGTTCATCGAGAACAGGATCTGGCGGAGCGGCGGCACTTGGGCCTGCTCAGTGCGGGCGAACTGCTCGACGACGAAGAACGCCTCGGGGTCCACTCCGGTCCACTTGGTCCACATGTGGAGGTTGCGGCCCGAGACCGTCAGGACCCCAGCGTTGGCGCCGACGTGGGCGGCGAACGCCTTGGGCAGCGAGTACGACAGCGACAGCTCGCGCAGCCTCGCGAAGCCGGCGTCCGCGTAGGTGAAGTTGCGGAGGATGTTCGGCGAGTCGTACTGCGCGATAAGCACGGGATCGTACTCGAGTGGCGCGAAGTTCTCCGGGCAGAGCCGGAAGATCTGGCACTTCGCGCGGATGTTGTTATTGAACTGCGTCTGCCCGGTCTTCCAGTCGACGAGGCCGTAGACGCGGAAGCGCTTGAAGAGCGTGAGTGTAGAGGAGATCGAGCCCTCGTTCGCGGGATCGCTGCGGCCATAAAAGACCCGCGGTGCGGCGGCGGAGCCGTTCGCATTGAGACACGCCGTCACGCCGCCCTTGCCGTCGTCGCACATTGTCTTCGTCGTGCGCCCGTCGGCCGTGAACTCGGCGCTCACCACGCGGAGATCCCAGTACGAGCCCACCGGGTAGCCCACCTGCTGCCGGATGTTGCCGGCGCCGATGAACTCGGGACCGCCCAAGTCGCGGACTTCGTTCGTGTTGCGCGACACGTTGAGGGTGACCTCGAGGCCCACGCGCTCGGTCTGGATCGGGGTGGCGCGCGTCTGCAGTTCGACGCCCTGCGTGCGGAGCAGGCCAATGTTCGTGAAACGCGATCCGGCGAAGCCGGTGGACGGGGCCACTGGCGCGGACAGGATGGCGTCCTCGGTGTTGCGGCGGTACGCGCTGAACTCGAACGACAGGCGGTCGGCGAGGGCCGAGGCGTCGAAGCCCACCTCCACTTCCTTGCCGCGCTCGGGTTTGAGGTCGGGATTGCCGAGCGAACCGGGCGTGACCCCCGAGCCGCCGTCGCCGCCCGTCACCGCCACGTAGGTGCGTAGGGCGGAGTTGGTGGCTGGCTGCTGGCCCGACTCGCCGTAGGCGGCGCGGAGCTTGACCGTGTTGAGGAAGCCGAGATTGAACCACGGCTCCTCGCTCAGCACGTATGACGCCGCCAACTTGGGGTACTGCACCCACGAAAAGTTGGAGCCGAAGGCGCTGTTGTCGTCCACGCGCAGGCCCGCCGTGAGGTAGAGCCGGTCGCCGAAGCTGAGCTCCTCCTGCGCGTAGAAGCCGAGCGTCGAGTTGCTGACGAATGACTCGCCGCCGAAGCTCACCGCCGTGGCGTCGATCACCGACAGGCCGCCCGTGGCGAAGCCCTCTCCGCGGGCGAGGAGCTGGTAGGTGTTGCGGCGGAAGAACTGCGCGCCAACGGAGGTGCTGGCGACGATGCCGCGCTTCAGCTGAGTGCGGGCGCTGGCGCCGTAGTCCACGCTGGCCACGCTCAACTCGCGCCGACGCGAGGTCTTGCCGCCGTTCTGGTCGATCGGATTGCCGAAGAACTGGCGCAGCTCGGGACCCATGCGCTTGGTGAGGCCTACGTTGTCCTCGCCGGTCTGGTCGTAGCCGGCGATCAGCCGTTGCGTGAACCACTTGAGCGGCCGGTGGTTGAGCGTGATGCTGCTCGTGGTGCGGGAGACGCGCTGGTAGTTCTCGAATGCGTTCCAGAACGCTTCGGGCGGCGCCGAGAAGAATCCGCGGCGGAGCGAGTCGGCGCTCGTGCGCGGCGCCTGGCCGAAGTACGCGCTGAACCACATGCCGCCGCCGGCCTCGAGCGGCAGGCGGATGTTCTGCTGTGTGATACCCACCGACGTCGTCACGTCGAAAGTGCGCGTGGGACTGATCGTGACGTTCGCGCGTCCCGAGTAGCGCCACAGGTCGTTGGTGGGCTCGATGCCGGTAGTGTTCTCGTAGCCGCTGCTCAGGAAGTATCGCACCTGATCGGAGCCGCCGCTCAGCGACAGGTTGTGCTGCTGCGTGCCGCCCGTCTTGAAGAGCGGCGTGCCGCGGGCGTCTTCCTGCTCCACCGCGCTCCAGCGCTGCAGCTGCTGGGTGAGCGGGTTCCGGTTGATGTTGTACCCGATGCGCTCCTGTGCGTCGTTGTACCAGTTGGCGCCGCCGCGCGTGTCGAGCGTGAAGGTCGTTTGCCCGGCGCGGCCGCGCTTCGTGATGATCTGGATGACGCCGTTGTTGGCCTCGGTGCCGTACAGCGTCGCCGCGGCCGGCCCCTTGATGACCTCGATGCTCTCGATGTCGTCGGGGCTGATATCGTTGAGGCGGGAGACCACGGCCGAGCCGAAGAACTGCGTGTTGGGACCGGTCGAGACGTCGTTCGCCATGCGCACGCCGTCGATGTAGACGAGCGGCTGGTCGCTGAGCGAGAGGCTCGACGCGCCGCGGATGCGGAAGCGCGGGCTGCTGCCGATCGCGCCGCTGCCGCCCACCATCACGACGCCGGGCGCGCGGCCGTTGATGAGGCTCGCGGTGTTCGGCACGGGGGCCAGCCGCTGCACGGCGGCCGCGTCCACCGTGGTGACCGCGTGGCCGAGGGCGCGCCGCTCCACCGGCGCGGCAGTCCCGGTGACCACTAACTCGTCCAGCAGGCGCGGCGCGTCGACGAGGGCGATGCGCACGTCGGTGCGACCCACGGCCACGCTCTCGCTGAGCGCCCGGTAACCCACGCGGCGCACGACGAGCGTGATCTGCGTGCCGGGAACGTTGGTCAGCCGGAACTGGCCGTTCTCGTTCGTGGTCGTTCCCATCGCGCGGCCCTCGACGCCGAGCTGCACGTCGGAGAGCGGCCGCTGGGTGCGCGCGTCGACGACGACGCCGGCCACCACGCCGCCGGTCTGCGCGAGCAGTGGACGCGCCGGCGCGGTGAGGGTGAGGAGGGCGCCGGCGACTGCAGCGACGGCGGACAAGGCGGCGCGGCGCCACAGAGCGGGCGGGGCGCTGGCGGGGGTGGGACGGTGGACGGATTTCACGCGATCACGTGGCATGCGTCGCCTCTGTGCCGGGGAGAGTGGCCCTGTCGGGCGGGGGGGACACGTCGTGCGCGATTCGGCGCGCCCTGCTGGTGCAAGTGCGGGGTGCTGCATATGTTTTCATCCATGTTCACGTCTTGGGATACGGAATTGGATGCCATTCTAAACCTCGCGAGGCGGCTTTCGCAAGAGCCGATGTGGCACGCCGCTCCGGTGGTCGCGCTCGCCCTCGCCGCGACCGCCGCGTGCGCCCCACCGCTCACCACCGCCCGCCCGGTGGCCGCGCGGGCCGTTGCCACCGCAGAGCTCACCCCCGCCGTCCGCGACTCGCTGCGTACGGCCATCCGGCGCCTCGTCGACTCGGCCGGCCTGCCGTCGCTGACCGTCGGAATCTCGGTGGGGGGGCGAACTGTCTGGGCCGAGGGCTTCGGATACGCAGACCTCGCGCGACGCGTTCCCGTCACTCCAGACACGCGATACTCGCTGGCGTCGATCAGCAAGCCGATCACCGCTACCGCCGTCATGCGCCTGGTGGAGCAGGGGCGCATCGCGCTCGACGCGCCAGCCAACCGCTACCTCAGGGCCGGCCGTATCACGGGCGTCGCCGGCAGCAACGACTCGGCCACCGTCGGCCGGCTGCTCAGCCACACCGCCGGCATTCCACTGCACTACCGCTTCTACTACGCCGACGGCACTGGCCGCATCGCCGAGCCTGACGTCGCCGGTACCATCGACCGCTACGGCGTGGTGATGTTCCCGCCCGGTACCGTCTACACCTACTCCAACCTCGGCTACGGCATCCTCGGCGCAATCGTCGGCGCGGCCTCGGGCACGTCGTACGAGGACTACATGCGCGACCACGTGTTCGCGCCGCTCGGCATGACGCGCACGACGGTCAGCACCGGGGCGGGGCTGGAGAACAGTGCGGTGCGTTACGACTCCGACCGCCGGCCGGTGCCGTTCTACGACTTCGACCACCGCGCCGCCTCGGCCGTGTACTCCACGGCGAACGACCTGCTCCGCTTCGCCGAGTTCCACCTGGGCACGCGCCGCGACGTCGCGGCCGGCTTCCTGTCGGCCGCCAGCGTCCGCCGCATGCAGGAGCCGGCCACGCCGCCCACCGCCACGCCGGGCGGCTACGGGCTCGGGTGGTTCGTCGACGACGACAACGGCGTGCGGCGCGTGCGACACAGCGGCGGCATGCCGGGCGTGAGTACGGTGCTCGTGATCTATCCAGACGCCGGCGTCGCGGTGGTCGCGCTGGCCAACCAAGCCTCGCCGCTGCCCGGGCGCCTCGCCGCCGATCTCGCCGCGGCGGTGATGCCAGACTACGCGGCCGAGCGGACGCGTCGCGTGGCCACGCTCGCCGGCGCGCGGCCCACGCTGCGCGCCGGCCCGCCCGCGTCGTTCGCCGCGCCGGTCGAGGCGCGCGGCACCTGGCGTGGCACCGTACGGCTGCACGACCGGACCGTGCCGATGGTTCTCTGGGTGGGCGAGTCGGACGTGCGCGCGCGCTTCGGCGATGCGCCCGCGCTCTGGACGCTGGTGAACGACGCGAGCTTCGCGAACGGGCTCCTCGGCGGCCGCTTCGTCGGCACCGTCCCCACCGACGAGGCGCGCCGGGCGCCGCACATCGTCGCGATGCTGCTGCGGCTGCACGAAGGTACGCTGCGCGGATGGCTCGCGGCCCAGGTCACCGTGCCAACCAACGACTTCTCCCTCTCGTTCTATGCCGACCTTGTGAAGGATCCCGCCGGAGGCGTGCCGTGACGCGGGCGGCGCGCCGCCCGCGCCGCACGTCAACCACCACCCAACCCGTCGTGCTGCCCGGCGACGGGCCAGTCGGCGCGCTTCCCGACGTGCTGACGCTCGGTGTGCTGCCGACGGCGCCGCGCGAGCCGCGCAGCGAGCTGATCGCCGGTACCTACCAG